>OIGD01001413.1_pt1 | contig 22495 bp, 48 predicted proteins | sample 1582211 | NCBI WGS metagenome assembly OIGD01 (sample SAMN04414078, study PRJEB24778) | human gut metagenome | material: faecal | host: Homo sapiens
AAAAGAGCGGACAGAAACCGCCTTTTGGAAGATTCAGACATTCGCATGCTTCCTGATTTTCCGATTTCATCAGAAGAAAAGGAACTTTGGCTTCTTTATAGACAATATTTGCGAAATATCACAGATGACCCCGCATTTCCAAATGTTGATGTTTTAAGCTTTGAAAATTGGCTTGGACAGATACATTCAAAAGAACCTGTTTTGTAAGGGGTGAGAAATGGAAAGCGGAAGGCACAATCAAACAAATGGAAATCACAAAGTTGGCAATGTGAATGTTCAAATTGGTGACAAAGAAGGCATCTATGCAGGAAGTGCAAGCAACATGGCAAGATTGTTCATTCTTTGCAATGTGATTTGGGCAATTGTTTTTGGCTTGTTTGCTTATGCAAAAGGAATTGAAACAGGAAACCTTGAAACAAGGGTTGAAATTTTGGAAAGAATGCATAAATGAAATATCAAGAGGGTTTGAAGGAAACAAAGGACTTCTTGAAAACCACACCCGAACCGCAAATTCGGGAGATATGCAACCAAGCAGGCTTGACCGAAAGGGAAACAGAAATGATTGTTCAAAAATTCCGCAAAGGAAAATCAAGGTTTCATTCTTCCTATGATTTAGGAATGAGCGAAAGCAGGTAGAGAAGCGAAAGCGGTTGTGGATAAAATGGAAAACGAAAGCAAGGAACACCCCAAAGGTGAAAAGTGGAACAAAGAAACTGTTTTGAAGGTTTTTGCCGATGCGGGACACCCAACTTCAAATGCCCGATATTCTGAAAATGGTGTATATTGGGCAATGAATATGGTGTATTCCGACTTTTTCCCTATGTATAAAGATGATGTTTCAAAATACATTGAACATGCCTATTTGTTTTTGAATGACAAGGATTATTCGGGCAAGTATGCAAAAGAAAAATGGTATGCCAAAAAAAGAGCTTGATTTTGTGAAGTTTATGTTCATATAATAAAAGGGTAATACTGGAAATGAAAGGGGCTTGGAAACTAATGCAAGGCGATACATTCAACACAACATTTGCAAGTTTATTTGCAACAGCTTGTTCATTTGTCATTGCCCATTTGCCTGAAATTCAAGTCTTCATTACCTTCACATTGACAGTTGCCTTTTTGGTTTACAAAATAAGGGAAGCCAAAGCAAAGGCATGGGAAGCAGAAGAACACCAAGTTGAGGAACACAAAAGACATGAAAATTCTGATTGATTTGATTTCCGCTTTTCTTTGGCGGGTGCGTGGTGGATTAGAAATCAAAGGAAGAAAATTCCCTGCAAATAAGATTTGGTTTGCCCTGTTTATAGGGCTTTTGTGCTATTTAAGGGGCAAAGGAATTGAATGTTCAGTCAATGCAGGCATTGCAACATTTGTTTCATATCAACTTTATGGTTGGGGCAAATATATTGGGGCATTAGTTGGCGGAAGCCTGAACAAAGAAGAAAAAGAATGTGAATTGATTGACAGCCTTCTTGACCCTTGCAAATTGACTTGGAAAGGCAAAACATATTTCTTGAATGATTTTCCCCGCATTTATGGATTTATTGGCACAACATTCACAGGATTGATGATTTCATATTTGATTGGTTTGGGAATGGGTGATTTTTGGTTTGGCTTTGTTGGTGCAGGAATGGGGCTTTGTTATTGGATTGGAAGCCTTGTTGAAAAAATCATTCCTTTGGGCAAAAGCGGTTGGAATTGGGGCGAGTGGATATTCGGCTTTTATTTGGGGGTTTTCTTATGATAGAACATGACATTGACATTCTTGCCCGCACCATCTATGGCGAAGCAAGAGGGGAAAAGACCGCAGGCAAAAAGGCGGTTGCTTGTGTTATAATGAACCGATACAAAGCGAAAAAATGGTTTTCAGGAAAAACAATTGCAGAAACTTGTCAGAAGCCTTGGCAATTTTCCTGTTGGAATAAGAACGACCCAAACCGCCAAAAGATTGAAAACGCATCAGCGGTTGAATTGGGTGAATGTTTGACAATTGCAGAAGATTTTGTGACAGGTAAGGAAAAAGACTTTCTTTGCGGTGCTTGTCATTATCACACAGTAAATGTGAAGCCAAGTTGGGCGGAAGGAAAGAAGGCGGATTTTATGATTGGCAATCATTTGTTTTATATAGGGGTTGAATAAATGGAAAAGATGAAAGAAGCATTGGCAAAGGTTGCCCCTTGGATTATATCATGGGCAATGGGACTTGTGACATATTACATGGCAGAAAATACAGAAAAGGGCTTTTCAGCCCTGATTTCAATTGTGGAAGTTTTCAAATGATGGATTGGTTAAAAAGTTTATTGTTTTTTATTTTGTGGACTTGCCTTGTTTTTTATGGTGGATTTATAGCGGGAAAAAATTCCACACAGAAGGAAGAATTAAAGAAAGATGTGCAACTATACCAAAAGAGAGAAGAAAACACCACAGAGCAAGAAAAAACAGTGGAGAAAATAAAGATTGTTTACAGGGAATTGAAAAGTGATGAAAAAGATTGCAATTTTGTTCTTGATTTTGATGTTTCAAAGTGCTTGCCAAAGTAAGCCTTTGACCTGTTGCCCGATAACATCAGGAAGGATTCCACAGCCAAAAACAGTGCGGGACTATATTGCAAATGATAAAATCTTTCAATCATATCTTGACAAATGCAAATGTAATTTATAATATATACAACGAAAGCAAAAATTTTTTTCATTTTGACTTCAAGTAATATGTTGTAAACAGAAACCCCGCTGAATGGCGGGGCTTTCTTTTATTTCATTTCAAAATGCCTTTTCAGTATTCGGGCAATCAGCCTTGAAATTGGCAACATTTCAATCTTTGCATATTTTTCCACAAGTTCAGCAGTTGCCTTGTCAATTGTGATTGTGATGCGAACAGCTTTTTCATCATCTTTTAAAATCTTTCTTCCCATGATAACCCCCCTATTTAATAGCAACTTGACATTCTTGGAAGATTTCCAAGCCTGAAATGTTTCTTTCACCTGATTTGATTGCATTGCGAACAGCAGTTTCATTCAATTGAAGATATTGCAAAGGAACTTTTGACAAGTCAGTCAAGCGGAAAGCCCAAACCTTGCGAACAACAGAATTTGCGGAAGATTGATTGATTTCCATTTGCTTTGCGGTTGCATCAATGATTTTGTTTTGTTTTGCTTCAATTGCTTCAATCATTGCTTTCCTTGTGACAGCATCATATTCCCCCGCACCTGATTTCAAGGCTTCAAGTTCTTCAGCCTGTTTCAAGGCTTCATCTTCCGCCTTTTGTTTAATTGCAAGGGCTTCAGCTTCAATTCTTGCCCTTTGTTCATTCAAGAAGTGGTTTATCTTGCCACGAACAATTTCTTCAGCATCATTCAAAAATGATTTCGGTTCATTAAACATTGCTTTTATTTCTGCAAGTTCTTTCTTTGCATCTGATGAAAGTTCATCTTCCTGTTTCTTGATTGCTTTTTTATAGTCAGAAATTTCTTTCAACATGATGACAGCATTTTCCTTGTCAGCTTCATTTTCAATGCGGGCATCATTCATTTGGTTGAGATAAACCCTTGCTTTGATTTCAATGGGTTGAACTATTGCCTGAAAATCTTTCATTGTTTTTTCCTTCCGATAAAAATTAAAATACATTTTATATATACACTAATTGTTTTAATTTGTCAACATACTTTTTCATATTTTTTCATATTAGTGTTGACAATTAAAAAATGGGAATTATAAAGGATTTGTTTTCAACATTATTTTGAGGTGCAAAAATGGAAGATGGAATATATTTCAATTTGCCTGATGAAGTTTATCACAATGAGAAAAGATTGAGTTCTTCAGGAATTCGGGACATATTAGACAACCCGACATTTTATTGGTTCAATTCTAATTTAAACCCATTGCGGGAAGAAAAGCCAAGCGAAGCAATGACAGATGGCAAAATATTTCATGCAATGATATTGGAAGGCGAAAATTTCCACAACAAATTCAAAGTCACACCGCCTGAAATAGAGGTATTGAACAAAAATTGTTCAGAATACAGGATTTGGAAATCAGCCCAAACATTGGAAGTGATTTCACAGGCAAAATTCAAGAAGTTCAATTTGATTTGCGAATATTTGAAAGAAGAAGGGCAGTTGCTTGATTGCAATATATTTCAAGGCGGTTTCCCTGAAGTTTCAATCTTTTGGACTGAAGACGGCATCAAGAGAAAAGCCCGCATTGACTACCTGAAACAAAATTCAATCTTGGATTTGAAAACATTCTTGAAAACGAAAAAAAGCCCGCTTGCAAGTTTTGTTTCACAATATTTTTTCAGTTTTAGGGTTTACCTTCAATTGATATATTATAAAAGGGCAGTTCTTTTTGCCTTGAAAAACAATTTGCCTGTTTATGGAAAAGATGAGCAGATTGCCTTTTGGAAATCCATGAGGGGAACAGAAGATTTGATGACAATGGCGGTTTTTGTGAATAGAGAATTGCCACAAACAGCCCTGAAGGTGTTTTTGAAGGATAGATGCCCCGACCTTTGGCGATTAGGAGAAAAGCAGATTGCACAGGCGGAAAACATCTTCAAAGAATACATGGAAAAATTCGGTTCAAAGTCAGCATGGCTTCAAGATGTTGAAGTTGGTGCGGAAGACCTTATTTTCACAGATGCGGACTTCCCGCAGTCGTTTTATGAATTATTGCAAGGGGAAATGTAAGATGAAGACAGAAGAAAAGAAAAAGGAATTGCTTCAAGAAGCAAAAATCAAAATTAAAATTTATAAAGCTTTGCTTGAAGCTATTGAAGAAAATGGGGGAATGTTTGCAAAAGCAATGATTGAAGGAAAGTTGCAAGCAGAAAAAACATTTGTGCGAATTATGGAGAGTTGAGAAGATGACACAAAAACACTTGAAATTCATTGACAGCTTGCCTTGTGTTATATGTGGAAGATATGAAAGCACACATCATCACTTGTTGCGAGTTGATAGGGAATATTTGACAGCAACCAAAGAAACAGAAGGTTTGATGTTTCCAAAGGTAAAATCAAAGGGAATGGGGACAAAGTCAGATGACAGGTTTTGTTTGCCTGTTTGCCCAAAGCATCATGCGGAAGCACATGCCTTTGGAAATGACAAAGCATATTTTCAAAAACATGGAATTGTGAAACCTGAAGAATTTGCCCTTGCATTATGGAGAAGAAGCGGGCAATATGAAAGAGTGATGGATTTGATGAAATGGCATTTTTTAGGGAAGGGAAAATGTTCAGAATTGCAGAGTTCAAAAAAGTTGGGGGCAGACAAGTTTTCACAAAGTTTGCATTCAAGGGGTATAAATTAGACCAAGAAGGGAATTTGACCCACTACAAAAAGAAAATCAACCAAAAGGACAGGAGAAGAAAGAACTTTGTTGAATTGAATATGTGGACAGGACAAAAGGACATCAAGGGGAAACCTTTATATGCTGAAGATTATGTTTTTGACCACATCAACAAGGTGAATGGAATTATAAAATGGTTCAACAACATGGGCGGTTTCATCTTGCGGGTTGATGCAGGAAAGATTGAAATTCCTTATTCATATTTGAATGAAGATGATGTGAAATTGGAACTTTTGGGAAACCGCTATGAAAACGAGGGAAGGAAAAACAAATGGAAATAATAAAAATATTTAATTTAGTTATAATGAAAAAGCAATGGTTCAACTATGAAAAAACAAAGTCTTTTGGTGAAGGCTACATGAAAGGGGTTGAACATTCAATGAATGTTAAAAAATATATAATTGAAGAATTGGCAAGGCTAGAAAAAGACCATTGGGACAAAGATGCATTTGAAAGAATCAATGAAAGGTTAAAAATATGATAGAACAGTTTGAAAATAAAATAATAAATGCGGATTGCTTGGATATATTAAAGCAGTTGCCCGACAAGTGCATTGACCTTGTGTTGACCGACCCACCTTATGGGATAGGCTTTGGAACATTCAACAGAACCAACAAGCTGAAAAATGGGCAAAGAGTGAAGGCGGACAAATACAAAAACAGCGATTGGGATTCAGAAATACCGCATGAAGAAATATTTCAGGAAATTTTGAGGGTTTCCAAAAATCAAATAATATGGGGCGGAAACTATTTTCCCGAATTGTGGAAACATGGCGGAAGGGGATTCATATTTTGGAAGAAAAACAACCCTTGCACAAATTTTGGTGCAGGTGAGCTTGCGTGGACTTCATTTGATATGAATTGCAAGTGCTATGATTACAACTACTATGGCAACATTGAGGGAAATGGCAAGGCAGATGAAAAAATACACCCGACACAAAAACCCCTTGAAATTATGAAAAGATGCATTTTTGAACATTCAAAAGAAGGTGATTTAATTGCGGATTTCTTCAGCGGTTCAGGCACAACAGCGGTTGCATGTTGGGAATTGAAAAGAAAATTCATTTGTGTTGAAAAAGATTTTGACTATTGGAAAGCAAGTTGCAAAAGGCTTGAAGACGCACAAAGACAAGGAAGTTTGTTTTGATAATTATGGGGTGCGACATTAAATATAAACACAGTTAAATTCACACACTTTTATTATTATGAATTAGCAGTCCACCCCACCTTGTTATTAAGTATGAAAAAATATGAAAAAATATGTTGACATTTAAAAACAAAGGGTGTATATAATAGATATGTTCAACAGATATGAAAGGAAATCAAAATGAAAAAAATGATAACTTATAAAACAAAAAATGAAGTTTTCACCTTTGAAGCGGTTTTTTGTGATGCTTTGGAAATGTGTTCTGAAGTTCAGAAGCATGCTTTAGCAAATAATGTGAATATTGAAGATATTGTTTCAATAAATTATAAATAAAGGGGGTGGAAATGGAAAATTTGAAGAATGTATTTATTGAAGCATTGAAAAAGCAAGTTAGTGAAAGGGCGGATTCTTTGCTTGAAGATGATTTGAACAATGAGGAAGGCGGGAAATATTTTATAAAATATGATTTTGATGCGGTTGACATTGGGGTTGGGCATCAAATAGTAAGAAAAGACACAATTCAAGATGAAGACCAAGCCTTTGAAGATGCAAAGCAAGAATTGATTGAAGAATTGAAAGATGCAGACTTTGAAACCTTTTATTCTTTGATTGAAAATGAAAATGTTTTAAATGCAATTATTGAACTTTTGGGGGAATGTTAAAATGGAATTTAAAAAATATAAACAAGATGCAGTGAATGGCAAATGGTATGAATTGCAGGAAGAAGGCTTCACAAATGAAGAATGGGAAGCATTTCAAAGAAGATGGCATCAAGGCGAAAAAATGGTGAAGAAATTCACAAAAACTGAATGTTTTATGATTTTATTTGCTTTGTTAGCAGTTGAAGCAAAAATATTGGGGATTTGGTAACATGAAAACAGCAATATTCAAAGGATATGATGAAGATGGTGAAGTTTGGGCAATTGGCAAGTCTTATGGTGAAAACGATTATGAAACCAAGTTCATTTGCCCGATAGAGCCAACAAAAGAAATTGTTGAAGAATACGAGAGGAGAAAAAATGTATTTGATAACAACGGAAGAAAGGGTTGGATACATAGGAAAATTGGCAAGAAATGACCAAAAGTTTCTTTATATATACCAAGTGAACAATGAAACTGAAATAAAAAGATTTCAACAAAAAGTTGTTGTTGAAGGTTTGGAAAGATTGTTTGAAATTATTGAAATGGTGGTGAAGCATGAGAGAGGGACAAGAATTCAAGAGTGAATGGGGCGAAACAGTGATTGTGTTAAGGGCTTCAGAAATCCTTGATGTGGTATATTTCACAGATGAATTGATGTTTGTTGATAGTTTGCCAATTGGGGCATTTGTTGACAACTACAAACCCACAGGGCAGGTGAATACAGCCTTGAAAACATTATTTAATGAAACAAATTTTGAAAGGGAAGGGGAAAATGACATTGCAAGCGGAAGTGTTGCGACACCTAAAGCAATATAAAAGCATCACAAGTTTTGAAGCCTTCACAGAATATGGGGCAACAAGGCTTTCTGCAATTATATTTGTGTTAAGAAAAAAAACACATCATTAATGATGAATGGATTGTCAGAACAAACAGATTTGGTGATGATGTAAGGTTTAAAAAATATTTATATGTAAAGGAAATTTAATCATGGAAACAGAACCAAGAATGGAAATTGTAATGAATGCAGACAAAGACCCCAAAAATGTTGCATTGGGTGTTGATAGATTGCGAAGCCTTATTGAAAGGATTGAAAGATTGCAAGAAGAAGTGAAGGGAATTCAATCAGACATCAAGGATATATTTGCAGAAGCAAAGGCGGTTGGTTATGATGTGAAAATCATGCGGGAAGTGATAAAATTGCGAAAAATGAATGCAGTTGACCGAGATGAACAAGAATATTTGATTGATACATATAAAAGGGCTTTGGGACTATGAGAAACGAAAAGAAAGGGTGCTTCTTGAATATCTACAAAGACCCAACAGGGAAAAAGAAGGACTATATCATTGAAATGGGTGGTGAATATGACAGCTTCAGAATTGCGGTTGATTTTGCCAACCTTTTGACCATAAAAAACAATATTATTAAAATTGAAGAGGGAGTGAAAAAGAATGAAAGAGATTTTGACAGTTGAAAAATTGCGGAAGATTAGGAAAAGGAAGGGAATGACACAGGCAGAATTTGCGGGCTTGGTTGGATATTCTGAAACCTACATTCAAAAGCTTGAACAGGGACAAAAGCCCATCACAAGCGATTTCACAGAGAATCTTTTGAAGGCAATTGACCTTGAAAGAGCATACAGAAAAGCTTGCAAAAATTATTGTGAAGTTCATGAAAAAGCAAAAAGGGGGAAATCATCAATAAAAGATTGGATTTTTAGATTGATTTTTGTTTTGTTTTGGATTTTATGTTTGATTTTTATTCATTAGAAAGGAAGAAAAGATGTTTGATTTATTTGGAAAGAGAAAAAAAACAGAATTAGAATTGAAAAATATTTTGTTGTTGGCATTATGCCAAGAGCTTGACAGCATCAAAGAATGGAATGAAGAAACTTTCCCTGATGCTACATTGGGCGGACAGCTTTCAAAGCTTGAAGAAGAATATGAAGAATATTTTTCAGCAAAGAGCCAAGAGGAAGAAAGAAAAGAGCTTGCAGACATCTTCATTGTATTGGGTGGATTGAGAAGATGGGAAAGCAAAATTGGAAATTGTATTGTGAACACTATGGTTGAAAAAATGCCCCTTTCAACTCTTCTTGAATTATTACCAAGCATAAAAACAAAGATGGATATAAACCGCAAAAGAGTTTGGCTAAAGTCAGGTGATGGAAAATTTCACCACACAAACAAAGAGTAAACAGGAAGACCAAAGGAAGAAGGAAGGGGAAACACCACCCCTTCTTTTTTATACTTGATTTTTATTTTTAGTTGCTTTTATATTTAAACAGGTTTAAACATCAAAAAAATGGTGTTTAAGAACAGAAGGGGGAAAGTCTTGAACAATAACTTGAACAGCGGAAAAGCCAAGAAAGCGGAAAATAAAAGGCTTTGCAGAGAACTTTTGAAGAAGGGAAAGTCACAAAGGGAAATTGCAAAGTTCTTGAATGTAAGCTTGCCAACCGCAAATGCTTATTGTCAGGAAATTGCAAAAGATATTGAAGAAGCCCAAAAGAAAGCAGAAGAAAAAGCCCAAAAATTGGAAGATTTACAAAAGGCAAGGGAAATTGCCAAGAAGACAGAAAAGAAAGAAAAAGCAGAACCGCCCCAACCTGAAACACCTGAAGAACTTGCAAAGGCGGGCTTCACCGCTTGTTTGCGTGAATTACAATTGCGGTTGCCCATCATGACAAATGAAGAAGTTATGAAGATAACTGTTGACCTTTGGGACAGGGTGAACAGATGAATTTCAACTTTGATTTTAAATTCAATTTTAATTTTGGAAGTCAAGAAAAGCAGGATTTGACCTTTTCGCAGTTTTGCACCGCTGTTGATTATCCACAACCATTTCCAAAACAAATTGAAATGAAAAAGTTTATATTTGAAGGGGATTTTCCCCGCATGGTGCTTGGTGCAAGAGGATATGGAAAAACAGACTATGGCACAATCCTTGGAAGTGCTGAAGCCCTAATGAAAGACCATCAATTGGAAATTCTTGTTGTGACCAAAGAGCAAGAAAGAGGAAAAGAAATCATTGAAGAAATCAGAAACATTCTTGTCAAGCAAGATGCCAAATTGAAGGGAAGGGCAAAATTCAAAATTCGCTTCAAAGAAAAGTTGGGGAAAGAACCAAACCTGATTGCCTTGACAATACGAAGCAGGGGTTTCAGAGGAAGACACCCTGATTTGGTTATAATGGAAGACCCCATCACCCCTGATGATGACAGCCCCGCAGAAAGAAGAAGGGTGAAAAAGGTATATGAAGAAATCTACAAGTTGACCAAAAACATTGTTATAATTGGACAGCCTGTTCACAAGGCGGACTTATACCAAGAATTGCGGGAAAAAATACCGACATTCAAAATGATTTGGGGTGATATTCCTGAATTGGATTGTGACCTTGATGCACAACGCAAAGCGGGTGTTTCTGAAGAATCAATCCAAGCATCATATTTCTTGAACATCATGGGTGCGGACAATATGCCCTTCTTCAAAATCCAAACAGTTGATTTCAATGCAAGTGAAAATGTTGCCTTCATTGACCCTGCAAGGGAAGGAAAGGACTTCACAGCAATTTCTGTTGCGGGAAGGAATTTTGACAATTTGATTGTTTCGGGTTGGGCATTCCGCAAAGCATGGTATGATTGTTTGACTGAATTTGAAAAGATATTCACAGCCTTGAATGTTGGGCGGGTATGTATTGAAACAAATGGAATTGGTGATTTGGCGGTGATACAAATGCGGAAGTTGGGAATTCCCACAGTTGGCAGAAATACAACAACAAACAAACACCAACGCATCATGAATATTGCATCTTATGTGAAAGATATTAAGTTGTATGAAATGACAGATGGTGACCCATCATTGCTTCAGGGAAATCAAATTTATATTGACCAAATAAAAAATTATGAATACAATGCTGAACATGATGATGCACCCGACAGTTTGGCAGGTGTTGCAATTTTCATGGGGTTGATAAAAGATGGCATTTCCTAATATATTTAAAACAATGACAGGGGGAACAGTTGTCACCGACATTGCGAACCCATACAAATTGAAGGTTGATGAAACAACCTTTGTTGATTTTCAAACTTCCCTTTTATATCAAAAAATCCTGAAAAGATGCTATGCAAAAAGCATGGGCATGAGTGATGAACAAGCCCGCAACCTTTGGGATAGTGTAGAATTGAGCAATGCACAATATGGGACAATCACCCGAATTGCCGATGCCATGACAAACAAAAAAGAATTGATTTTGGTTAATGACAGCGGGATTGTCAGGGTTGCAACATACCAAGAAGGGGAAGAAATCAAAAAAGCCTATGCTGAAGGGAAAAAGGCAAATGGTGTTTATATGAATTTCCAAAAATACACAATGACCGACATTATAAAAATTTATATGGGTTTGGTTTTTGATATTATGGGCGGGGCAAAAGTGAACCTTGGCTTGGCAAAAGCCCTTCAATTGAAGATTGCAGACTTGAGAAAAACTGTTGCAACTTCTTCTTCTGAAGATGCCAAAAAGCAAGCTGAAGCAATTGCAATTGCATTGAAAGATGGAAAAAGCACATGCCTTGATGCGGGGGACAGCATTGTGACAACCCCGCTTCAAACCCAACCGATAACAGACGGATTGAAACTTGTTTATGGTTGTTTGGCTTCCTTGCTTGGTGTTTCAACATCATTTGTTGCAGGTGAATTGACTTCAGGCATGGCAGTCACAGGGGAAGCAGATGTGAACGCAAATGAAGATGGCATCAAAGATTTCTTCAATTCTGTTTTCAAACCTATACATGACAAGTTGTTTGATATTCAGTTGAAGTTCAAAACAGACAATTGGCGAAAGTTCAAAGAATTTGCACAAGTCATTCCCTATGTGGAAAGTTCAATGTTTATAAGTGATGAACAAAAGAAAGAATTTTTTGAATATTTATTCGGGGGGTGATTGATGATTTTCAATCCTGTTCAATATTTGAAATTATTGTTTGGGGCGGACTTTTTCAAAGGGCGGTTGCTGAATTCAGACCTTGAATTGAAACAACTTGCCCTTCAATCAATTTTAAAATCAACAACACTTTCCAAAAGGGAAGTTGAAGCGACTGTTTACAAAGTTATTGACAATTATGAAGAAAAGATGAAAAAATTGAAGAAAGAGAAAGTCAAGGCATTCAAGGCAAAAGCTTTGAACAATGAAGTTCTTTTAAAAGATAGGATTGAAAACCTTGTGTTGTGGAATGAAGTGCAGAACCTAAAAAAAGAACATGAAGGGCAATTTTACAGATGGTTGCCAAGTTCTTCAAAAATTCCCGACCCTGAACATCAACTTCTTTATGGAAAGATTTTCAAAGTTGGGGAAGGGGACAAGGAAGGCAACATGCCTTCTGAAAGATATGGTTGCAAATGTGGAATTCAATTTTTGACAGCCAAGGAAGCCAAAGAAATGAAAGGAAGGTTAAAACATGGCATTTAGTGAAGAACAAGAAGCCCAAATTTTGGATATGATGGGCAAAATGGGTGAATTCTTGACCAAGCAAAGCGAAAGCAAGGAAGAAAAGAAAGAACCTGAAAAAAAAGATGAAAGATTGCTTGATGAAGCAAAAAAGAATATGGAAGAAAAGAGCAATCAAGAAGAAAGCCAAGCCAACATTGAAAAGGCATTGGATTTCAACATGAAGATTTCAACATTTGCGGAAAAATACAAAGATATTTTGCCCGCTTCCATCAAGTCGGTTATTGACACCGCAAATGGCAAAAGCTACACTTCAGCAATTGCCAAAGCTGATGAAATGCGAAAAGCAATTCTTGAAGCATATTTGGAAGTTCAAACAAATGTTGACAGCCTTCCCGATGGTATGAAAGCCAAGGCGAATGCCTTCAAAGCATTGACAGAAGATGCAAAGCGGGCAAAGTCGGGGCAATATTGGGAAATTGTGGAAGTTGGTGCAGAACTTCAGACTTCAAAAAAGAGGGCTGAAGCAGTAAACAGAGCCAACGGAAACGGAAGTGGAAGCGGGGAAGACAATGCCTTCAGGGCAAAATTTCTTTCCCTTGGTGATAAATGGAAAAGAAAGGAATAAAAAATGGCTACTTTATTGGGAACACCTTATGAAAGGGGAAAATCTGATGTTATTGTTAGCAGAAGAGTTGATGCCCCTATTGAAGAAGGTTTGATTGTTGCAGATGCAGGGGAAGGAAAAGTTGCAGTAAATGGCGGAACACCTTTTGGCATCATGGGACAAAATGAAATTGTTGGTTGTTCGGTTGTTGTTGCAGGTTTGAAAGTTTATGCACAAGCTGATACAGGTTGTGAACCAACAGTTGGCGGACAAGTTCATGTGACAGCAGAAGGCAAAGTTTCACATGAAGGCGGAACACCTATCAATGCAACTTTTGCAGAAGGTGCAGTGAAAGAAAACGGAGTGACCGACAACACAGCAACAAAAGCAACAAACAGAAGATGTGTTGCAATCAACATGGTTGGCGGTTGCTAATGGCAAAACAGGATTTGAAAGAACCTGAAGAAATAAAAGAACCCGAATTTCAGGTTCAAGCGAGTGAAAGCGAAGAGGTGAAAACCGAGCCAAAGCCCGCAAAAAAAGAAAAAATTGTTTTAAAAAAATTTTCTAAATTTATGAAAGGAAAATAAAATGGCTACTGATTTAAGAACAGGTATTCTTGAGAAAGAAGAATATTTGAACAATGCCCGCATCATGTATTCCCCTGTTATTTTGGCATTACAAAATAAAGAATTTCACAATGTTGATATTTCAAAAGTGAAATTCAAAGAATACAATGTTGAAGATGATTCAATTGTTGCGGAAGTTCTAACAAAAGAAGCAACAGAAAAAGCACACATCAAAGCAAGAGGAGTTGAAAAAACATTCAACATTTTTGTTAAGGGTGCAAAATTCATCAAGTCTTTGGCTGATGGTGCAGTTGTTGACCTTCAAAAAATCCACAACAGAGTTTTAAGAGATTATATGATTATCTTTGATAAAGATGGTTTACATGGTGACGGTGGAAACAATGGTTTATTAAAATCAAATGACCCATATTATGTGACAAATGAAAACCATGCAATCCCTGCTGTTGATGGAAATGGCTTCAACCGAGTTCAAGACATCAATGCTTTGATGAACACATTAAAACTTCAAGTTGGTGAAAAAACTTCTTCTTCTGATGTGAAAATCTTTGTTTATGGTGCGGATTTAATTAAATTCTTGGGTTCAATTACACAAGACAATGAAACAACAGTTCGTGACATTCTCAAAAAGGCATATCCTGAAGCAATGTTCATTGAAATCCCTTCATTGGCTTTGAATTCTGATGATGGCAATGGTTTTGTTGTGGTTTCTGATGATGCAACAACACTTCATTTGACTACTGAACCAACTATCAAAAAACAAGGCGAGAATGAAGAAAATGAATATTACTATGCAAACTATGTGACAGGTTCTTTGCAGGTTACACCTGATTTGGAAGGTGCAATCATCAAACAGCCAATCACTTTTGCATAAGGGGGTGAACCATGGCTGATGAAATCAGAAACTATGCAAACCAAGTGTTGCAAAGCATAAGTCAAGCAACATTGACAGATGAAGAAGCAATCCTTCTTCCTGAAGTCAATCAAGCCAACCTGATTTTGGAAGCCTTGGCAAAAGTTATGAACCAAAGAGGGGCAACAGGCAATGGCTTCAAGAAATTGAGAGCCTTTGCCACCCTCAACGGCATAGAGATTGGAACGAAGCAAAACAAAAGAAGTGACATTTTGATTGGCATGGTGATTGAATAATGGAATTGAAAATTCAAAATCTTTCAAAAAAGTTGGCTTTCAAGCTTGATAAATACCAAGTTCAAGTCGGTTTATTGGAAGATAAGAAAAGAAAACAGCCAAAATTCGGAGAATATAAAAGCTATGCAGGAAAAACACTTTTGAGGGAAGGCAAAGTTTCAACAGGGGCTTCAATGGTTGAAGTTGCTGAATATCTTGACCGCAAATATAAATGGTTGCGGAAGCCATTCTTGATAAAAAACAATAAAGAAATTGTTTTGGTTTTGAATGACATTGTGAAAGATATGAATGGGCAGGATTTGAAACAGCGGATTTTGAACGGATTTCAAGCTGTTGTCAGAAATCCAATATTGCGGGGCGAGTATGGAAAGAACACAAGCCCATGGGCAAAGAAAAAGGGCTTCAATCAATTGCTAATGATGACAGGACAATTTTTCAAAAATGTGAAGGCGAGGTTTAAAAAATAATGTTCAGACCAAAACTTGAAGAATGTTTGAAAGGCATATTTGAACTTGAAAAAGTTATTTATGGCAACATTGGCGAAGGAAGCGAACAAAATGCCGTTTATGTTTCTATTGACCAAATAAAGACAAGCCCCGCTGATGGGGAATGTTATTTCAGGGTAAGGGGAACACTTGGCATCAATGCTGAAGCGGTGAATTATAAATATGGTTATTTGAAGGAAAGATGCAGGCTTGCGGATAAGAGCTTGACCAAATATTTCGGCTTTGCTTCAAATGATAACAATGTGAATTTTTCGGTGTATGATGACCGATTTGTCAAGCCAACATTGGATTTCACATTCAGGATTTCAATTCCTTGGAATCCGCCCGCAGGCAAAATGACTTTTGAAAAGATAAATTGGGTTAAAAATATTATAAACAGGATAAAGGGAAACTAAAATGAAAGATGTTTTATTGGAATATGTGATGAAGGTTGATGCCTATGCACCGACCCCATCAGCTTCAACAGCATACATTCGCAAGGTGCTTTGTGTTGTTAAGCCATTGCCCGAAGGGACAACAGGAACAATTTCAGAATGCACCACAAAATCAGAAATTCAAGCATTGACAAGTGCAAATTGTCATGTGTTGTTGGAAGCGGGGCTTCCTTCTGTTTATGTGTTGCCAACAAACACATTGGATATTGCGGATATATTAGAAGCAACAGACAAGAAGTTCTTCACAATCTTGGTTGATGGTGCATTCACAAATGAAGAAATGAATGCCCTTGATGATGGTAAATTCAAGGGTGTTATTGGTTGGAGTGTAGAAAACAGAGAGCAAGCCAAAAATTGGGGCTATGGAAACAGCAATGTTGGATTTTATGACCTTGATGTTAATGGTTCAAAAAATATGTATTATGCATTTGGTAAATTGCTTTCAGCTAATACATGGAAAAATCAACAATATATTGAAATGCCTTATGGTTCGGGCATTAGTTCAATCAATCAAGCTGAATTGATGTTTGAAGACAGCATTTCTTTTGTGTTGACTTCTGATGAATACCAAAACAGACTTGCTTTGTTTGCTTCAAACCGCAGGGCAATTGTTGCACCTTATGTTTATGAAGAATTGACATTGAAGCTTCAATCAAAAGCCCTTCAATATATTTCATTGAACCAACCAAACTATACAGAAGCAGAAGCAAGCCTTTTGGAAGATGCATTGCAAGGTGTTGTTGATGGTTATGTTGAACAAGGCATCATCACACATGGCAAAGTTGTTGTAAGCTTGACAGATGAACAATTTGTTGCACAAGCTTCAATCAACATTCCTGAACCAAAAGCATTGTGGAGAATAAAAGCAACAATGAAGCAAGGGGAGATTTAAGAAATGTTACAGATTTGGAATTGTGAAGGTGGTTTCACTTATAATGGGGTGAACTATAAATTCAAGGATTTGGATTCTGTTGCCTATACATACAGCAAGAAAAATCATTTGATTAGAGGTGCAAACGCAACCAACAAAATGGGTATTTTAAGCCAAGAAGGCGGAAAGACACCTGATGTTGTTGAATATAGTGTTGTTGATTGCACAAAAGCAATTTATTCACTTTTGCTTCAGTTATTTGAGGAAAGAAAAAGAATTGATGCTTTCTTCATTGACCGCAACACAGGTGAATATATAATCTTCAAAGATGCAGTCATAAGAGATAAACCAAGACAAGGAAATGTTGGTGAAGATGACACAAGCCATTCTTTCATGTTTGCGGTTGAAAGTTTCAATGTGACAGAAAAAGTGATTGAAGATGAAGCATAATATCACAAAAGATGACCTGAAGGGGCTGAAAAGCCCCGCAGGCTTTCAAGTTTTATTCACACTTTTGGTTGGTTTTTATTCAATTCCTGCATTTGGTGCATCAACTTCATTTGATGATTTTGTGAAGGATTTTGAAAAGATGCCAAGGGAAGACCGCAGAAACATTCTTGCAAAGGCGGTTTGCGTGACCCCTTTGAATGAAAGCGAATATATGAATGTTTTGTGCTTTGCAAAAGATGCAAACGGCATTCCCTATTCAAAAGAAAATGTGGAAAACTTGGAATATTCAGAAATCATGGAAATTGTTGTTGATGTTTGCTTGGCTTATTCTGATTGCAAGGTTTTTTTTTGACAGATGACCAAATAAAGCAATTGGGAAAATTTTCAGTTGACCTTTTTCAACAAGCTAATGTATTATTAAAAACAAGAAGTGATTTCACCTTTGAAGAACTTTTGAACACAGCATTTTTGGAAACATACAATGGCAGACAGTTATATTCTAAATATCAAACCGACAATTTCCGCAAGTGATGGAAGAAAGCTTGAAAGTGATTTAAATGGAAGGTTTGCAAGGGTTGCCAAGAAATTTGGCGGTGCTTTGCGAACAGTTGGTTCAAAATTGAGGGGAATTATTGCAGGCGGTGCGGTTGCAGGTATTTCAGCAATGATGACAAACCCCATTGACAGCCTGAATTCAACACTTGATGAAACTTTAAGAAGATATGATGATATAAGTTCAAGGGCAAAGCAACTTGGAGTTTCTTCAGGACAGCTTTTCCAAGCAACAGCAATTGCCAAAAGTGCAGGCATTCAGGAAGAAGACTTTCGGGCAATGTTGACAGCTTATGCGGTGAAAGTTGGTGAAGCAAAGGCGGGACAAGACCAAATGTTGAAAGAATTTGTGAACGAAGATTTGTTGACAGGCTTTTTCAAAATGGTTCGCAGTTTGCGAGAATTAAGCCCTGAACAAAGAGCATATTTTGGGGCAAAAATTCTTGGTGAAGATGATGTTGCCAAATTGGCGGAGTTAATCAACACAGATGTTCAAGAGCGACACAGGCAACTTTTTGGAAAAACCACAGCGGAACAAACAACAAGGGCAATTGAAAAGCTTGCAGGCACAGAAGGCAAGCAATCAATCATGCGTGGAAGACTTGATGTTGAAAATCTTTTGGCAAAATCACAAAACATCACAAATGAAACAATTAAAATGCAAAGCGAGCTTGAAAGAAAGAAGCAGGAAGCGGAAAATATAAATTTAAGCAATTATGAAATGTTTGCCCGCATGCAACAAGCGACAGAAGAAAGCAAAATCATTCTTGCGGATATGCAAGCAAAGATTGCACCATTACTTGAAAAAAGTGTTGGTATTCTTGAAAGATTATATAATTGGTTAATAAATTCCAAACTTGGAAAATGGGCAGGGGGGGTTTTTAAATAATGTTAGGCGGAACAGCACCTGTTTTGGTATTTAATTTTGCAAGCATTAGTTCAGCATCTATTCTGAACAAATTGGGCTTCAATATAGGGGAAGACAGCATATTCAATCTTGACATTCCGATTGTTTCAATTCCTGTTTATTTAGATGAAAAATTGACAGGAATTCTTCTTGATGACCATGAAAGAAGCATCAATATTGAATTTGAACAAGACGAAAACCACAACTATGAAAGGGTGATTTCTTCAGATGTGAAAGTCACATTGGTTGCACAAAAAGACAATGTTGCATTTCAAGGATTTCTTGCTTTATTTGAACAAATATTGAAGCGGGTTAATTATCAAGCATATAAAATATATTTTTATTATGATGATGTTTTCATGACCAACGCATCTTTGAAAGATTTTGCAGTGACAACAATAGAAAACACCGACACAAGAGTTGTGACCTTTACATTGACCAACAGAAGCGAAAAATCAAAAGCCATTCAGTCAGTGTTGAAAAAAGTCGGTGACAGTTTGAAGGTGTTTAAGTGATGACAGTTGCATGGTATAACATAGGAAACAAAGCTGAATTTGAAGCAAAAGGCATTCCGCAAGAAGTCTTTACAAAAGAATTGGAAGATTTGGGACAACAAGAAATTGTCTTTATAAAGGGATTTTCTTTTTCGGTGATATTTATGGGGGAAATGTTGACACCTTCTTTGAATGGGCGAAACCCTTATGACAAAGGGAAGGCTGCTTGCTATGTTGACCCCGAAACTTCAGATGTATGGGTTGGATATGAAACTGATATGTGAAAACGGATTTTATAAGTTTTTTCCTGATTTTGTTGGGGAAATTAAACTTTGGGAAAATAAGAATGGCACAAAGCTTTTCAAGGTTCGTGACTTTTGGACATTTGAAAGCCTTGCAAACTTCCCAAACTATTCATTCACAGGACAATTGGTTTATGGTATTATTCCCGCAGTTGTAAACTATGCGGGAAGCCCTGAAGAAGTTTTATCAAAAAATAAATTGACATATAATGTAAAACTTGGAACAATAACACCAAGGGCATTGGTTATTTTGCAAAGGTTGAATTATGCAAATGGGGCATATTTGACCTTCCCAAATATCCCTCAAGCCTTTGCCCTTGACCAAGATTTGCAACAGATTTCAGGTTTTGAAGCATTTGTTGATGTAAGGTTGAACACCTACAAAATTGAAAGGTTCATTTATGAAAATATTTGAAGCAAAAAGAACAGGTGGAGTGATAACAGCAGACAGCGGGGTTGTGGTTGATTGCCCTATTTTGGGCGAAGGCGGGGACAGTGAAGGTTTCATCATTATGGCTGAAGGTGAACTTGTTTATATACCCAAAAGAAGCCCTGATTTATCCACAACATTGCATTTATTATCCACAAGTTTATTCACAATTGCTTCAGGCATCATGCAAGCTAATATGGGCGGGGATATTACAAGCCCAACTTTTGCACAAGAATTGACAGATTTGAAAAAACAGGTTGATGAATTAAGGGGAAAAATGAAATGATTGATGGTTTCATTGAAAATGGAGAGTTCAAGACAAGTGACACAATTGTTTTCAAGGCGAAAAACATCTTGGAAACACAGGAAGGTTCTTTGAACTATGCCCCTGAATTGGGGATTGATTTAAAAAGATTTCTTGACCCTGATGTGAAGATACAGAACAGGACTTTTGAAGCATACAGCATTCAAAAGTTGGGTGAACAAGGGGTGAACCCCATTGAATTGATTGTAAACAAAGAAACATTCCGCCAAGTGTTTGAATATAAAGTTGCGGAAGCAGACAAGGAAGGATTTATTGCAAAATGAGTTATACAGTAACAAACGGTTATGCCCCAAGAGATTATGAAACAATTTTGGCAGAATGTGTTCAGATAGTAAACAAGGAATTTGGCACAAGCTACACTTCACAAAGCTTCACAGGAACAAACCTTTGGAAATATTTATATGCAACCATTCAAGGCTTGATGACTGTTGAAAACAACATTGCAGAACTTGGGGTGAAACTTCAAGATTATATCAGAACACAAAATGAAAGTTTAATCATTCCCCGCAGTTCTTATGATGGCATCATGCAGATAATCAAAGATGAATTGGGGCTTGTTTCTTCAATAAAGGTGGTTGAAAGTGCAAGTGAAGCGGGACAAATACATCTTGCAATTGATGTTGACAAGAATTCTGAAGATTATGCAGACCGCAAAGCAAAAATATTCAAAATTCTTCATGAAAACATGGGTGCGGGTTTGTTTTATAATGGAACAGAAAAAGGAACAGTCAATGCATCAAATGGGCAAGTTTTTAACTATGCATTTGACCTTCCAACTGAAACATCTTTGAAAATAAAAATTCAAGTTAGGGTTTCAGAAAACACAACATTGTTTGTGGAAACACCGAATGAAATTAAAAACAAGTTTCTTGCAAATTTTGCGAAGTTCTACCGCTTAGGATATGACTTTGAACCGCAAATTTTCTTGTGTAGGGATAGGGATTTGCCTTTTGCTTCAGAAATAAATATAAGCTATTCAACAAGCGGTTCTACTTATAAAACAGCAATTCTTGAAGCAATGTATGATGAAAAATTCACAATTGCCCCAAACAATGTGGAAGTTGAGGTGATTTGATGGTTCAATTTGTAACAGGCGAGCAAGACGAAAAAAGATTTTGGGATATATATTCCAAACTTGCCCAACAAACCTTGCTTGATATTGAAAACTATTTCAAAACAGCATATCAAAGCCCCGAACTTGGGCGAATAATCTATGAAGAACAAGCAATGCCCATTTATAAAGTTTTGGAAAAATCATTGTTTGTGAAGGCTTATTCACAGATTTTGGAAGGTGAAAAAACTTTGGGTTCTGTTGAAGCTTATTTGAAGATTTTATATGCGATATTTGGAAAAGAAGCAAAAATCACAATAACACAAGAACCATTGCATTTGCAAATTGATATTGTTGCACCTATTCAAAAATTTTATTTATGGATTACAAAATCAAAAAAACAAATTGTCACTAAAAATGGAAAGGCAATCAAATTCAAACAAATACTTGCAGAAGTGACCGACAGGGAATTGCTTCAGATTTTAAGGGCAACGACAAAGGCGGGAACTTTTGTTGAATTCACACTAAATGAAAACGAAGGGGCGATATAATGGCAACAGAAGAAATTCAAATTTCACAATTGGAACTTGCTGATGAAGTATTGGCAGACATGGTTTTGCCTGTTGACACAGCAACGGACACAAAAGCGGTGACCTTGAAACAATTAAAAGCATGGTTGGGTTCTTCCTTGCCAACAGGTTTCATCATTCCCGCAGTCGGCAAAATATCAGATGCAAGGTTCACACTTCTTGACGGAAAAACCTTGTCAAGGGCGGGAACTTATGAAGCATTCTGCAACAAGGTTGTTTCAGAAGTGCAAGCGCGCAATTGGTTTGCTTGTTCTGAAGATGAATATAATTCAGATATTTCAACTTATGGACAATGCGGAAAGTTTGTTGTTTCAAATGATTATGTGAGAATCCCGACAATAACCCGCTTTATTGGGGCAACAATAACCTTGTCAGAAATTGGCAGAACATACAAGGAAAGCTTGCCACAGCACAAACACACAGTGTCAATGTCGTTCGGATCTCAGGGGTCAAGTTCAACAGTTGCAGTAAAAGGAGACACAGACAACGATTCAATTTTAGGGAAAAAATCTTTTGTTTCGGATGGTGCTAACAATTCATTATATCAAAACGGGGCAAAGGTTCAGCCCGACCATACAAAATACCCTTATTATATGGTTATATCAACGGAAGGACAGACCGCAGAAGTCGGGGTTGACATAAACAAAGTTTATGAAGATTTGAAT
>OIGD01001415.1_pt1 | contig 22432 bp, 22 predicted proteins | sample 1582211 | NCBI WGS metagenome assembly OIGD01 (sample SAMN04414078, study PRJEB24778) | human gut metagenome | material: faecal | host: Homo sapiens
ACGATACCCGTAATCTCCGGATTTTTGATTTCAACCGCAAATTCAAAAATCAAAAATTCAAGGAGATTACAATGGCTATTTACTATTACGAAGATCAAAACGGGAAATACAGCTCGCACACAGATGCGCGGAGATTCTCACGGGTTTCCGGCAAGGAGGCATACGCCTACCTGAAATCGGCAGAAGGAAAGACAAGGCGATTCATGAAATCCAATGACTATGAGGACGGCGGAGAGGATGTCTTCGTTGAGATTCCCGCCGAATACATCAGGGACTACCGTCAGGGTGAACGCCGGGAGCAGTATGTCAACGACATCCGCGAGGATGCCGGATTTACGGAGATTTCTCTTTATGCCATGCAGGGCGACGGAAATCCGAACGATCTGCTTTCGGGCGAGGAACTGATTGCGGATGAATCTGTGGATGTTGTCGCAGAGGTCATGCACAAGATGGAGCTTGAAACGCTTCGGAAAGCACTTCTTTCTCTTTCGGAGAGCGAGTATCAGTTGATTTATGACCTGTTTCTAAAAGATAATCCACTGACGGAACGGGACATTTCAAAGAAATACAAGGTATCACAGCCTATCATCCACAAAAGAAAAATGCAGATTTTTGAGAAACTCAGAAAGTTTTTTTGAAAAAGGGGCTATCAAACGCGAAAAAAGTGTGGAATACAGGGTGAGGGGGTAAATGATCCCCGAGGTTCTTTGACAACCGAATAAAGGGATACCGAGGTAGCATCCCACCTTGCCCGAAAGGGCGAGCCGCCGGGACCGGGCGCCATGACCTCACCCATCGGGTGAGCGAGCGATCAACCGTGTCGCCGGACCGACCGATAAACAGCATCGGCGGCAGGCGATGACAGAGGTGAGGAACAATGATACTTCTGCGAAAGCAGCCCGCGATGTGCATGCGGGATACGGGGGTTACGGGCTGGAACTCTTATGTCCGCGACACTGTATATGATCCTCGTTTCCGTGAAAATAGTCACGGAATAGATGCTGCGAGGTACTCGGTATCTCCCCTGTGGGCAACGGTCTGCGCCGTCTGACGACTGCGCTCTCCGTTGCCCCATCGCCGGGGGCTGATACAAATACGGCGAAAGTTCATAACCAAATTTATATTTTGGCGATTGAACCACTGTGCAGGAGCCGGAAGGTTCCTGCATACCATTCAGTCGCCAAAAGCAATTTCAAAAAACAGGAGAATGAAAATGTTTGAAATTACTTATAACGACGCAGACGCTCTTGAGCGTTATGAAGAAGAAAAAAGAGCTTATCCGGGTGCCAAGTACGATTTTACTTTTGAAAAGCGATTCCTTGTGTATCATGCGGATATGCTCCATCAAATTATTTATTATGCCATCGACATGAAAACAGGACTTTCCTCCGAGGTCATGCGGAGAAAATCGGGCAGCCCGGTCAAGAAAGCCGAATACGCCTCTATCCTTATGGACAGGCTGATGGATTCCATCAAATATGTCGGCGACAGACGAACTTATCTGTCGGAGGGCATAGCACCCCTTCACATGATCGACAACATCTTCCGCGTGATCCTTCCGCATTACGGCTTCGCCGTTCGGGAAGAACAGATCGAACTGGCAAAGACCATGTTCAAAGGATTTGTCGGAAAAGCCGTGTCTATCTGCGAAGCGGAGGTCGGAACCGGCAAAACCATGGCATATCTCGTTGCCGCACTGGTCGCGCGGGATTACAAAAAACGCAAGTACAATGTATTCTCGCCGATCACCATCTCCACTTCAAGCATTGAACTGCAGAAAATGATTGTCGAGAAGGAAATCCCGAGACTGTCGAAAATCCTCGTGGAAAGCAACGCTATCGCCAAGCCGCTGACCGTAACACTCCGCAAAGGCAAGGAGCATTACTTCTGCAAACGCCGCTTCTATGATTTCTATGACAAAATCAAGCTGTACCCCGAAAAGTACAGCCGACTGGTGGAAGCCTTCGATGCTTGCCGCTTTGCAGACAGAGCCTTTGACCTGGATACCGTCAAAATGCGGGAATCCGTGAAAAGCAGTATCTGCGTGCAGGGATGCTCCCGATGCAGATATGAGGATGAATGCTTCTATCGCAGAATGACAGAGCGCAACCGCTTCGGTCAGTTTGATTTTCAGGTGACCAACCATCAGCTGTTCCTCACCTCCGCAAGAATGCGCTATGAAGAACAACATCCCCTGCTCATCGACAGCGACCTCGTAATAATTGACGAGGCACATAAGCTCCATGATGCCGCGCTGGATGCCATGGGCGATCAGCTGGCAGAAAACGAGATCAAGCGATATGTTTCGGCAGTCGGGCATCTGAACAGCAATCCGAAGAAGATTGAGCTATACAAGGCAATACTTACTGGCTTGCTCTCCAATAGCGAGAAGCTGTTCGGGAGTGCCAAACAAAAAGCCGGGTACGACGATACCGATACTGGCAGAAGCCAGATGATTGAACTGAACCCAGAGGATATCACGCTGATTGAAGCGTTGATTGCGGATATCCGACACATCGAGAGAATGCGGAAGGAAGAACCGCGACACCTCAAAAACAGAGCCGGACTTCTTATAAAGAAGCTGTCCTCCTTCAAAAATCAATCAGGCAACAACATTTGGATTGAAACCGATGAAAACCGGCTGCACTCCATCTGTTCTGCATCGAAGAACATCGGGCGGGTTTTGCGGGAGTATGTGTGGGAAACCTCTTCGAGCTTTGTGCTGACCTCCGGGACGATGAGCGACGGCGTCGATTTTTCTTTCTTTGAAAAGGAAAACGGCATTCACCAGATCGCAAAGATGTTCCGTCAGACCAGTATGACGGCATCTCCTTTTGATTACAAAAATCACACACGGCTGTACATGCCGACAGGAATACCCCTTCCCGAAAATAATTCCCCCGAATACATTGCGGCGATTTCCGATGAGATCGTAAAGATTGTGAAAGCCACAAACGGTCATGCGGCAATCCTTTTTACCTCCTACAAGGTTCTCGAAGCCGTGTACCGCCAGACCAAGGATCGACTTACGCAGTACGAACTCATCCGCATGACGAGATCAAACAAGAGCGCCATTGCAGATTTCAAGAAAAGCAAAAACGGCGTGCTGTTTGCATCCGGTTCCATGTGGGAGGGCGTTGACTGCATCGGAGATTGCCTCTCCTCCGTCATCATTCCGCGACTTCCGTTTCCGATGCGCTCTGCGACCATGGAAAGCAAAAAGGAAGAATGCAACGGGCTTGGTGAATTCGTCAATACCATCTGCGTACCCGAAATGCTCATCAAGCTCCGTCAGGGCTTGGGCAGACTGATCCGCTGTGAAACCGACACGGGACTCATCAGCATTCTTGACACCCGTGCTACCACGGGCAAGTATGCGGACAAGGTCGGCAATGTACTTGCAAAGTACACGAAGGCGGAAACGCTGGATGAGGTCGAAACATTTTTCCGCGAGGTCAAAAGCCCTGCCTATTTTGAGGTCTGATCGTGCTTGCGGTACACAGTCAGAAAAACGCAAACTACCTGCACATCCTCGGGGTTCTTCGCTATCTGCGGGATGAGAAACTGATTTCGGAGGCGCAGTATTTGCGGGCAAAAAACTATTACCGAAAGCTGACCGGCGCGGATATCACAGTCCCGGATTGAGTTTTCTGAAAGTTATCAATTGAATTTCCGCTTTGCGCTGGATATGTGCAAAGATATGTGGTATTGTTGTGCTTGCAAAAGCGGTTGGTATTATAGCCACCCGCAGAAAGGAGTCGAAACATGGCAACAGTAACCGTCATCTCCCCCGTGACCGGCAAGCCGGTGGAACACAAAAGAGTCGCTGCATACTGCCGTGTTTCGACGAACTCTGCAGATCAGCAGAATTCCTACAACACACAGGTCCGCTACTATACCCGATACATAAAATCGAGAACGGAATGGACTCTCGTGGATATCTTTGCAGATGAAGGACTCAGCGGAACTTCATCCGAAAAACGAGAAAACTTTCAGCGGATGATCACCATGTGCGATCTGAAGCAGATCGACCTTGTAGTTACAAAATCGGTCTCGCGGTTTGCCCGCAATGTCAAGGAAACGCTGGAATATGTACGAAAGCTCAAACTGCTCGGTATTGGTGTCGTCTTTGAAAAAGAAGGAATCAACACCCTTTCCATGGGCGATGAGATGTTGCTCAACACCTTCTCGGCAATCGCACAGGAAGAATCGGTTTCCATCTCGCAAAACATTCGATTCTCCATTCAAAAGCGGATGCAGATGGGCGAATATGGAATCGTCTTTCACAGTAAGTGAAGCGCCCCGGAACTGTCGTCCGGGGCGCTTTCAAAAGCATACGAATTCTTAATCAACAACAAAATTGAAAATACAAAAGGCTACTGAAAAACGGGAAATTTGGAATTGCGGATGTTGCGGAAAACGCCGGCTTTGCCGATTTGTATTATTTCAGCCGAAAATTCAAAGCCGAAACCGGCATGACCCCAACCGAGTACCGCGTACAAAGATAGCGACAATTACTGCTGACGGTATTCCGTCGGTGTCATCCCCACGGTCTTTTTGAAATAGCGGCAAAATTTGTTTTCCCCAAAAAGGCATTGGCCTCCCGGAGCTGCTCGTCGGTCGGAATCCATTCGGGATGTCCGTTGTCGGCTCTGCCGAGAAAGGTGTTCTTGATACCGCCATACGCATGGTAAGGGAAAAATTCCGCTCCGCGGCAGTGCTTCAGTCTGCTTTCAAGCTCCGCAACCCGTCGGTAATGCTCCGCATCGGTGTTTACCCCGCGCACAAGGATACAACGCAGCTGCGTTGCCCCGCCAAGCCGGTCTACCGCCAGTAGGTCCTTCCAAATTTGCTCCAGTCCCACGCCTGTATTTTTCAGGTGTCGCGCCTCGTCGGTATCCTTGATGTCCCACAGAAACAGATCCGTCAGGGAAACAAGCTCCTCCAAGCGCTCGTTCTCAAAACAGCCGCAGGTTTCGATTGCGGTAGAAAGTCCGGCATTCCGGCAAAGCCTGAGCAGTTCCACGCAACCGTCCGCCTGCAAAAGCGGCTCTCCGCCGGACAGCGTAACCCCGCCCTCCGCGCCGAAAAATGCCATGTCCTTTTGGATTTCCGCAAAGACCTCCGGAACGGTTCGACGCTGTCCGCACATGGACAGTGCCCCCGTCGGACAGACCTTTACGCATATGCCGCAGGCACGGCACCCGGCACGGCGGAATTGGTGCGTCCCGTTTTCTACGGTATGCAAATTCGCTGGGCAGACCGTACAGCCACCGCAGGAAATACACTTTGACGGATAGAACAGAAGCTGCGGTGCCGGCTCCTGCGTCTCCGGATTATGGCACCATGCACAGCGCAAGGGGCAGCCCTTGAGAAAGACAACCGTCCGGATTCCGGGGCCGTCCTGCGTGCAGAAGCGCTGGAGCTCGGTTATCATCAGGGTTTCCAAAATCATTTCTCCATTTGCTCAATAATCATCTGTTGCCAGCTGCGGTCCAGCGTTACAAAGCGTGCATTCCACCCCGAAACGCGAACCGAAAGGGTTTGATAATCCTCCGGATGCGCCTGCGCTTCATGGAGAATTTTTGCGTCCGCCACATCCAGCTGGAGGAAGAAGCCGCCAAGCCGGACAAAGCCCCGGAGCAAAGCGACCATTGCCAAAATGCCCGTGTCACCCTTCACAACCGAGGGAAGGAGCTTCAGATCCAACGCCGCACCGGTGGTCATCTCGGAAAGATCTGCCCGGCAATAAGAACAAATCACCGCAGTTGCACCCTCGCCGTCGGTTCCCGGTGTCGGGGAGGCATTACCGGCAAGAATGTCTCCTGCTTTTGTCCCGTGCGCGCAAGCAAGCCGTTTTACCCGCCATTCCAGCTGCCGCCCGAAGGTGCTGATGCCTGCCGGGAGACGGTATCCGCACTGCCCCTCCTGCCGCCGGCAGCATTCGGCAAAGTCGTGCACCAGCCGCCGGTACAATTCGTCTGCTTCCCCGGAATCGTTGCCGTAATACCGGTAGTGATTTTTCGCATACAGGCGCAGCGTCTCGGCGCCCGCCCAATTCTTCCGCAGAGTCTGCATCAGCTCCGCAAAGGAGATCACCCGGTCATCAAAAACCAGCTTTTTGATCGCATACAGGCTGTTGACCGTGTCGGCAATTCCCCCGATATGCGGAGAGCGGACATTGTAAACGGCACCGCCCTCGTAGTAGGAAAGCCCACGCCCGATGCAGTCCGCTTCAAACAGCGAAACCACCGTGCAGGGAATCTCCGGCTTCCATTTCCAGGTTCCGTCCGCATTTTTCCCGGAAAAATCGTTCTGAAGTCCGACCGTAATTCCCTGAATTTTCGCAGTTAAATCGCCGATAAATGCCGCATACAAAGCCTCAAACGACTCAAATGCCACATCGTCTCCGTAGTCCTTCAGCGTCCTGTGCTGGAGAAGCTGCAGGGCATCAAACGGGATGTAGCCGAAGTTGGTCTTCCCCGGAATCTGGACCTCCCAGCACCCGTCATTGGCAAACCGGACGGCTTCTTCGCGCGAATATCCGAAGTCCGTCAGCGCCTTCAGAACCAGCTCCTCATTGTAAACCGCAATCGTGCCGCCGCCGTAACGAATCACCTCGCAGACCCGACGCAGCAGTTCTTCCGGTGTTTTGCTGTTCAGGCGCACCGTGGTCGGAAAATCGCCGATATTGAGCTCCTCCAGAATATCCAGGACGAGATAGGTTACCTCATTCGTAACCTCCTTCCCGTCATCTCCGATTCCCGCAAGAACAAGGTTTTGGTAATGCTGCGCGTCGCCTGACCCACGGTTTCCGCCCCTGACCCATTCACAGCCCTTGATGAAGAAATGGGCAAGGATTTCCCGCGCCTCGTCAAGAGAAAGCGTATCGTTCGCAAGGTCGCGCTTCAGATAATCCCCCAACAGTACATCCAGTCGCCCGATGCCGGGCCAACTTCCGCAAAGCCGGATGAACGAGAACACGAACCATACCGACTGCACCGCCTGATAGAAATTTTCCGGCGGCTCCATCGGCACACGCAACAGGTTCTGATAGTTTGCCGCATATTCCGTTCTTCCGCGCAATGCATCCAAATATCTGCGATGATAGATATCAAAGGCATCCAGGCAGTTGAGAACGCTTCTCGCAAACGGCTCCCGTTCGGTTCCGCGGTAGCGTTCAAGTGCAGCCTCAGCCCGCCGCCGGATTCCGTTGATACCGATTTTCAGAACCTCGTCAAAGTTAACCGTCAGATGGCTGACCGAAGATAGCACGGCTTTCCCGCGAAAGCTTGCCGGAACAACATGGCGGATCGCCTCCCCCAGTGTTGCCGCGCCGCTGAGCCTTTCCCCCTCGCAGATGCGGATCGGCGCGCGCTCCACGATCCGGCGGATGCAAAGATCATGCTGTTCAAGCAGCGTCATGGCTTCAAAGCCGGGCTCATCGTCCATCATGATACACGGTGTCCTCATGGTATCCAACCCGTACCGGTGTCTGAGGGAATCATCGGCAAACCGCCGTGTGGCTTCGCAAAGGCGAATCGGTCGCTTTCCGCACGCTGAATAGAATTCCATATTCCCACCTCCTGTTTTCTAAATTATATCATACAATTTTCCGGACGTCTATTGATTTTTCTCCGATAATATGGTACAATTCTATCAGTAAACCAAGATCGGAGGGAGCATTATGACCGACATCCGAGTCAACTACAGCATCCATAGCGGGTTTGAAGGCGTTGCGTGTGAAGGTCTTTGCCACAGAAAGACGCTCCCATACCTGTCCCTGGTGCAGGCGCTTGACGGTGAATACGAAATTCAGCTGAACGATGGCGACATACACCGCACCGGCACCGGCGGATTCTTTATCGCGCCGGCGTTCGTCCGGCAGACCATCGTGCATCATGTCGGTCAGCAGTCCGGAACAATGACGGCAAGATGGTTGTTCCTGGATGTCGTGCTGAACAGGAAAGAGCATCTTGAAAACCGCTATGTATTCCCAACAGTCCTCACGCCGCAGGAAGCACCGGAATTATGCGAGGTTGTGGATCGGTATTTCTCGGCTGGGGATGATTTCGAAGCAACCTGCTGTCTCTATGACATCGTGCGCCTGCTGGTACGAAGCGGAAAACCGATCGGAGAGCCGCAGAATGAATTTGAACGCACCGTCACCGCCTATCTGTCGGAGCACTATGCCGAAAAGCTCGGCGTGCCGGAGCTTGCCAAAGCCGTTTGCATGTCGGAATCCAATTTCTACGCCGTTTTTAAGAAGCATTTCGGGCTTTCCCCAACGGTCTATCTGAACCAGTACCGCATCACTCTCGCCTCCAAAATGACCAGCGAAACAGAACTCCCGATCTGCCGTATCGCCGAGGCGGTCGGAATTCCGGATGCCACCTACTTCAACCGGCGCTTCCGCAAAAGCATCGGAACCACGCCAACGGAATACCGGAGACTGTTTCACGGCAAATAAAGCGGTTCCCGAAAAAGACATTGCCCTTGTTTGGCGCAATGTCTTTTGTCTTTCCTATTTCCGGACATCCGAAAAAGGAATATCCGTCAGCTGCAAAACCGCCGGCTCCAGCAGCTCCCCGCGGCCGTCGGCAGACCACATCACGTGTTTTTCGCGGTCGACCTCAAAGAACATCACGCCCTCGTCCCGATGACCATGCCCCATCCAGTTGGAAAACACCAGATTGCCGTCCGGCAGAAGCGCAACGCCCAGCAGCCACCGAATACCAATTTCCGGGACATCCGCCGCAGTCAGTGACCACACCTCATGCCCCGCCCGATCCAGCTCATACGCACCGGACATACAGGTATACAGCAAATGCCCGTCCGGCAGCTCCACCACGCCAAACGCATCCGGGCGGATCGGATAAGCATCAAGAACCATGCCGTTCAGGTCCAGACGCTTGAGCCGGTTGATTCCGGGCTGCACCACCAGATAGCCATCGGCGGTTTTCCGTGCCATCCGCATGGCCTCGTGCGGGTTCGCCCCTTCATATGCAATCGGAATTTCACGAAGCACCTGCCCCTCGGCGCTGACCTCACGCAATGCCTTATGGCGTAGCTCGGCGGTCAGAAAATTGCCGTCCGGCAGTGGCTGAACGCTGAACACCTCTCCCCCCGCACCGCGGTATCCGCCCACAGTTCTTCCGTCTCGGTCGAAAAGCGTGAAGCCGTCCCCCTGTTCGCCTCCGAAATGGGAAACCAACAGCTCCCCCCGGTCGTTTTGCCAAAGATCAAAGCAGGCAAAAATTCCGTCCATCGTCCGCACGATTTTTCCGTCCGCATCCACCCAGCACAGCCGGCTTGCCGCCGTATCGCTCAGAACGAAGGTATGGTGCTTTTTACCGATAAGCTTCATTCCTTCTCTCCCTCTGCCATGTGCAGAATCTTCACGATGCCGTCACGCCCAATGGGAGGAAGCGACGGCAGAAATCCGTTCGCATCACAGCCGTGCGCCACAATCTCATCGGCAATTTTTTCAATGTCGGATGCCGGAATGCCCGCGTTGCGGAGCGTGTGCGGAACCCCGACCTCATCCATAAACGCAATGATCGCTTCCACCGTCATGCGCGCGGCGAGCACATCGTTTTCCTCCCGGATTCCGAACAGATGGCGCCCCAGCAGGGCAAACCGTGCAGAGCGCTCAGCGTTCAGCTTGGCGGTATACCGGAAGTAGGCATCCATAAAAATTGCAAGCGTCACACCGTGTGTGGTGTTATACAGCGCCGAGAGAACATGCCCCATCTGGTGCATCGGCGTTGGCGCATTCAGGCCGGACTGCAGATACCCGTTCCACGAAAGCGATGCCGCCCATTGCAGGTTTGCACGGTGGGCCACATCCTCCGGATTTGCCAGAACCGCACGCAGCTCGTCCATCTCTGCCCGGAGCAGTCCCTCATGAAGCCGATCCTGAACCGGGGAATGCTGGTCACCGTTGAGATATGCCTCCAGAACGTGCGACATGGCATCCACCGCGCCAACGGCAGTCTGATAGGCCGGCAGCGTTTTGGTAAGCGCCGGGTCGATCACCGAAACGGTTGGGAAAATGACCGGCGTCCAGACATACGCCTTTTCCAGGGTCTGGTCGTTTGTTGCAACGGCAATGCAGTTCATCTCGGAGCTGGTGGCGGGAAGCGTGGGAACCATAACTGTTGGAAGCGAGGATGCGGGCGGAACCGCCACCGCCTGATCGTGGCGGGAAACGAACATCTTCCACAGCTCCCCTTCATAGTGAACGCCGGCAGCAATCACCTTGGTGGAATCCATCACGCTTCCGCCGCCGATGCCGATAACAAAATCGACCTGCTCCGCCCGGCACAGCTCCACAGCCGCCTGAATATGTGAGAGCAGCGGATTTGCCTGCACATGATAAAACCGAAGCACGCCAATGCCCTCTGCCGTCAGGGCGCTTTCCGTGTCAGACAGCAGCGATGCAAAAAAATCATGGGATTCGTAAGAGACGATCAGTGCCTTTTTCCCGAAGCCCTTTACGATGGCAGCCAGATCCTTGAATTTTCCGGGACCAAATACCACACGAACCGGATTGTAGAGTTCAAAATTCTGCATGACAAATTCCTTTCCTAATGGACATAGTGAAGGCAATATCTCCTAATAAAGTATTGTTTTTTATAGGATACCACATTGAACTGCAAAGCGCAATTGACGATTCAACATAAATATAGGACAATTCTATAAAAGTAACAAATAATCTTATCGAAACCTTGTCTACCAACATGGCCTAATATCATGTTCCATTATGGATCCAACGCTCGATCATCCATAGCCTGCGGCGGCTCACCACCTGAAAAATCCGCCCCTACCATCTGCCCCACTGCCATACCGACTGCACACAGGAGAAGGATGACCACCACAACAATCCAGCCACCCGCAACGATGGCGGCAGTGATTCCCTTGATAGCCGCAACCGCTGTTTTGGTTGCGGCTATCGTTGCTTTGATCGCGCATCGTCCAAAATTGATCGTTGCCCGAATCGCGGCTTTCATCATCTGCGCCACAGCTTTGCCGTTGCATCCCTGCAAAACGGGGATGATGTCAAGACTGTACAGGAAAACCTTGGGCACCATTCCGCATCCTTTACACTGGATGTTTACGGACATGTGACCGATAAAATGCGGCAGGACAGCGCGGAACGAATGGAGAATTACATCAAAGCCTTGCGCGGATAGACACTACAATTAAATATTATCGGAGAAGATAAAAGATTAAAGTTGAGGGTACACTCATGAAAGGAAATCTGCTCCACAAATAGCACTCTGCAGTCGAATGGATTGCAGGGTGTTTTTCTATACTCAAAAATCAGAAAGGAGGTGTGCGAATGCTTGCTCTTTTGATCGTCATCGGCTTGCTCCGGCTTGTCTGGACTTCCGCGCGGGAGTTCTACGGCAGCGGCACGGTTGCAGCCCTGATCGTGGCGATTGCCATTCTTTCCATTTTCCTCCCCGCCGCTTGCGGGAACTGAAAAAGAAGATTCAATTTTTCATCAAATGACTTGACAAATCAAAAAAATCATGCTAACAGGCGCCGGTTTGGTGTAAAAAAATCTCTCACGCACAGCGTATAAAGCGATTGGGGTCACGGTTGGGGTCAATGGTTCTTCTTGAATTTCCAAAAATGGAGAGAAAACGAGAAAAAGCCCCGAAATCGTAAGATTTCGGGAGCTTTTCTTGGCGGAGAAGGAGAGATTTGAACTCTCGCGCCGTTATTCACGGCCTACACCCTTAGCAGGGGCGCCTCTTCGGCCTCTTGAGTACTTCTCCATGTACCCATCCGCGGTCGCCGGTTGCATAGACCATCGGACCATTCTATTATACTACATTCTCCGCCGTTTGTCAAGCCCTTTTTGTGAAAAATTTCATTTTTCCGTTTGGTCGGTGTGTGTCTTGGCAGGATTTTCCGTGCCGGAGATCCCGTCCGCGCTCCCGTGCTTCCCCTTCCGGAACACGATCAGCTTACTGATGAAGTAATTCGCGATGACGACGATGACGGCGGCGACGACTTTGAAGACGTATTCGCTCAGCCCCAGTGCGGTCACGAAGACTGCCATAATCGCTTCCTGCGCAAGCAGCGTCACCACGCGCCCGCCGGCAAAAGTGCCCAGCTCCCCCAGCACCGGCAGCAGCCCGCGCTTGCGGCTCCGGAACACGAGAATCCGGTTGGTAAAGAACGCAAACAGCACCGCCGCGACCCATGCCACGGTGTCGATGACATGGACGGTGACCCAATGGGTCTGCATCTGCTCCGCGAACAGGCGGTAGCCGGCAAAGCAGATGCCCCAGTCGACCACCGTTGTCAGTCCGCCAAAAATCAGGTACAGCAGCTGCTCGCGGTATTTGACGCACAGCGCCTCGATTTTTTTGATCATTCCGCGCCTCTGTCAGTTCGCAACCGTGTAGGTCGTTCCCGCTTTGGTGTCGACCAACGTGACGCCCATTGCGGTCAGTTCCGCGCGGATGCGGTCTGCCTCGGCGTAGTTCTTCTCTGCCTTCGCCTGCCGCCGCGCTTCAATCATGCTCTCAATCTTCGCCGCCAGTTCTGCCGGGATCTCCGGCTTTGCCGCCTCCTCTGCTTTCCGCGCCTTTTCCGCGTTCTCCAGCAGGTTCAGGCACAGCACTTTGTCATATTCTGCCAGCAGTGCCCGTTTGGTTGCGTCGTTCGTCTTTGCCTTGAGAACGTCATAGACCGCCGTGACCGCCAGCGAGGTATTCAGGTCGTTATCCAGCGCCGCAACGAACTTTGCGCGCTCTGCATCGTAGGCTTCCCGGTCAATCTCCCCTTCGTTCTTCAGCGCCGCAATCTTTGCAATCAGCTTTTCATACGCGGTCTTGGCGTTGTCCATGTTCTCATACGAGAAAACCAGCGATTTGCGGTAGTGCGACTGCAGGCAGAAGAAGCGGTAGACCATCGGGTCGTAGCCCTTTTCGGCAAGCAGCGAGAGAGTCAGAAATTCGCCCTTCGATTTGCTCATCTTGCCCGATGTGGTGTTCAGGTGGAGGACATGGAACCAATAGTTACACCACTTATGCCCGAGGTATGCCTCGCTCTGCGCAATCTCGTTGGTGTGGTGCGGGAAGGCGTTGTCGATGCCGCCGCAGTGAATATCGAGGTATTCGCCGAGATACTTCATGCTGATGCAGGAGCATTCGATATGCCAGCCGGGGTATCCGACGCCCCACGGGCTATCCCATTTGAGTTCCTGCGCATCGAATTTAGATTTGGTGAACCAGAGCACGAAATCCGCTTTATTGCGCTTATTGCCGTCCTCCTCAACGCCTTCTCTGACGCCAACTGCGAGGTCCTCCTCTTCAAAATTGTGGAAGACGTAATACTGCTTGAGCTTGGAGGTGTCGAAATAGATATTGCCACCCGCTTCGTAAGCGTAGCCCTTTTCAATCAGCGCCTGGATGACCTTGATGAAATCCGCGATGCATCCGGTTGCAGGCTGAACAACGTCCGGCGTGCGGATGTTGAGCTTTTTGCAGTCGTCAAAAAAGCAATCGGTATAGAATTTCGCAATCTCCATGACGGTCTTATGCTCGCGCTTTGCGCCCTTGAGCATCTTATCCTCTCCGGTGTCTGCATCCGAGGTGAGGTGCCCGACGTCCGTGATGTTCATCACGCGCTTGACGTCATATCCCGAAAACCGCAGGTAGCGGTCGAGAACATCCTCCATGATATAGGTGCGGAGGTTCCCGATATGCGCAAAATGGTAGACCGTCGGTCCGCAGGTGTACATCTTCACCTTCCCCGGCTCGTTCGGGACAAATTCTTCTCTGGTTCTCGACAGCGAGTTGTATAAAATCATATAGGTTCTCCTTTGTTAAGACTTAAGACCTCGGGACCCTGTCCCGAACCCTGCTTAGAAAACTTTTGAAAAAGTTTTCTAAGAACTTTCAAAACTTTAAACAAGGAGGATTTGCCCTTGCCCTGCGGTTGTGCAAAGCCTTTGCAGCGTTTGCCAAATCGCCCACCGATGGCAAAAGGCACAACGGCTCCCCCCAAAAAAATTCAATTAAAAGGTTTGGGGAGTCCGGAGGGGTGACGGTTGCTTGCAACCGTCAGTAGCGAAGCGTTGCTTTCACTCAAAAGCCCCCTTTGGCGCGTCCCCCCCGGCGCATCCCCCTACCGCTTCTTTACCGAGAAGCCGAAGCTGCCGAGACGTTTGCCGAGAGCAAAGTAGTCACCGTGCGCGTAGGCGAGTAGGTCAGCGCGCTCCAGGCGTAGCTTGCCGTCCTTGTCGAGCAAGCGCGAGTCCACATCAACCGCCACAATGTCGGAGAGGAACATCTCGTGCGTGCCAAGCGGAATGCGGTCAAATACGCGGCATTCCAGGGACAGCGGGCTTTCTGCCAGCAGCGGACATCGCACAGCGGACGCCGGCTCCGGGGTCAGATGAAACTTTTTGAACTTGTCCACCTTGCGCCCGGTGAACACCCCGCAGGAATCCGCAGCCCGTACCAGCGCGGATGTGGTCAGATTGATAACAAACTCCCCGCTCTCGGCAATCAGATCGTAGGAATACCGCGACGGGCGCACCGAAATGTAGGTTTTCGGCGGGTTCGTGTTGATAATGCCCGTCCACGCGACCGTGAAAACATTCTGCCTGTCGCCTGACGCGCTCGTTACCAGCACAGGCGGGACCGGCGCCAGCAGCGCCCCGCCCTTCCATTGTATCTTACTCATAAAATATCCTCGTAAACCGTTTCGGGCTTGACCTCCAGCAGCTCCGGATTTTCGGCATGCCGCTTGATGATCTTAAACGCCGACGCGTAGTAAAAACCGTCGCAGATGCGCTCGTCGGTGACCACCTTCAGCTCAATGCACTTGCGCGTAGAGACGTTTCCGTTCGCGTCACAGACCACCTCCGAGCGCCGCCCGCCGTAGGAAAAGAAGACCGGCAGGTTCCCGAAATTGTAGATGTGGTGGTAAATCGGACGAATGCCGAGCGAGCCCATGCTGGTGACAATCATGGTCCCGTGGAACGGCGACAGGCGCAGAATCATGCGCGGCATGATGCCGAAGTAATCCAAAAACCGCAGCAGGTTGATTGTCCAGCGGCAGAACAAACCGGGAATCAGCGACAGAACCTTGTTCAGCTTGTCAAACTCGTTTTTGTCATCCGGCGCGTTCTGGACCTCCGTCACCGCACGGTTGAATTTTTCGTACACCTCGTCCACGGTGTCGTCCGGCTCGAAGTCGACCTTGATGCAGGTATCCGGCGAATCAATCGCCATGCGCTTTTTAACCACCATGACGATCTGAATGCCCTTCCGGGCGTAAATCTTCTGCCCGCTGACGAACCGGTTCAGCGCCGGTCTTTGGGAGATTGCGCGCAGGTAGGAGGCAATCAGGATGTGCAAAAATCCGAAATTGGTCATGCCCGCCCGGACCTTCTCGCGGCAAAAGCGGTCGGTCTTGGTCACGTCGATGGAGTCGGCGAAATAGTTACAGGCATCGGCGCGCTGGGGCATGATGTAGGGCATCATCCGGGTCATGGGGTTGACGGTGCGGAGCTTATAGCCGTCCGAGCGGTCCCCCCAATGCCAGCGGCGCTTGCCTGTTTTGGTAGCTTCTTTCATTCGGTCCTCTCTTTCCGCTTTGTGAACTTCCATTCACAAAAAAGATTACCACTTTATTATAATCAAAAACCGCCTGAGATGCAAGTCTTTTTTTTGAAAAAAATCGTCTCCCGGTTGAAAAAAACACGAAAATATGCTATACTATAGGTAATTGCGTTCAGAATTGAGGAATCCTTTCATGAAAAAAGTGGAAATTTACACCGACGGCGCCTGCAGCGGGAACCCCGGTCCCGGTGGCTGGGGGGCGGTCCTGGTCTATGCGGGGCACGAAAAGGAGCTTTCCGGCGGCGAGCGCGAAACAACAAACAACCGCATGGAGCTGACTGCGGTCATTGAGGCGCTATCCGCTCTGCGGGAGCCTTGCGAGGTGACGCTGACCTCGGATTCCAAGTATGTGATCGATGCTTTGGTGCTCGGTTGGGCTGAAGGCTGGCGCGCACGCGGCTGGCGCAAAGCGGACAAGTCCCCTGCCCTCAACGCTGACCTCTGGGCACGCCTGCTCGATCTGGTCCGCATTCACCGCATGACCTACGTTTGGGTCAAAGGGCATGCCGGTCACCCCTACAACGAGCGCTGCGACCGCCTGGCTGTCGGGTTCTACGAAAGGTTACGTGGGGAGAAGGAATAAAAAGACCTTGAATGGAGAAGGGGGATCCTACGAAAGGGTCCCCCTTCTCCCTCCAAGGTCTTCCCTTCACACTACCCCAACCGTTACGGCGACCAGGTAGGCGGCGTAGATGACGAGCAGGAGAATACCCTGCCAGCGGCTGAACTTTTTCCGAATGATGGTCGGAACCGCAGCCACGAGGGACACCGGAATGGCAACCGGGAAATCCAGATAAATCGCCCGTAAAAGTCAAGAGAAATCCGAAAAAAGTACCAATTTGCCGGTCTTTGTCTCGTTCGGTCGGTTTACTTTACATAAATATTCGGCGCACTTTACACAAATTTTACATAACCTATTGACAAAACCGCCGAACTGTGCTATAATCTCTCACATGAACCTCAGTTACCGGCAGATGCCAAGGTCTGCCGTCTTCATAGATGCGCGGAACGGACTCTGCTCCGTTCCTTATTCTTTTCGTTCCGGCAACATTTTACACAAGAAAGGAGAAACTTTTATGCTTTCCGGACTTCACCAGGCACTCGCGGGGACCTCGCAGGTTGCCTCCATCATCATTTCCGTCGCGTTTATGCTGCTGTTTGGCTTTGCGATGACCCGCATCACCAAGCTGCTCCGGCTCCCGAATGTCACCGCGTACATTCTCGCCGGCATTCTCATCGGACCGTACTGTCTCGGGCTGGTCCCCCAGCACGTCATTGACGGCATGGATTTTCTTTCCGACATTGCGCTCGCCTTCATCGCGTTCAGCACCGGCGAATTTTTCCGCTTCTCTACGCTGAAAAAGAGCGGCGCGAAGGTCATGGTCATCACGGTGCTGGAGGCGCTGCTCGCGTCCATCGTGGTCTTCATCGTCACCTTCTGCGTGCTGCGGCTGGACCTCGCCTTCTCGATTGTGCTTGCGGCTCTTGCCTCCGCAACGGCGCCCGCCTCCACGGTCATGACCATCCGGCAGACCGGCGCGAAGGGCGATTTTGTTGACACGCTGCTGCAGGTGGTGGCGCTGGACGACATTGTCGGTCTGGTGGCGTACAGCATTGCCATTTCGGTTGCGGTCTCGTCCAAAGCCGGCGCGGGGTCGTTCAGCGTTTGGGACATTGTCAAGCCGCTGCTGATTAACATCGGGGTCTTTGCGCTGGGCGGCTTGTTTGGGCTTCTGATGAAGCTGATGATGCCGAAAAAACGCTCGACCGACAACCGGCTGATCATCTCGATTGCGCTGCTCTTCAGCTTCTGCGGCATTTGCACGCTGCTGGACATTTCCCCGCTGCTCGGCTGCATGTCGATGGGCACGGTGTATATCAACATTACCGATGACGACAAGCTGTTCAAGCAGCTGAACTATTTCAGCCCGCCGATTCTGCTGCTGTTCTTTGTGCGCTCCGGCATGAACTTCAAGCTGGATGTTCTGGTCAGTTCGTCCGGTTCCATTGGCACGACGCCGCTGATTGTCATTGGGGTTCTGTATTTCTTCTTCCGGATTATAGGCAAGTACGCGGGTGCGTTCCTGGGCTGTCTTGCGGTCGGCAAGCCGAAGGAGACGCGCAACTATCTTGGTTTGGCTTTGATTCCGCAGGCGGGGGTTGCCATTGGTTTGGCGGCGCTTGGTGCGCGGACGCTTGGCGGCGAGGACGGGATTGCGTTGAACACGATTATTCTTGCGTCCAGCGTTCTTTACGAGCTGATCGGACCTGCGTGTGCGAAGTTAGCGCTCTTCCTTTCGAAGTCTTATTCGACCAAGCTGGAGGACCTTGCACCGGTTGAGGCGGTCACGCCTGCCGGGAAGCCGAAGACCGAGGTGGAGCTTTTGATTGAGCGCATCAAAAAGATTCAGGAGACCATTCCCCCGCATGAACAGCATTCGCACGACGAGGAGCAGGCTTTCACCGAGGCTGCCGAGGAACAGTTCGCCGCCGAAATGCTCGCCCACCGCGGGCACCACGGGCGAAGGTAGAGTGAGGGTTGGAGAGATGAAGAAGACCTTGGAGGGAGAAGGAGCCCCATCCGAAAGGGGCTCCTTCTCCCTCCAAGGTCTTCATCCCCCTCTTCCTCACCCAAGCACTTTCGCTTCGTACTCGGCTTTGACGGAATCGGCAAGCCCCTGGCGCTTAATTTTGCGCGATGCATTCTTCGGGAACTCTGTGTCGCGGATCACATAGCACTCAATGCGCTTGTAGGACTGCACAATCCCGTTCACCTCGGCAACCGCACGGCGAAGCTCCGCGTCCAGCTGATCGCGCGTCCACTTCTCGCCGTAAACCTCGACCATCCGATCCTTGTCCGGATAGATGATCGCCACAATGTCGTAATCCTTCTTCTTCGGGTTGATAAATCCAACCACAACCGACTCCGCGACAAACGGCGTCCGGCAAAGATACGTCTCCAGCTCCTCCGGGAAAATGTTCTTGCCGTTTGAGGTCACAATCACGTTCTTCTTGCGCCCCGTGATGTGCAGGAACCCGCCCGCATCCAGATAGCCAAGGTCACCCGTGTAGAACCAACCATCCCGAATCACCTCTGCCGTCAGCTCCGGCTGGTTGTAGTACCCCAGCATTATGTTGTCGCCCTTGAACCGAATCTCACCCGTGCCGTCATCCTGAACATCGTAAATGTCCAGCAGCGTGTTCGGCGTAGCCAGACCGGCAGCCGAATCGTTGTAATACAGGTCGCGGTTCAGCGCCGCCAGCGGAGCACACTCAGTCAAGCCGTAGCCCTGCAGCACCGCAATGCCGAGATTACGCAGACCGGCAGAGACCTGCGGGTCAATCGCCGCACCGCCGGAAATCAGCAGACGCAGATTGCCGCCAAAGTTCTGGTGGACCGCTTTGAAAATCTTTTTCTTTGCCGCCATCCGCGCACCGGCACCGGGAATTGCGTTGGTCAGCTTAATCATCATCGCAACCTTTTTCTCCAGCCCGTTCTTGCGAATGCTTGCCTGAATCTTCGAATACATCGTCTCAACCAGCAGCGGCACGCAGTTGATAATCGTCGGGTGAACCTCCTGCATGTTACGCGTGATATACCGCAGTCCTTCGGAGAACGCTACCGTGCTGCCGCGGTAAACCTGGCAGAGGAACCCGCAGGTACACTCATAAGCATGGTGCAGCGGCAGAACTGACAAGAAGGTGTCCTTGGGTCCGATATACAGCATCTGGCACATCTCGGAGAGGTTGAAGCAGATGTTGTGGTGCGACAGCATAACGCCCTTCGAAACGCCCGTCGTGCCCGAGGTGAAAATCAGAGATGCCAGCGTGTTTGCATCAATCTTGGCATCAAGGTACGACCGGTCCCCCTTCGCGAGCTTCTCTTTGCCTGCCGCAATCAGCACCGGCAGCTCGTCAAAGCAGATGCGCGTAACGTCCGCATCGATGCCTGCAATCTTCTCGGAGGTCTTCTTGCTGTAGATTACCGCTGCCGCTTCGCTGATCTTCGCAATGTTTGCAATCTCCTCGGCAGGAATCTCCTTGTCAACCGGAACGACCGTGCCAACGCCGCAGATGACTGCCATGTACGCTGTCACCCACGCGATGCAGTTCTCGCCGGTCACCATAATCCGCTTGCCGCCGAACCCGCGCGCAAGCAGCTCGGTCCCCAGCGCGTTCACGTTGTCCGCATACGCCCGGAAACTGAGATTTTGGTAAGTGCCGTTCACCTTCTCCATGAACAGCGTTTTATCGCCGTATTTTGCGGCGCTCGCATTGAACATTTCCTTTAGGTCTTTGTAAATATCAACAGGGTAATTCTGGTACTTTGGCATTGGAATACCGCCTTTCCGGTTTTCAAAACCGCATTTTCGGATTTATTATACCACATTTATCCTTCTTTTGCAAGTCTTTTTTCAAAAAATCATACAGAATCCTCCCCGATTGCCCTTGATTTTTTTCGGCAGGCGGTGTATCATGAAGAAGAGAAGACGTTTGACTCCTATGGATACTGAAAAACAGCTGCTTTTCTCTGTCAAAATCGAGAATACGAATTAGATTTATTTTTATAAAAGAAAGGATAAACACCATGCAATCCATTTTATTATTGGTTACCTATCACGCGCGGCAGGGCGAAGGGGCTGCATTCCTCCGGGCAATTCACGATGCAGGGATTCCCGCAAAGATTCACGGGGAGGAAGGTTGTATCGCTTACGACTATTTCACCGCAGCAAACGACCCGGACACGGTTCTGCTGGTGGAAGAATGGGCATCCGAGGCGCACCAGCAGCGGCATCTTTGCACCCCGCATATGGCAAAACTGGCGCAGATCAAGGCGCAATTCGTCACCGACACCACGGTCCGCAAGCTCCCGTTGCAGTAACTCCGGGTGTCATTTTCCACCCGCACCGTGCTTTTTCAGAAACGCCTTGATGTCCCGCAGGAGCGTCAGGTCCTGTGATGTGATGTGCTCGTATCGGTTGAGCGACAGCAGGTACGCCGGGTCAAGATTCAGGATCAGACAAATGCGGCGCAGCTGGTCCATGCTCGGCTCCTGCATACCGCGCTCAATCTTCGAATAATTCGACTGATTCATCGGGATCTGCTTTGCCACATCAGCCTGTGACAGGTCCAAATCTTCCCGTGCATTGCGAAGCTTTTCTCCGAAATCCATATGCCCTCCCTTGCCGAAACCGTGATACCTTCATTATAACAATTTTAACTAAAACCATTGACAATTAGTTAAAAATAGTGTATAATAGGCTGTATAAGTTAAATTTTAACTACTTCGTGAAGGATTATTCGAAAAGAAACAGGAAAGGGAGACGCGGACAGGGAGCGAACCGGGTGGAACACCGCTTTTTTCTGCGATTCATGGGTGCGGAATGACCTTGCTTTACCGATTTCTTGAGCAATACTGGCTGGCGTTGGAGGCTTTATGCATTCTGGGAGGCATGGTGACGCTGTTTTTCTGCCTCGACCGCCGGTTCCTGAACCAGAAGCCGACCCGCAGTCTGACCGTCCTCACCGCCGCGCTCTGGATTCTTGCATTCGTGTTTTTCACCATCGGAAATTTTCTGTTCTGACAAATGACCCCCGCCAAAAGGCGGGTTCGTATTCCCCCGATAGCAGACAAAAAGCGCCCTCTTATCGAGAGCGCTTTTTTGCATAATAAAGATAGGAGACCCCCATATAAGAAGCGAATCCCCCCTCTATTAAAGTTCTTGGGGTTCTTAGCCCCTTCTTTCAAGAAGGGGCTAAGCAGGGTTTGGGGCAGCGCCCCAAGGTCTTCCCTTACTTCCCGAAAGAGAAGAGACCTTTCTTTTCATACGGCTCGCTTGCAATGTCGCCGAGCGTGTAGCCGGTCGCTTTAACGGTCTCGCGCAGCTTGTCCTCGTCCAGCTTGTCCTCGCTGATTACAACCGTCTCGCCCTTTGCGTGGGAGGAAGTCACCTTTTTGACCTTGAATGCCGCGCGAATCGCGTCGTTCATGTGCGCTTCGCACATTCCGCACATCATACCGTCGATTTTCAATGTTGTTTTTACCATTTTCTTTTTCTCCTTTTAGAATTGATTTTGATTTTGTTATTGTTTCTGCTTAGGAAGTACCGAGCAAAGGCAAACAAAAAGGTAAAGATTGAGCGTGATGGGGATTTTAATCGCTCCGTTGGATAAAATATATCTCCCCTCAAAAATTCAAACCACCCGATACCCCGCATCCCGAACAGCCTTTTTCAGCTGTTTCGCCGCAACCGGTGCCGTGAGCGTGACAACCGCCGTGCCTGCCGTATGGCTGACCTCTGCGCCTGCCACGCCGGGCAGCGCCTCCAGCGCGTCCTTGACCCGCTTTTCGCAATGCCCGCACATCATGCCGGAGATTCGCAGCGTCACCGTCCGCCGCTCCCCTGCCGGCGCGGCATTTCCGGAGAAATGCCGTTGTCGGATCTTGCGGTCGTGCTTCGGGCTCCGCAGCCGGCAGAAATTCAGCCGCAGCGCGTTCGTCACCACGCAGAAGCTCGAAAGACTCATCGCCGCCGCGCCGACCATCGGGTTCAGCGTCAGCCCTGCCCAAATGAACGCCCCCGCCGCCAGCGGAATGCAGACAACATTGTAAATAAACGCCCAGAACAGATTTTCGTGAATGTTCCGCAGCGTTGCGCGGCTTAGACGGATTGCAGCCGGGACATCCGCAAGACTGCTCTTCATCAGCACCACGTCCGCTGCATCGATGGCAACATCGGTTCCGGCACCGATCGCAATGCCGGTGTCCGCCGCCGTCAGCG
>OIGD01001432.1_pt1 | contig 22347 bp, 26 predicted proteins | sample 1582211 | NCBI WGS metagenome assembly OIGD01 (sample SAMN04414078, study PRJEB24778) | human gut metagenome | material: faecal | host: Homo sapiens
AGAGAAACCCATATTATTATATGACATTTCACACCTAAAATCAATTGATTTATAAAACAAAAAAACTATCCATCGGATTGTTTTTTTGGTGAATACGCTTGTATGCGTCAGGCGTACAATGGAAAATAATACAGCACCGTATAAAGTACATCTGATTACTTTGTATGGTGCTGTTGGGATTACTTTTTTTCTTCAAGCAGCAAAATCGGATACATGCTGTCATATTCCTTTACGATTTCAGGATGCTTGTTTGCATAATCAAATATAACATCTGCAAGCTCCTTTTTCATAAAGCCGACAAGCTCTGAAAGCGGACGATTAAAAAGCTCCTCACAAATTGGTGCAATTGTAATGGCACGTCTGCCCTCAACATTCATAATTCTATAAGGCCAGATACGGCAGTCAAACGGTTTATTGTCACCAAGAATACAGCCTTTTGCTTTATCAAGTGCAGGACAGTAAAACAGGTCATTTTCTTCAAGCTTTTCCACTCTGAAAATATAGCCGCCGTCTTTGCTGATAAATTTTGTATCAGGCTTTTTTTCCAGCAGCATATCCCTGATTTCTTCTGTAAAAACAGGTGTTTCCCAAACATCATATCTATCAAAAACGCAGCAGAGATGACATTCTGCACAAGCCTTTGGATTTAAAATCTTTTTTAACATTTTTTCACCTTTTTCTTTATTTGCATTTATTTTAGTGTTATCATATCATAATATAAAAAATTTTTCTAGCCTTTATAAAAAATATATAATTCATTTTGGTTGAATAAAATAGTAAATGCCCATTTTTATATAGAATATCAGAACACAACGATAACTTAGCAAATACAACAAAAAATAGTATTCCAATAATTTTACTTTTCTTTCTTTAATTTCTTTCTGCCCAAATGCTTATAGACATAATGTACTATTTATACGTTCTTATTTCTAATATAATCCCCTTCAAATTCCTCGTCCAAAATATCCATAGAAATTCTATCATAATAATTTCCATTTAAAAAAATACATTTACGTCTTCTTCCATATTCTTTAAATCCACATTTTTGATAACATCTATATGCTCTTTCATTTACAGATAATAAATCTAATTTAATATTCTTCAAATTCAAATATTTGAAACCATATTCTAGCACCATTTTTATTGCTTCTGTTCCATAACCTTTATCTCTGTAATCTTTTTCTCCTATAAATACCCCCAATGTTCCACATCTGTTCAAATGATCTATAGACTCAATTCCAACAGTTCCAACCATTTTATCATTTTCTAAATCCACTATTGAAAATGTTGCCTCTGGATTGATATTCTTTTGTAAAAACTCCTTTTCTGCTTCATTTGTCATTACACTTGCACTTTTTCCAATATAATCTGACACTTGAAAATCATTTATCCATTCTGTAAAAAGCTCATAATCCTCTGAATTTCTTGGTGAAAGATAGATTCTGTCACCTACCAATTTTTTATAATACTTCATACTAAATTCCTCCTTTTCTTTTATATTTTTGCTTTCCAAATTTTCTAAAATAAATATTCTATCATTAATGTTCTATAACATAATCTTCTAATATTTCATAATAATCTAATGTTAGTAATCTATAATTCTTTTTTCTATTCACTTCCTAAAACAATATTACAAATCAATTTGTATTGTTCCTTAAAATTTTCTTTTGTTCTATCACTTAAATCATTATAATCTTTTTCAAAGCATTCTTTTAACCAATTTCTTACTTCATTAAGATTAATTTTATTCCTGTTATATGCTGAATTAAATAACATTGGAATATTATCAAAATGAGCAATAATATCACCATCAGCAACACATAAATCTTCAATATTTGTTGCATTTTTACTACTTCTATGGTTATATACACAACTCAATACTCTATCCATTTTTTCTTTTGGATAATCATATTTATTTAATATTTCTTCAGCTAATATTTTACCATTTATGTGATGATCTTTTCTTTCTCCTACTTTACAAATAAGAGCTATATCATGTAATAGTGCACCAAGTTTTACGATTTCTTTGTCTGCCCCATATTGTTCTGCTAATTTCTGACTTTCTATATAAACATATTTTATGTGTTCATTCCAAAAGTCATAATGATCCTCTGAACTGTTTTTGTATTCGTTTATTTTATCTTTTACTTCTTTTTCAATTAAATCTATAATATTCATTATCATCACCCCTTTTTATAATTTACTTAAATCATACCTATATCCTACTTTCTTTTAGCATACTTTTCTAATTATGTCAATTGTTTTTCTTCTTATTTTTCTTTAATTTCTCTTTTTATCATCTCTACAAACTCATCAATTCCAACACTAATTACATCTTCACTACCCAGTTTACGATAACTAACTTTGTTACTTTCAACCTCATTATTACCAATAACCAATGTATAAGGATTCTTCATATCAACACTCATTTTAATCTTTTTACTCATACTTTCATTACCATCAGCATATTCCACTCTAATATCCTCATCATTTAATATTTTCATAATTTTTCTACAATATTCATCATGATACTTCACATTAACAGGCACTATATTAACTTGAACTGGTGATAACCATACAGGTAACACACCTTTAAATTGTTCTAATAATAATACTAAGAATCTTTCATAAGAACCAAGAATAGCCCTATGAACCATTACAGGAGTTTGTTTTTCTCCATTTTCATCAATGTAGAATAATCCAAATCTTTTTGGTGTAGAGAAATCCACCTGAATTGTTGGAATTTGTATTTCTCTACCTAAAGCATCTTTAAACATAAAGTCTAGTTTTGGACCATATAGTGCTGCTTCGCCCTCGCATCTTTTAGCATTTAATCCAAGTTCATCAGATACTTCTTGTAATACTTTTTCACATAATTCCCAATCCTCATTACTTCCAATATATTTTTCAGGATGATTTAAATCTCTTACAGATAATGAAACCCAGTAATTATTCCATAATCCCATTTTTGAATAGAAATCTTTTATGATGTTATACATATTTATAACTTCATCTTTGAATTGATCTATTCTACAGAATGAATGACCATCTTCTATTGTAATTGCATATACTCTTGACAAACCACCTACAGAACCTGGCAATTCAGCTCTATATTGTTTATCTGATTCCATATATCTAATTGGTAAATCTTTATAACTTCTTATTTTTGACGCATATATTTGAGTATGATGTGGACATTGAACTGGTTTTAGCACAAATTCATGACCTTTTGGAGAAGTTACTCTAAATAATTCATCATTAAATTTTTGTGCATGTCCTGATGTTTCAAATAGTTTGATATTTGCTAGTGATGGACAACTTACTTTTTGAAATCCATAATTTCTACATATTTTTTCAACTTGTTTTTGTAACTCATCCTTTACTATTGTTCCTCTTGGTGTGTATAGTGGTAATCCTGCTCCTAAGTAGTCTGAGAAACAGAATAAATCTAAATCTCTACCTATCTTTCTATGGTCTCTTTCTTTTGCATCTTTCAAGAATTCTTCATATTTTTCTAGTTCTTCTTTGGATTCGAATGCTTTTCCAGATATACGTGTAATCATCTCGTTTTTAGCATTTCCTTCAAAATAAACTCCACTTACTCTTAATAATTTTACAAATACTTGATTATCTATTTTTTTCATTTCATTCTCTAAATTTTCTAAATTATTTTCACTAATTTCTTTATTTACTTTAAATTCATAATAAAATTCGTTTTCATCTGCTATCGCATTATCCAATCTGACGTTTTCATATTTTTTTAAAATAACTTTCTTTAATAGATTTGCACCTTTTTCATTTATCATTTTTATTCCTTCTTTCATTTATTTTTATTTAATAGAGGACTATTCTTTTTTCTGTAAATTTATTGGTATGGCTTTTGGTGTCTGCTTTATTATTGGTATCGTTTTCTGTTTCGGTCATTGCAATCATCTCCTTTATATTTTATATTTTTTTCAAATAAATACACTACGAGCCTATTACAAATTAAGATTGTAATAGGCTCGTAACTCAAATTCTATGTTTTAAGATATGCTAAAACAATCAATTATATATAATTGATTTGGTTTAATGTATATTCGGTTATGGCTATAAATTGATTGTTTAACATATTTTTCACTCCTCTATTAAATATATTTTTATTTTAGCATGATTTTTCATATCTGTCAAAAAATTTCCAATCATTACATAGTTTTGTTTAAGCTTTTACTGTTTTCTTTTTCTAGTTGTTTTAAGCTCTTTTTAGGAGTTGGTAGGTCTTCTGGCATTGTTCCGCCAGCTTCTTTAATTGCTTTTCTAACAATTTTTCCAATTTTATTATGGGTATCACAAGCTTGTTTTTCTGTATCTACTTTATCTTTTTTTAATCTTGATTCAGTTTGTGTAATACGAAATAGATTAGCTGCAAGTTCCTCACTTCCCATATTATCTAAGATGTCTTCTCTATATCTTAATCCTTTTCTTTTTGCTATATCATCAGCTGTTTCTCCATTATATAATCCTTTATAACCTGCATTATGGAATTTATCGAAATTTTTAACTCCAGATTTTTTGGCTGTTTGATTTAGTGAATAATTACCTTTTCTTGTTAGATCTCTTTGATAAAATCTTTTTTCATCTTCTGTAAGAGAACTATATTCTTTTTCGCTAATTTCTTGTTTTCTAGTTTGAATTGCGAAATATGTTTGAGCTAGAGCGATTACTTTTTTTCTGCTATCACCATTTTGTGCTATTATATAGCATGCATATCGAGTTAATTTGTAATCATTAATTGTAACCTCTGCATTGTTAGCACGTTTTGACAACTTATTGACGTCAGTAAAATGTTCAAACACATTGATATCGCTATTTTTACAAGATATTTTTGCCTTTTCAATTATCTTTTCAAAGTTTTGCCAATTTGCATATTGCAAAATAGTCATCAGCTCTCTAGCATACCAGAATTCAATACCATTTTCATCAATATGCTTAATATCCTCAAAGGTTTTGTTGTTGTTTTTTTCTAATTTATTCATATTCCATCGTCTCCCTTCTAAGTATGTAATGATATTATTATACTATAATTTGAAGTGATTTTCAACACTTTTGCAAACATTTGTTTAAGTATTTTTATTTTTTCTTTACGCAATAAAAAAAAATCAACCATTTTACTGATTGATTTTTGTTTTCTCTATTCCATTAGTTCGAATAGATTCGTTATTGGTTGGGCTGGCTAGATTCGAACTAGCGCATGTCAGAGTCAAAGTCTGATGCCTTACCGCTTGGCTACAGCCCAGTATATTAAATTATTTAAATGGGGTGGAAGATGGGACTCGAACCCACGGCCTCTAGTGCCACAAACTAGCGCTCTAACCAACTGAGCTACATCCACCATATTCCACAACTTGGAATGCACTTATAATTTTACCCCATCTAAATATTTTTGTCAATAGTTTGCAATAATTTTTTTTAATTTGTCATGTCGACTTTGAATTATTAATTTTGTTGAACATTCAATTACAAACCACAACACATTATTCCACTCTTGCACAAACAACCAACCTATTCTTTCCTGTTGCATCACAAGTAACTAGTGTTACCTCTATCCTGCCATCAGTTTGTCTTGTAATATATGATGTATCTGATTCTGGTGTACAATATTTATTAAATATTGTATATTCTAATTTATTACCATATATATCTGTTATATAAATCTTATCTCCTACTTGAAGATATTTATTCTTTCCAAAAAACAAACCATTATTATAATTATGTCCAATAATAACTGTATTTCCTGGTTGATTTATTCCAGCTCCATATAACATTCCAACAGAAACTTCTATAGCATTTGCATGTGTTATAACATCCAAAATTGGATATTGTATTTTTATTGTTGGCATTTCTAATTTTCCTATTACTTTAAATCCTTTGTATACCAATTTATCTGTTGATATTCCTGCCATTCCAGTATTTTGATTTGTATTTTGTTGATTATTGTTGTCATTATTTTCATCCTTTTCTTCTGCCAGTTTCACAACCATTGTATCAAATTCTTCAAGATACTCTTCTGCATCTGTATTTAATTTATATTTTTTATAATAACCATATCCTAAATATCCTAGTACACCTATTATTGCAGTAATTAAAATAACTAAAAGTCCTGTTAATACTTTATTATACATTACTTTTCCTCCACTTTTTTAAGATGATATAATAATATTATTATGTTATTATTGTTTTATAATATATTGCAGTACATAAATATATTATCCTATTTTCTTTTGTCAATTTATTGATTTCATTCATTTAATAAATATAATAAATAATAAAATTAAAAATTTTCATATTATTTTTACATTTATCCAACAATTTTACTACCAAGTTTTCTACCTGCTAACAAATGATAATGTAAATGCATTACTTCTTGACCTGCATCTTTTCCACAATTAACTATAACTCTAAATCCCTCTTGTTCTATACTTAATTGATGTGCTAATTTATTTATTACTTTTTGAATTTTTCCTACTAATTCATAATCTTCGTCTTCTAATTCTAATAAGGATTTTACATGTTTTTTAGGTATAACTAATATATGAATTGGTGCAGCTGGATTTATATCTTTAAATGCTAATATATCTTCATCTTCATATACTTTTTCTGAAGGAATTTCACCTTTTATTATTTTACAAAAAATACAATCTTCCATTTTTTCACCTGAAATGCTTTTGATTTAGCATTCTTCCTTTCTTTTTTCTTTGGATTTTTAAATTTCAAAAAATATATTATCTAGCTTAAAATTGCTTTTATTCTTCTAACTCCAGCAGAACTAGATTCTTCTTTCTTAATTTTAAATGTACCCAATTCTGATGTATTTGATACATGAGGCCCACCACATATTTCAAGTGATACATCTCCAATTTTATATACTGTAACTATATCTGGATATCTTTCTATAAATTGACATTCAGCTCCCATTTTTACTGCTTCTTCTTTTGGCATTTCTAATCTTTCTACTGGAATTGCCATTTTGATATACTCATTAACTAAATCCTCTGTTTGTTTCTTTTGCTCATCTGTCATTTTTTCGTCTTGAGTAAAATCAAATCTCATTCTTTCAGCTGTAATATTACTTCCTCTTTGATGTACATGTTCACCTAAAACTTTTTTTAATGCTGCATTTAAAAGATGTGTTGCTGTATGATATTTTGTTTCAATTTCACCTGTTGAAGCTAAACCACCTTTAAATTTTTGTTCTGAACCTGCTCTTGATTTTGCTTGATGTTCTTCAAATTTTGCTTTAAATCCTTCCATGTCAACAGTTAAACCTTGCTCTTTAGCTAATTCTTCTGTTAATTCAATTGGGAAACCATAAGTATCATATAATTTAAATGCTGTGTCTTTATCAATTGAATTTGTCTGAATATTTTTTGTTATTTTTTCAAATTCTCTCAAACCTTTTTCAAGTGTTCTATTAAATTTTGTTTTTTCATTTTTTAATGCATCTAAAATAAATTCTTTATTTCTTTCTAACTCTTTGTAATATGTTTTATATTCATCTATTACTAATTTAGCTAGTTCTTGTTCCCAATCAGAATCTATTGCTATATCAATTTGTTTTGCATATCTAATTGTTCTTCTTATTAATCTCCTTAAAATGTAACCTTGATCTTTATTTGATGGCATTATTTTTGCATCATCACCTAAAATTATAACAACAGCTCTAATATGGTCTGCAATAATTCTCATGAATTTAGTATATTTTTCATCATCATATTTTTTTCCAGACACTTCTTCTATTTTTGCTATTATATCTTTCCAAATTGATGATTTATAATTATCTGTTTGTCCTTCTAAAATAGCTGTAACTCTTTCAACACCCATACCTGTGTCAACATTTTTATTTTTTAATGGTGTAAAAGTTCCATCTGGATTATGCATATATTGCATAAAAACATTATTCCAAATTTCTACCCAGTTTTCATTTTCTGTATCAAAATTTGCAGGAATTTCTTCATCACTTCTCCAATAAAAAATTTCAGTATCTGGTCCACAAGGTCCTGTTAATTCCATATTTGGCCACCAGTTATCATCTTCACCTAAAAAGGCAATTCTTTCTTCTGGAATTCCTTGTGCCATCCATAATTTAGCTGATTCTATATCTGCTGGAACAATGTCATTTCCTTTAAATACTGTTACAGCTAATCTTTCTACTGGTATATTCAAATGTTTTGTTAATAATTCAAAACTCCATTCAATAGATTCTTTTTTGAAATAATCTCCTAAAGACCAGTTTCCAAGCATTTCAAAGAAAGTATGATGTGTTTTATCACCAACTTCATCTAAGTCATTTGTTCTAAAACATTTTTGAACATCTGTTAAACGTGTACCTTCTGGATGTGGCTCACCTTTTAAATATGGCACCAATGGTTGCATTCCAGCTGTATTAAATAATACTGTTGGATCATTTTCTGGTATTACTGGTGCACTTGGAATTATTTTATGTCTTTTACTTTCAAAAAATTTTAAATATGTATCTTTTAAATTTAAATTTTCCATTATATCTCCTTCTTTTTCGTACAAAATCTTACAAAATTATATTACAAAATTATAATTTTTGCAACCCACGTTTTTTTAAATTCTTGAGTTTAAGCAATTCTCGCCAACCCCAGTAACAATCACATCAACCAGCTCATTTTCCAAACCTTCTCCTTTAGCTAAAACCATAATATAATTTTTAGTATGTCCTTTATAAAACTCCCCATCTTTTTCTTCAAACAAAACTTCTACCTTTTTTCCAACATATTCAGAATTATATTTTTTCTCATTCATATCTGATAATTCAATAAGTTTTCTACTTCTTTGTTCTTTTATAGAACCATCAATTTGATTTGGCATTACTGCTGCTTTAGTTCCTTTTCTCTGAGAATATTTAAATACATGCATTTTATAGAATGATATTTTTCTTAAAAATTCATATGTTTGTTCAAATTCCGCTTCTGTTTCCCCAGGAAAACCTACTATTATATCTGTTGTTAATGAAGCATTCGGAAATTTATTTCTTAATAAATTAGTAACTATTTCAAAATCGCCTGTTGTATATCTTCTATTCATTCTCTTTAAAGTTTCATCACATCCACTTTGTAAAGACAAATGAAAATGATCACATATTTTATCTAATTTTGATAATCTATTTACAAATTCCTCAGTTACTATTGTAGGTTCTATTGAACCTAATCTAATTCTATGTAGTCCTTCTATTTTATTTAGATTTTCTAATAAATCTATCAACCCTATATCTTCTTTAAAATCTTTTCCATATGATGCAATATGAATTCCAGTAATTACAACTTCTTTAATGCCTTTTTCCACAATTTGTTCAACTTCGTTTATAACATTTTCCATTTTTCTACTTCTAACTCTTCCTCTGGCATATGGAATTATACAATATGAACAAAATCTATCACAACCATCTTGAATTTTTACTACAGCTCTTGTTTTTTCTGTGTATGTAGTAGTTCCAAATTCAACATAATCTTTTTGTTGCATTACATCTGTTATTATTGTATTACATAAGTTTTTATTTTCATCTATACAATCATTATTGCAATTTAATTTGCTAGAATTATTTATAATATAATTTTCAATAATATCTACAATATCTTTTTTTTCATTATTACCTATTATTAAATCAATCTCTTCGATTTTTTCTAGTTCTGCCTTTCCTACTTGTGCATAACAACCACAAGCTACAACTATTGAATTAGAATTGTTTTCTTTAACTCTTCTTAACATTTGTCTTGATTTTCTATCTGCTATATTTGTTACAGTACAAGTATTTACAATATAAACATCTGCAGTATTATTAAAATCTACAACATCATATCCTTTTTGAATAAATTCTTGTGCCATAGCATTAGTTTCATATTGATTTACTTTGCAACCGTAATGAAACAAAAGCAACCCTTTTTTTATCTGCATTTTTTTCTAAACTCATATTATTACTACCTTTCAGTGATTTTTATTTTTTCAATTTTATCTTAACAAATTTAAAATAGCCTTCTATAACTTCTATAATTAGCAAAATGTTATACCTGCTTATTCATAAGCAGGTACAACATTCATACTTTCATCCATTTTTTGAACTACCTTTTTATAAGTTTCATAAACACTTTTATAATTAGATAAATATTTACCTATATTTTCATTACTAAATGGTACTACCTTAAAATTGTTCCAACTTTTTGCATTGTATGAAGTAAAAATTAATTCATTTTGTACATTTCCAATTGATATTTTAACATCATCACCTTTAACTGTTTTTGTTATTGTTAAAGAACTCATTAATCCAACCATTTTATTATAATTTTGATTTTGTAATTGTGCTGACACAAAGTTTCCTAATGAATAAAATACTAAAGTATCATCAATCCAAGTTACAGGTTGTATAACGTGTGGATGTGTTCCAATTACAATATCAACATCATTTTCTGCTAAAAATTTTGCTGAATCAATTTGATATTCAGTTGGATTATGTGTATATTCAACACCCCAGTGCATTGCAACTATTAAAACATCTACTTGACTTCTTACCTTTTCTATATTTTTTTTTACTTGCTCTTTATATGCTTGATAATTTTTATCTCTTTTTGGATCATTTATATTTAAATCTGTAGGCCATACATTTACTAAATAATCTTTTCCTGATGGAACAGGCATTCCATTTGTTCCATATGTATAGTTTAGCATAGCATAAGTAATTCCATTTTTTTCTCTAATTTCTATTTTTTCTTGTTCTTCTTTTGAAGAATAACTTCCTACTGCTAAAGCTTCTTTACTGTGTTCATTCCAATATTTTCTGGAATTTAAAACAGCTTTTTCTCCTCTATCCATTGTGTGATTTGTAGCTAAACTTACTAAATTAAATCCAGCATCAAGCATTGCATCTCCTGCTTCTTGTGGAGAATTAAATGTTGGGTAATCTGATACTTCCATTTCACTACCGCCTAATATGGTTTCTTGGTTATAATATGCTAGGTCATATCCTTGAACTTTTTCTTTTATATATTCAATTATAGGTTTGAAGTTATATTCACCATTGCCTAATCTTTTTGCATCTTTATACACACTACTATGTATTAAATTATCTCCAACCATTATTAATGACATACTGGTTGTTGTTTCTTCTTGTGATGCATTTGTTTGAATTTCTGTTTTGGTCTGATTTGTGTTGTTTTTAGTAAATGCTGTTTTTATTTTTTCTTTGTTGTTATTGAATATGCATATTGCTGTTATAATTATAATAATTAGCATTATTAGTTTCCATAATTGTATTTGTATTCTATTTTTCTTTTTTCTTTTTTGTTGTTTCATTTTTTGTTTCCTCCTGTGTTTTGAAAATTAATAACTTGAGTTTATTATATCAATTTTAATAAAATTTTTCAATTGATTTTGTGATTATGTTCTTTTTTTTTGAAGCAAATGCAAAGTTTATGTATCTAATTCATAATAATACAAAATATTAGCATCACTATCAAACACTGCTATAGAATAATTATACGAATATCTTCCGTTATACATATCATTTTCATTGTACTTATCTGTAGCTTCAATATTTCTATCTAGATAAAACCAATAACCATTTTCAATTTCTGGTATTTTTAATTCTTTGTCAAATGTTCCTGTAGCATCTATTAGTATTTCAGGTAACGGAAGTTCTCTCCAATGTTCATTTCTCATGATACTAATTTTTACCTTTTCTGATTGTTCTTGTGTAAAGTACATTTTCGAAAGAAACTCTCCATCTCCATGAAATCCACCGGTGTGTGTCTTTTTTTTGTAATTTAGCTGATAGTGGTATTTTTATTTCAATTTTAGAAGCAATCTCTATATGCCATCCATATTTAATATCAATTATCACATATATAACAAAAGCAATCAAAAAAAATATACTACCTATTATAATGATTTTTTTCAATTAATTCACCTCATATTCATTTATGTCAAACTCTACACATACAAAATATTCTTTTATAACACCAAATTTTACTGAAAAATATGCCAAATTATATATAAAACTTGAAAACATACTTTTAGGTACTGAATTTGCGTCATTTATATAATCTGTTATTTCTTTAAAATCAGTATAATCATATTTATCTTTAACCTTTATAGATAAATTCCATTTTTCATCCACTTTTTTTCCTTTTACTTCCATAGAAGCCCCATGAATAGAGAAGTACAAATCACTATTATCAAATTGAATTCTAGCATCCTCTCCACCATCTACATAAAATTCTTCATTATCTTTTCCATATTTTTCAATTAATCTTTTTATTTTCTCTTTGAATTGAGCATCATTTTTTATTTCTTCAACAATTTTTCCCTCCTTAATTACTAAGTTTTCAGGCTCATCTGTTAGTGAATGTTCCAATAATTCGGCAGAACTGTCATATCCTACAACATTTCCTCCAATAGCCACTATTTGCCAAAGAGCATATTGCATACCTTTTATTGCGCTAATTTCAAATGGATTTGTTTTTTTTCTTATTACCAAATTAATTGGACTATACTCCAAGAACAATTTATAACCAACTTTTAAAGTATCTTGTGCATAATTTACTTGACTTATGTAATTATAAAAAATTTTTTCTTTTCTATATAGTGTATATGCTTGTTTTAACTTTACTTTGTCTGCAGTTTCAAACTCTGAAAATTTTTCTATATTAACTACATTCGCTATATCATTATTTAATTCATTTTTTAATTCTGTATAATCCCCATATTTCAGATTATCAACATATTGATAAGTTAAATACCTATCTATCAGCCAAATTTTTTGATTTGAATTAAGATTTTTTACATCAACCTTTTTCATAATACTTTTATATAGATATTGTTCTTTATCTTTTACTTTTTTAGGTATTTCTAAATTTAGTAGATTATAAATACTCTTTATACATCCATTTCCAAACATTGTTTTGGCTATTTTCATGTTTCTTTCACATAATAAACATTCTCTCATGGTATTCCTCCTTTTATTAATTACATTTAAATACATTATACCATTTTTCTACATTTTTTTCATTAAAAAAAGACAATAACAGTGAAAAAATCTTAATTATTTTTTACATATAAGGCTTATTCCAAGCTTAGTTTTGAAAATCTAATTTTAAAATCGTTTTTTTGGTGAACACCGAGAGAAAAAATTTGTTACTTTTGAAAAAATAAATTCCTTCAAACGCGGTGGAGTATGTGCTAGGTTGGATGGACTTGTTACGATAATGGATTGGGTTAAATGTTTTATGGCTTAGGTCGGAACTTTATTTTTTCAAAAGTAACAAATTTCTTTCTCCGAGTGGGGTTGGTTAATTATTTTAGAGTAAATTTTTCCAGTGTAGTTGTCTTATATTTTAATTGATTTTCTTAGTACTGTTAGTGGATTGTTTTGTAAAAGAATAGTTTTAAATTTTAGGAATATATATATATTATATTTATTAAATGGAGGAATTAATGTATGAAAATTTTTAAATTAACAAAGAAAAAAGGAATAATTTTAGGTGCTTGTCTCACATTGTGTTTATTAGTATTTGCTTATACTACATCATTTGGAATGCAACACTATTATAAATTAGACTTTTCAACTGGATTAGTAACAGCATCAAAATTAAATGTTAGAAGTGGTCCTGGAACTGGTTATTCTATTGTAGCAACTGTAAATAAAAATGAATATGTTCGAGTTTTTGCAGGTGTTGGAAGCTGGTATATTGTTCAAGTGGAAGGGGATTATGTTGGTGCAGTTAGTAAAAAATATATTAAGCCTATTTATCCTACTGGTTCATCAACAAATTCTGGCAATACAGGAGGTTCTTCATCTGGAACGAGTACATCTACCCCATCTTCTACATTGACTTCAGATGAATTAGAAGTTTTTAATTTGATAAATCAACAACGTGCAAATAATGGTTTACCTGCTTTAAAAATAGATAGTGAAGTTCAAAGAGTTGCAAGAATAAAGGCTCAAGATATGGTTGATAATAACTATTTTTCACATAATTCACCAACATATGGTACTCCTTTTAATATGTTAAAAAGTTTTGGTGTATCTTATAAATCTGCTGGTGAGAATATTGCTGGAAATTCTAGTAATAGTTCAGCTGTTACTGCTTGGATGAATTCTTCTGGTCATAGGGCTAATATTTTAAATAGTAGTTATAATTATACTGGAATTGCTGTTGTAAATGGTTCAAAATATGGAAAAATTTATGTTCAAATGTTTATTGGTAAATAAAATATCATAATTTGTAATTTTCTTGACATTCCACGTATTTAATCATATACTAAATTCATAAAATTGAAACTAAGGAGGTAACAATAAATTATGGATAATTTAATGGAAATTAGATGGCATGGTAGAGGTGGTCAAGGTGCAAAAACAGCTTCACTTTTACTTGCAGATGCAGCATTTAATACTGGTAAATATATTCAAGGATTTCCTGAATATGGTCCAGAAAGAATGGGAGCTCCTATAACAGCTTATAACCGTATTAGTACATCACCTATTACTATTCACAGTAATATATATGAACCTGATTATGTTGTTGTTGTAGATGATACTTTGTTAGATGCAGTTGATGTTACAGCAGGTTTAAAGGAGTCTGGTGCAATAGTTATTAATACAACAAAAGATGCTGAACATTTAAAATCAAAACTTAACAATTATAATGGTAGCGTATATACAATAGACGCTAGAAAGGTTTCAATGGAAGCATTAGGGAAATATTTTCCTAATACACCAATGCTTGCAGCTATTGTAAAAGTTAGTGGTGTAATGTCTGATGAAGAATTATTAAATGATATGGAAGGTTCTTTTAAACATAAATTTGCTAAAAAGCCTGAAGTTATAGAAGGAAATATGAAAGCTTTAAAACTTGCTTTAGAACAAGTCAAAAAAGTTTTATAAATCACATATAATCACACAATTGAGGATATTGTAAAAAGTTTTCTATTGTGCAAAGTGCATGGTAGGATTTATTGTAAGCTATGTAATTTACAAAATGAAAGGAGAATAAAATATGTCAGAAATCACAAAGAATACACCTGCCTCTGAATTAACAATTGGCGGTGATATATATGAAGCTGGTAATGCAAGAGAATTTAAAACTGGCGATTGGAGAAGTATTAAACCTATTTTTTTAAGTGAAAAATGTAAACAATGTGGTTTATGTTTTCCTGTTTGCCCTGATGATGCTATTCCGGTTAATAAAGAACAAAAAAGAGAAGATTTTGATTATGATTACTGTAAAGGGTGCGGAGTTTGCGCAAAGGTCTGCCCTTTTGGAGCAATAGAAATGAAGGAGGAAAATGAATAATGGGAATTAGAGAACGTTTAAGTGGTAATGAAGCTGCTGCTATAGCAATGAAACAAATTAATCCAGATGTTGTTGCTGCATTTCCTATAACACCTTCAACTGAAATACCACAATATTTTTCTAGCTTTGTAAGTAATGGAGCTGTTGATACAGAGTTTGTTGCTGTTGAAAGCGAACATAGTGCTATGTCTGCTTGTATTGGTGCAGAGGCTGCTGGTAGTAGAGCTATGACTGCTACTTCTGCAAATGGTCTTTCTTTAATGTGGGAAATGATTTATATTGCATCAAGTCTTCGTTTACCTATAGTTATGTCATTGGTAAACCGTGCTGTATCTGGTCCTTTGAATATACATAATGATCATTCTGATGCTATGGGTGTTCGTGATAGTGGATGGATTATGTTATTTAGTGAAAATAATCAAGAAGCATATGATAATTTATTAATGGCTCATAGAATTGCTGAACATAAAGATGTTTTATTACCTTTAATGGTATGTCAAGATGGATTTATAACATCTCATTCTATTGAAAATATTGAGCTTTTGGAAGATGATAAAGTTAAAGCTTTTGTTGGAACTTATAAACCAGAACATTATTTATTAAATAGAAAAGAACCTATGGCAATTGGTCCTCTTGATTTACAATCTTTCTTATTTGAACATAAATATCAACAAGCAGAAGCTATGCGTAATGCAAAAAAAGTAATAGCAGAAGTTTCAAAAGAATTTGAAGAATTAACAGGAAGAAAATATTCTTTCTTTGAAGAATATAAATTAGATGATGCAGAAATTGCAATTGTTTGTATGAATTCAACTGCTGGTACAACAAAATTTGTTGTTGATGAATTACGAAAAAAAGGTGTAAAAGCTGGTTTATTAAAAATACGTATGTTTAGACCATTTCCTTCTGAAGAGGTTGCTCAAGTTTTATCAAAATTAAAAGCAGTTGCAGTTTTAGATAAGTCAGATTCATTAAATGGTGCTGGTGGAGCTTTATTTGAAGATGTAGTATCTGGTATGTATGTTGCTAAATCACAAGTTCCTGTTGTTAACTATGTTTATGGAATTGGTGGTAGAGATACTACCGCAAAAGATATTGAAAGTGTTTTCAGTGATTTAAGTGAAATTGCTAAAACTGGAAATATTGAAAATCCTTATAGATATTTAGGTGTTAGAAAATAAGTAAATTAATTATTATGAATATTAGAATTTAAAATTGAAAAATTAATTTTTTTATTTTAACTATTCTAATTACAAACTTGAAAGGAGATTTATAAAATGGCATATAATATGAAAGAAATAATAGCTAACAAACCTGCAAGATTTACAGCTGGTCATAGAATGTGTGCTGGTTGTGGTGCACCTGTTGTTGGAAGAACTGTATTAAGAGCTTTAAAGCCAGAAGATCATGCAGTAATTACATCTGCAACAGGATGTATGGAGGTTTCTACATTCATTTATCCATATACAGCATGGACAGACTCATTTATCCATACTGCTTTTGAATGTGCTGGTGCAACTTGTTCAGGTGTTGAAGCAGCATATAAATCATTAAAAAAACAAGGTAAGTTACCTGCTAATGAAAACACGAAATTCATTGCTTTTGGTGGTGATGGTGGTACTTATGATATAGGACTTCAAAGTTTATCTGGTGCTATGGAAAGAGGTCATGACATGGTATATGTATGTTATGATAATGGTGCATATATGAATACTGGTATTCAACGTTCTAGTGCTACGCCAAAATTCGCAGATACTACAACAAGTCCTGCAGGTAGTGTAATACCTGGCAAAATGCAAGCTAGAAAAGATTTAACTAAGATTATGGTTGAACACCATATTCCTTATGTTGCACAAAGTATTGCAATAAATAATTTTAAGGACTTATATGAAAAATCTGAAAAAGCAATTTATACAGAAGGTCCTGCATTTTTAAATGTTATGGCACCTTGCCCTAGAGGATGGGGTTATCCTACAGATATGTTAATGGAAATTAATAAACTTGCAGTTGAGACTTGTTATTGGCCTTTATATGAAGTTATCGATGGAAAATATCATATTAATTATAAACCAGCAAATAAAAAACCTATTGAAGAATTCTTGAAACCACAAAGACGTTTTAAACATATGTTTAAACCTGGAAATGAATGGATGATTGAAGAATTCCAAAAAGAAGTCGATGCTAGGTGGCAAGAATTGTTAGATTTAGAAGAAATTACTAATAGATAAATTAAATTTAATAATACATTTTAACACAATACTTCAGCAAAAATTCTATATATAATGTAAAATTAAAATTTGATTTTTATGATATCACAATATTTACTTATACTTGAAAAATCTATAATATTCTTGTATAATAATATTATTAAAATTTTATTTAAGGAGGTTACACTGATGATTATAGGTGTACAAAGCATTCACAATATGCGGTATGGTTTAATCAATACCGAAACACAACAGATTATTGCTCCAATCGAATTTAAATCGCTACATTTTCAAAAATTTGGAATTGTTGCTACAAAAGATGATGGTATTTCTTCAATTTACACACTTAATGGTACGTTAATTTCAAACAATGTAAAGAATCCACTATTTTTAAAAAACGATCTGATACTAATTAGTAGTCAAGACGACAAATGTTTTATTTGGAATTGTTCTAATAATACTTATGTTTTTCAATTTCCATTTGAATCCATAATGTTCTTTTTAGGCACGCAGGAAATTGCAGTTCGGTATTCTGCTCAAACAAATTTAGAACAACTATTTGAAGATGAACCATCGAGCATGGAAATTGGTGCATATGTTGAGAAACATATTTGTGCTAAATTAAATGAAAAATGGGGAGTTATTGATATAACAACCAAAAATATTCTCGAACCTTTTATACATCCTGTTATCGCACAATGTACTAATCTTAGAATTGCTGTTCGCAATTCTGATGGTTCTACACGTATGATAGGCAGTATATATGATAGGTAGCTAACGCCAAAAAGTGATATAAACAATGTGTCTTTTCTTATGTCTCTATTGTTTATATCACTTTTCGCATTCAAAATATGTCCAATTATTATTTTTATTCTTTATATAACTTTCTTAAAATTTTTATTTCTCTGCCATATCCACTTATATCCTCTTGTGGAGTTTCTAAGTAAAACGGTAAATTTCTTAATTTGGGATGATTAATTATTTTTTCGAAAGCTTTTACACCAATATAACCATATCCAATTTTTTGGTGCCTATCTTTATGTGCTCCTAATTTATTCATACTATCATTTAAATGAATAGCTTTTAATCTATCTAATCCTATTATATTATCAAATTCTTCTAAAACTCCATCTAAATTATTAACTATATCAAATCCAGCATCACTAACATGGCATGTATCAAGGCACACGCCAAGTTTTTCATTCAATTTTACCTTACTTATTATTTCCTTTAATTCTTCAAACTTACTACCAACCTCACTGCCTTTTCCAGCCATTGTTTCTAACAGTACTATAGTTGATTGTTTTTTATTCAATATTTCATTCAAAGCATTTGCAATATATTCTATACCCACATTAACCCCTTGTCCTACATGACTACCTGGATGAAAGTTATACATATTTCCTGGCAAATATTCCATTCTATTTAAATCATCAATCATAACATCTTTAGCAAACTTACGAATTTTGTGATCAGCAGAACATAAATTTAAAGTATATGGTGCATGAGCTAAAATCTTAGCAAAATTATTTTTATTCATTATATCTAATAATTTATTAACATCTTTTTCATTAATATCTTTGGCATTACCACCTCTTGGATTTCTAGTAAAAAATTGAAAAGTATTTGCATTTATTTTTAAAGCCTCTAATCCCATATTTTCAAATCCTTTTGATGCTGATAAATGACAACCTATATTTAACATTTTTCCTCCTTTATGTGTAATATTAAATACTTTCAATAAATTTTGAAACTATAATGATAGCATTTCAATAACACACAATTATTTAGTTTTTCCATCTACAATTCGTCCCACTAACATACAAGAAGCAGTATTTCCCGTAACATTAAGCATTGTTGCTGGTGGATCGATAATAGTAGCTATAATAGTTAATATTGGTAATGCTGTAACAGGATATCCCATCATAGATAAAATCATCATTTCAGAAATTGTACCTCCACCAATAGGAACTGCACTCACTAATAGAGTTGCTATTAATCCTACTAATAGTATTTGCATTATTCCGCTTGCTCCTGAAACATTAGTTCCAAATAAACACACTAAAAACATAATCTTAAACACAGTTCCTATTATTGAGCCATCTTTATGGAAGCTAGTTCCCAAAGGAATTACTGTCTCTGCAACATCTTCATTTACTCCCATCTTTTTGGCAGCCTCTACATTTCCAGGAATACATGCCGCACTCGAACATGTAGCTATAGAAGTTACTGTTGGTTCAATTACATTTTTCCAAAAAACTTTTACTCCTTTCTTTCCACCTGAAATAAATGCATATAATGTATATACTATAAAATAAAAACTACAAGCAACAACCGTGTATATAATAAATGTTTTGGCATATCCAATTGCTATACTTTCGCCAAAATTTCCTACTAAAACTGCAAAATAACATCCCAATCCTATTGGTGCATAATATGTTATTATTTTTAACACATTCATTATAACATCATTAGCTGATATCATCACTCTCTCTAATGGTCTAGCCTTATCACCTGCCATATTCATTGCTATACCAATTAAAATAGAAAATACCATTACAGCAATCAAATTCTGTCTAGAAAATAGTCCTGAAAAATCACTAACAGTAATCGCATCCACTGTTCTATCTAAAATTGTTTTATCCTGCTCATCAATTTGCATTTTCTCTGAACCTAACTGAGATTTTATAAATTCATTATTATCACTTTCTACTAATTTTATAAAATATGTACTTGCAATTCCAACCAAAACTGCAATAATCGAAGTAATAACAATAACTAATATTGTTGTTCCCATTATTTTTCCTAATCTTTTAGGTTGTTTCATTTTTGAAATGGATGTGGATATTGTTAAAAAAACTAGAGGTATTATTATTACGAACATTAAATTAATAAAAATATCACCTAATGGTTTAACAATTTTTACTTTTTCTTTAAATATAATTCCAGCTATTGCTCCAATTATTATTGAAATTAATAAAATAATAGTTTGTTTATAATTGCTCCAAATTTTTTTCATATCAAAATCCCCCCTCTATATTTTGAACTTCATATTATTTTTACAGTTCAATTTTCACTTATATTAAATCATTTATGTACTCTTTTGTAAATATATACAATAAAAATTTTTTTCATAAAAAAATTTTTGAATATTAAGAAATCATATTTTCCAATACTCAAAAATCTTTCATTTTATTTCTAAATCATTATGTATTAGTTATTCTTCAATTGGTGCCTCAACTGGGCAAACTCCCGCACAAGTACCACATCCAATACAAGCATTTTTATCAATCACATATCTTTCTTCACCTTGTGAAATACATCCAACCGGACATTCTCCTGCACATGCTCCACAAGAAATACATTTTTCAGTAATTTTATATGACATAAATTTCACCACCTTTCATATTATATAATTTGCATTATCTATTACAAATTAAATATTTTAACATTTTCTAAATATCATCTAAGTTGTTCTTGTTATCCATTTTCTGTAAATTTTCTAACTCCTTTAATTCTTTCAAATGTTCCGCTTCTTCTGGATCAATTCTATTATTAGAAATATTTTTAATTATTTTTATATCATTAGCATTATATTTCTTGTAAAAATATTCCTCTCCATCTTTAAATTTTACTTTTATTTGCTCCTTTATAACTTCTACACTATCAACTATACCTTCACCCTCTTCTGTTTCGACTATTGCTCCTACTTTTGGTAATTTTTTCAATTTTTCTTCATATACCTCCTGTTCATACTTCAAACAGCACATTAACCTACCACAATTTCCTGAAATTTTAGAAGGATTTAAAGATATATTTTGCTCTTTAGCCATTTTTATAGAAACAGTTTCAAAATTACCTAAAAAAGAACAACAACATAATTCTCTTCCACACACTCCATTTCCACCTATCCTACGAACTTCATCTCTCACACCTATTTGTCTCAATTCAATTCTCGTTTTAAAAATACTTGCCAACTCTTTAACTAAATCTCTGAAATCTATTCTTCCATCTGCAGTAAAGTAAAATAAAATTTTACTACCATCAAATTTATATTCAACATCTATTAAATTCATGTCTAACTTATGTTTTTTTATTTTTTCTTCACATATTTTTAATGCCTCTGGCTCTTTACTTTTATACATCTGCATATTTTTCATATCTTGTTTTGTAGCAATTCTTATTACTTTTTTTAAAGTTTTTTCTATTTTATCATCTGGTAACTCTCTTTTACTAACAACTACTGTACCTAATTCTTCCCCCATTGATGTCTCAACAATAACTTTATCTCCCATATTAAGTTCTAAATCTTGTGGATCAAAAAAATATATCTTACCTGGTTTTTTAAACCTTACACCTATTATTTTTTTCATTAATCTCCTCCCATATATTAAAAAGTAAATAATCTATACACATATCATAATTACTATTCATTAATAAACGTTGTTTAGTTTTTTCAACTATTTTAACACAATTAATATATTTAATATTGTTCTCTAAATATTTTTTACAATATCCATATAATATAACATTTATATAGTCTAAATATTCATTTATATTATCCTTATCTTTATATAAAATCTCTGAAAATTTTATTATATTTATAATATTATTATTTATATTTTCAAATATTTTTTCTATTTTCCCGTATTCTTCTATTTTATCTTTTACAGTTAAACTTTTTCCTATACTTCCATCGCACATTTCCAAAATATTATTATTTGCATTTTTAATATCACAATTTTGTTAAAGTTAGTACTGAGATGAAAAATGAGATAGCAGATTTAATGATT
>OIGD01001459.1_pt1 | contig 22045 bp, 30 predicted proteins | sample 1582211 | NCBI WGS metagenome assembly OIGD01 (sample SAMN04414078, study PRJEB24778) | human gut metagenome | material: faecal | host: Homo sapiens
CATAGGCCCCCCCTGGGCGTAGCCGCCGCCGGCAGCACCGCCCTTGATGCCGAACACGGGACCTAAAGACGGCTCCCGGAGGGCGGCCACGGCGTTTTTGCCGATGCGGCGCAGACCGTCTGCCAGACCGATGGTGGTGGTGGTCTTCCCTTCCCCCGCCGGGGTCGGCGTGATGGCGGTGACCAGCACCAGCTTGCCCTGCCGGTCCGCGTGCTCCGTCAGGTACGACAGGTCTACCTTCGCTTTCCAGCGTCCGTATTGCTCGATGTACTTCTCATCGATCCCCGCCGCCTGCGCGATCTCGCCAATCGGCTTCATCTCGCACGCCTGCGCAATCTCTATATCCGTAAGTTGTGCCATGTTATCTCCTTTTTTTAAGACCTCGGGGGAAGACCTCGGGGCTCTGCCCCGAACCCTGCTTAGAACCTTCTTGAAAGAAGGTTCTAAGAACTCCAAGAACTTTAAACAGGTGGAGTTAGGGGGTTATTTTTTGAGTGAGTGCTAAGGGGTGTAGCCGGATGCGTCCTGCGAACCGGACGCCCTCATCCGTCGCCTGCGGCGCTAAACTGCTTGCAGTTTAGCGCCGGCAGGCGGGATCTCCGAACGGTAGAGGCAATCCAGTCCATCACTACCTAAGACGGACAAAAAGTAAGCACTCCATAACAACCAGCCTCTGTGTCACCAAAAGCAACCCAATCCCCTCAGTAAAAGTTCTTGAAGGTTCTTAGGGATGACTGGTTGCGAAGCAACCAGTCAGTAGCGCAGCGTTACTTCTCTCCAAGAAGTTCCCTAAGCGGGGCTTGGGGCAGAGCCCCAAGGTCTTCGGTCTTAGTTGTTATAAATCGGGAACTTTTCGCACAGGGCGGCGACACCGTTTACGATGTCATCGCGGCGGCGGTCGTAGTCGCGGAACGCATCATCGATAAAGCCGGCGATCTTCACCATCTCGGCGGGGCCGAACCCGCGGGAGGTCACGGCGGGCGTCCCGATGCGCAAGCCGCTGGTCACGAAGGGGCTTGCGGGGTCGTTGGGGACCGCATTCTTGTTCGCGGTAATGCGGACCTCATCCAGGCGGGCTTCCAGCTCCTTGCCGGTCACCGCCGTGCCGCGCAGATCAATCAGCATCAGGTGGTTGTCGGTGCCGCCGGAGACCAGCTTGATTCCGCGCCGGGTCAGCTCGCCGGCCAGCACCGCCGCATTCCCGACAATCCGCTTCTGGTAAGCCTTGAACTCATCGGTCAAAGCCTCCCCGAGCGCAACCGCCTTTGCGGCAATGATGTGCATCAGCGGACCGCCCTGCGTGCCGGGGAAGACCGCTTTGTCGATCTGCTTTGCGTACTGTTCGCGGCACAGAATCATGCCGCCGCGCGGTCCGCGCAGGGTCTTGTGCGTGGTCGTGGTGACAACGTCCGCATACGGAACCGGGTTCGGATGCAGCCCCGCCGCACAAAGCCCGGCAATGTGCGCCATGTCCACCAGCAGATACGCACCAACTTCGTCCGCAATCTCCCGGAACTTGGCAAAATCGATGGTCCGGGGGTAGGCGCTGGCACCGGCAAGAATCAGCTTCGGGCGGTGCTCCTTCGCAAGCGCGCGCACCTGCTCGTAGTCAATGCGCTCGGTAAGCGGGTCCACCTCGTAGGGAACGATGTTGAAGTAGGTGCCGGAAATGTTGACCGGAGATCCGTGCGAAAGGTGCCCGCCGTGCGCAAGGCTCATCGAAAGCACCGTGTCGCCCGGCTTCAGCAGCGCAAAGAAGACCGCCAGATTCGCGTTCGCGCCGCTGTGGGGCTGCACGTTCGCATGCTCGGCACCAAACAGCCGGCAGGCACGGTCGCGCGCGAGGTTCTCCACCTCGTCCACATACTGGCAGCCGCCGTAGTAGCGCCGCCCGGGGTAACCCTCGGCGTACTTGTTGGTCAGGATGGTCCCGGCGGCAAGCAGGACCGCCTCGGAAACGATGTTCTCGGACGCAATCAACTCAATGTTCTCCTGCTGGCGGCGCAACTCGCGCTCGCAGGCGGCATAAACGGCGGGGTCAAATTGTTCGAGCTTTTCAAAAAACATATCGGATCTCCTTTTTTTGGGATATGATTGACAAATTCGGACCGGTCACTTCCATTTGGATTTTGAAGAATAATACTGATGCCACTTGGCTTTGCGACGGTATTTCAGGTAAGCCCCGCCGCCAATCCACACGGTCATGCAGACCAGAAAGAAAACAACGCCTGCCTTCGCTCTCCGGCTCTTGGTCAGGTTCTTGATGGAGAGCAGACGGCTCATAAACCCGCTCCGCTCGGCATCCTGCGCCGTTTCCAGCGGAACGGTGCCGATGATTTCGCCCTGGTAGACCGCAGCCACAAAGCCGACCGGCGTCCCCGTGCGGACCGGCGCCTCCAGCGAATCCACGCTCAGCCGGATGCTCAGCAACACATCCACGCCGACCTCGCAGCCCGCCGGAAGATACGCCCACAGCGATTCGCTCGGGCGCACGTTCACCGTGTCCACCAGGTCCGAAACCGTCACCGGCAGGGTGCAAACAACCGTCTCCGGCGACAGCACCTCGGTGTTGATATAATTCGCATACGCCCAGCGAACCAGCTTTGCCGCCAGGCTGTTGGTCGCGCTCTCGCTCGCCTCGCCGTTCGCGTCCACGGTGTCCATCAGAATCAGCAGGTAGCTGTCGTTCCCCTTCTGCACCAGCGTCACCAGCGTCACGCCTGCGTTGGAGGTTTCCCCCACGCACATGCCGGCGCAGGTCACCGAGCCCAGCGTGGTCCCCGTAATCAGTGAATTGCGGTTCCAAACGGTGTCGCCCGTTGACAGTTCCCCGCGCCGCAGACCCGCAAAATAGAGGTACAGCTCATTTTCAGCCGCCGCGCGCGCCAGAACCGACAGGTCATACGCCGACGTGTAGGAGTTATCCGCCACGCCGGAGGGGTCCCCGACCATCGTTGCGGTCGCGCCCAGTTCCTTCGCGCGGGTGTTCAGCAAGTCGACAAAATTGCTCTTTCCGACCGCCGAGCCGTTGCCGATGCGGTAGGCAATCACGTCATACGCGTCGTTGTAACTTCCGCAGATCGCCAGCAGCAGCATCTCCCGCCAGGTGAAGCTGTCCCCCGCCCGCAGACCGAAGCGCTTTCCGCTGGAATCGGCAATCATCTTTTCCTCAACGGTCACCGTTTCGTCCAGCATGTCCCCCAGCCACTCGCAGGCAACCAGCCCGGACAGCAGCTTGACGCTTGCCCCTGCCGCGCGGCGGTCGGTCTCGTTCTTCCTGCCCACCACTCTGCCGCTTTCAAGGTGGAGCATATACAGCGCGCCTGCGGTGTCGGCTGCCGGAAATTCTGCCGGCTCTGCCGCCGCAAACACCGGCAGCAGCGAAAACAGACAGAGGACCGCCGCAAGCACGCAAACCGTCTTTCGCATTGGCAATCCTCCCTTCCGGATCTGTGTTCCGTGTACTCAGCACCCGCCCCGGTGCCGTGCAGCGACCGTTTCCCGGTCATGGGCAATCTGCTCGCGCAGCGCCTCCACAGTGTCGAATTTTTTCTCCTCCCGCAAATAATGCAGGAACGCGACCCGCACGGTCCTGCCGTAAAGATCGCCCGAAAATCCCAGCAGGTGCGTCTCGCAGCGTACCTCATGCGCGCCGTCAACGGTCGGTCTCGTCCCGACGTCGGTCACGCCCGCGTAGTGCGCGCCGTCCACCTCGCAATCGGTATCGTAAACGCCGGATTTCGGAATCAGCGCCAGCGGGGCAAACCGCTGGTTGACGGTCGGAAAGCCGATGGTCCTGCCCAGCTGTGCGCCGTGCGTGACGGTTGAGGTCAGCTGATACGGATGCCCCATGAGTGCAGCCGCTTCGTCCGGTTTCCCGTCCAGCAGCAGCCTGCGCACGCGGGTGGAACTGATGGGTTCCCCACCGTCCAGGGCCGCATCGCACACCAGCAGGTCTCCCCCCAGCATGTCGCGCAACAGCTCCGGCGTGCCCTTCCCCCGGCGCCCGAAGCGATGGTTAAAGCCGCACGCGGCTGCAACGCAATGACAGTCCCGCTGCAGAACGTCACGCACGAATGCGTCCGGCTCCATGTCGCGCAGGGCCGGGAAATCTGCCAGGACGGCAATCTCCGCTCCTGCCTCCCGAAAGCGTTCCAGGCGTTCGGCCTCGCTTGTCAGGTGTCCGGGCGGGTTCTGGGACAAAAAGTCCGATGACAGCCCCCGAAAGCAGAAAACACCCAGCGTTGCGCTCGGAAACCGCTCCTGCCGCATGCGCGCTGCGGCTGCAATCAGCGCCTGGTGCCCGCGGTGAACGCCGTCAAAATTTCCAAGGCACAACACCGTGCGCGCCGGCATTTCGCACGGCTGCCCGGTTACAAGGTCGACGGTCTGCATTTACTGCTCCAGCTCCAGGTAGGTGCGGACCAGCTCGCCCATCAGCTCGTCCCGGTCGATGCGCCGGATCAGCGCCCGCGCGCCCGCGCAGTTGGTGATATAGGTCGGGTCTTCAGAAAGCAGGTAGCCGACAATCTGCCCGATGGGGTTATACCCTTTCTCGGTCAGAATCGCGTATACCTGTCGCAAGGTCTCTTTCATTTCCTGCTTTTCGTCCGGTCGATTTTCCATATGCTCTCCTTTTTTCGAGGGAAAGACCTTGGGGCGCTGCCCCAAAGCCCCGCTTAGAACCTTCTTGAAAGAAGGTTCTAAGAACTCCAAGAACTTTCACTGAGGGGATTTTGTGGGGGTACTTCTCATTATAGGGTCCGCAGGTAGGTTTTGCAGGCGGGCAGGACCCGGTAGCTTTCGATTGCTTTGCGGATTGCCTTCCGGCGCGTCCACTCGGGGAGCCTGCCGCGCTCGAAATACGGCAGCGCCGCCGTCTCCTGCTTTGCCAGCGCCGTTGCGAAGTACCATGCCACCATCATGCGGATGTAGGATTCCTCGCGGTCTACCGCTGCGACTTTCTCCAGGTACACCGGGTCAAAGTCACCGTCCAGGTAGAAGCGCATCAGCAGCCCGATGGCGTACCGCACGGCGAACACGTCCGGCGCCGCCAGCCAGCGGTCGATATGCGGCAGAAGCGCCTGCCGGTGCTTTCCCAGCACGCGCGGGCAGAAGCTGTCGCAGGTCGACCAATCCTCCACAAACGGCAGAAACCGGTCCAGCGCTGCTATGGCTGCGTCGAACTCCGGTTCGGTCTCCAGCAGGAACCCGTGCAGCAAGTTTTCCTCGTGATAGGTGTGCGGCAGGACCGCCAGAAACGCCCCGGCGCTCTCCCGGTCCCGTGCCAGCTCTTTTGCGTACTTCCGCAGGACCGGCACGCGGACCCCGATGACCGCCTCGCGTGGAACGCCCGGCATCAGTGCGCTTTGAAATGCGCGATACGTGGCATCGGAAAGCCCCAACAGCTCGCTCTGAATGTCATCCGGTGTTCTCATGGCGCCCCTCCCCCAGCCATCGCGCAGCCCTCCGCAGCCTCCGGCTCCTATTTCTTATTATTGTACCATATTTTTATGGAAAAGTCAATGCCAAAAAGTAAAAATAGAGGGAGGACGTTGAAGAACTACAATACCTCTGTCCCTCGGAGATCCCGCCTGCCGGCGCTCCTGCGGGGTTCGACCGGGCACCGAAGGTACCTTGCTCTGAGATGACACAGAGGGGTATTCGGGACGTGTGATATACAATTTACGTCCGTCTTAGATAGAAAGAAAAAAGCGGAACGACACATAGGTCGTTCCCTACAAGGCGAGCAAGCCGCATCTCCAAGCCTTCAACGCCGTACCAGCCCCGCCGAGCGAAGCAAGGCGGGGACCCCGAGGCACCGCCTCAAATCCTGCGTAGAGCCCTCTTCCGAGCGGGCTCGAAGAGCCCGAAACTTCACCGCACGGGGCAACCGGATTCGCAGCACGTAAAACAATCTTTACATCCCACTAATCCGGTTGCCCTGTGCGGTGAAGTTCTTGGAGTCCTTAGAACCTTCTCCGAAAGAAGGTTCTAAGCGGGGTTTGGGGCAGCGCCCCAAGGTCTTCCCGCACACAAAAAAGCCCCCGGCGAACCGGGGGCTTGGGGGTTATTCAGCCTTGGGAGCTTCCTCAGCCTTTTTGGTGGTCTTCTTGGCAGCGGGCTTCTTTGCAGCCGGCTTTTCAGCAGCGTCAGCGTCTGCCTTCTTTGCGGTGGTCTTCTTAGCCGCAGGCTTCTTCGCAGCGGTCTCGCCGTCTGCCTTCTTGGCAGTCGACTTCTTTGCGGCGGGCTTCTTTTCAGCAGTCTCGCCGTCCGCTTTCTTGGCGGTGGTCTTCTTGGCTGCGGGCTTCTTTGCGGGCTTTTCCTCAGCTGCCGGAGCTGCTGCGGGAGCCTCTGCTGCGGTTTCGGGAGCTGCCACCTGCGCAACCTCCTCATCCTTCACCAGGGCGACAATCGCCATCTCAGCTGCGTCACCTCTGCGGTTGCCGAGCTTCAGGATCCGGGTGTAACCGCCGTTACGGTTTGCGTAGGACGGTGCGATCTCGGTGAAGAGCTTGGTTACAACGCTCTCCTTGGTGATATACGCCAGTGCCGCGCGGCGGCTTGCCAACGTGTTCTTCTTGCCGAGAGTGATCATTTTTTCTGCCATGGACCGGACTTCCTTCGCTCTTGCAAGCGTGGTCTCGATCTGTCCGTTCTCAAGCAGTAAGGTGACCATTCCGCGCAGCATCGCTACTCTGTGCGCGGTCGGTCTGCCGAGTTTTCTTGTTCCGGGCATTTGTATTCCCTCCTTCTGCTGTATACGAAAAGTTTTTGTTCGTTATGCTGATCTGACGCTTATTCCTCTTCCCGACGGAGGTCCAGCCCCAGGCTGTGGAGCTTCTGGATGACCTCTTCGAGGGACTTTTTGCCGAGGTTGCGGACCTTGATCATGTCCTCCTCGGTGCGGTTGGTCAGATCCTCCACCGTGTCGATGCCCGCGCGCTTCAAGCAGTTGAAGCTACGCACGGACATGTCAAGCTCCTCAATGGTCATCTCAAGGACCTTTTCCTTGATGGTCTCTTCTCTTTCGACCATGATCTCTGCCTTCTTTGCTTCATCGGACAGATCCACAAAGAGGTTGAGATGCTCGTTGAGAATCTTGGCACCCAACGAAACCGCTTCTTTTGCGCAAATCGTTCCGTTGGTCAGAACTTCCAGCGTGAGCTTGTCGTAATCCGTGATGTTGCTGCCGACACGCGTGTTGTCAACCGTGTACTTCACGTTGTAGACCGGCGTGTAAATCGAATCGGTGTAAATGGTACCGATCGGTGCGAACGCCGTGACGCCGAGCGTCTGTGCGTGCAGCTGCTTGTTTCTTTCCTGCGAGACATATCCGCGACCGTGAGCGAAAGTCAGCTCCATATAGAAGCGCTCGTTCTCTCCGACCGTTGCGATATGATGCTCCGGATTGAGGATCTCAATATCGGAATCCTGCTTGATGTCGCCGGCGCAAACGTCCCGTTCACCGGTCACGTCAATGATGACCGTCTTGGGACCGCTGCAATGCAGTTTTGCCGTGATGCCCTTGACATTCAGCACGATCTCGGTCACATCCTCGGTCACGCCGGGAATGGTGGAAAATTCCTGCAGAACACCGTCGATCTTGATATTGGTCACCGCCACACCGGGAAGCGAGCTGAGCAGCACTCTGCGCAGAGAGTTTCCAAGTGTGATACCGTAACCGCGTTCCAGCGGTTCCACGATAAAGATGCCGTGTCTGCCGTCTTCACTCAGGTCAGCCGTTGTGATATTGGGCTTTTCAATCTCGATCATTCCAAACAATACCTCCTTTTTATCATGAAATCAACGCTTCAGGTTCGATCCGGTCATGCACAGCTCCGGACCGTTTGGGTTCGGGGTGGATTACTTGGAATAAAGTTCGACGATGAGCTGTTCGTTGAAGTCAAAATCGACGTCCTCGCGAGCGGGCAGCGCCGTGACCTTTGCAGTGAACGCATCAGCCTTGACATCCAGCCACTTCGGCGCGTGATGCGACGCAGCGGATTCTGCCAGAGCCTTGAACTTTTCGGACGAGCGGCTGCTTTCCTTGACGGCAACCACATCGCCGGCCTTGACGATCAGCGACGGAATGTTGACCTTCTTGCCGTTGACGGTGAAGTGACCGTGCAGAACCAGCTGACGCGCCTCCTTGTGGGACGCGGCAAAGCCCATTCTGTAAACGACATTGTCCAGTCTTCTCTCCAGCAGGCAGATCAGGTTTTCGCCGGTCATGCCTTCCTTGCGGTCTGCTTCTTCGAAGTAGTTCACGAACTGCTTCTCCAGCACGCCGTAGTATCTTCTGGTCTTCTGCTTCTCACGCAGCTGCATGCCGTACTCTCTGACCTTCTTGTTTGCGGCGCCATGCTGACCCGGAGCCGATGCTCTGCGGTCCAGTGCGCACTTACCGGTGGTGCAGCGGTCGCCCTTGAGGAAGAGCTTCGTGCCTTCTCTGCGGCACAGTCTGCATACAGGTCCTGTATATCTTGCCATAATGTTTTTCCCTCCTCGAAATTATACCCGTCTGCGCTTCGGCGGTCTGCAGCCGTTGTGCGGGATCGGCGTCACGTCCTTGATCAGGGTGATCTGAAGTCCGACGGTCTCCAGCGCGCGGATAGCGGATTCGCGTCCGGCACCCGGGCCCTTCACGAACACTTCAACCGTCTTCAGACCGTGATCGATTGCGATCTTCGCTGCGGTCTCAGACGCGGACTGTGCCGCAAACGGAGTGGATTTTCTCGAGCCCTTGAAACCGAGCTCACCAGCCGATGCCCAGGAAATTGCATTGCCTTCGGCATCCGAAATGGTAACGATCGTGTTGTTGAAGGTCGACTGGATATGAACAGAGCCTTTTTCAATGTTCTTTCTCTCGCGGCGCTTCTTGACAACCTTTTTAGCTGCTGCAACTTTTGCCATTTTTATGCCACTCCTTTACTTCTTCTTGTTCGCGATGGTCTTCGCGGGTCCCTTGCGGGTTCTTGCGTTCGTCTTGGTCCGCTGACCTCTGACGGGCAGACCCTTTCTGTGGCGGATACCGCGGTAGCAGTTAATCTCCACCATTCTCTTGATGTTCAGAGCAACATCGCGGCGGAGGTCACCCTCAACGGTGTAGGAATTTTCGATCTCGTCACGGAGCTTTGCCACTTCGTCCTCGGTCAGATCCTTCGCGCGGGTATCGGGATTGATACCGGTCTTCGCAAGGATGTCGTTTGCGCTCTTGCGCCCGATCCCGTAGATATAGGTCAGGGCGATCTCTACGCGCTTGTTGTTCGGAATATCAACACCAGCTATACGAGCCATTCTCTTTTTTCACCTCTCTGTTGATTTTTCAGCCGATCAACCCTGTCTCTGCTTGTGCTTCGGGTTTTCGCAGATGACCATGATCTTGCCTTTTCTCTTGATGATCTTGCACTTCTCGCAGATCTTCTTGACGGATGGTTTTACCTTCATTGTCCCTACCGTACCTTTCTTGCTTTCGTTGTGGTACCGGAAGACGGAAACCGCCGTCCGGCTTATTTCGCACGCCAGGTAATGCGCCCCTTGGTCAGGTCGTAGACCGACACCTCAATGGTCACGCGGTCACCGGGCAGTATTTTGATATAGTTCATTCTCAGCTTGCCGGAAATATGCGCTGTCACCATATGTCCGTTCGGGAGCTTGACCCGGAAGCATGCGTTCGGGAGTGCTTCCACGACCACGCCTTCAAACTCGATGACATCATCCTTCTGTGCCAGAATAATCCCTCCTTCACTCTGGATTGGCTTGTGACTTAGAAATCTTTTTCCACCAACGTGAGGATCGAAACGCCCTCGCTTGTCAGTGCGACCGTGTTTTCGTAGTGTGCCGAAAGCGACCCGTCCGCAGTTTTGACCGTCCAACCGTCCGGCATTTCCCGGACTTCAAACGTCCCGACGTTCACCATCGGTTCGATGGCAATCGTCATGCCTGCGCACAGGCGGATGCCGCGTCCCGCAACCCCATAGTTCGGGACATCGGGCGCTTCATGCATATCGGTTCCGATTCCGTGTCCGACATAGCGCCGCACGGTTCCGAAGCCGTTCTTTACGACCACCGCGTCAATCGCGTGACCGACGTCGCCCAGGCGGTTGCCCACCTTGACCTGCTCCACACCGGCAAAGAAGCTCTCCCGGGTGACCCGGATCAGCTTTTTCGCAACGTCGCTGACCTCCCCGACGGGGATCGTCCGCGCCGAATCGCCGACATAGCCATGATAGGTCGCGCCGGTATCGATCTTGACGATATCGCCGTCCTTCAGGATCCGCTTTTTCGAAGGAATCCCGTGGATGACCTCATCGTTGATGCTGATACATGCGCTGGCGGGGAATCCGCCGTATCCGAGGAAGGTTGGCTCAGCGCCGCACTTCCGGATATAGCGTTCGATTGCCTGATTGATCTCATAGGTGCTGACCCCGGGGCGAACCATATCGCGGGCGACCAGTAACGCCTCGCCCGTAATACGGCCCGCATCCTTCATCGCGGAAAGCTCCTGCGAATTTTTCAGGTGGATCATTTGGTTGCCTCGAACGGACGCAGTGCCTCGAAGACGAGCGCGGTGGTATCCGCGACCTCTTCCTGGCCGTGTACAGTCACGAGATTGCCCTTCTTGGAGTAATACTCCTTGAGCGGCTCGGTCTGCGCATGGAAGGTTGCGAGTCTGTTCTTAACGGTTTCTGCGGAATCATCGGCTCTGACATAAAGAGTCTCTCCGCACTTGTCACAAACCCCCTCTTTCTTGGGAGGATTATGGGTAACATGATAGGATGCGCCGCAGGAGCAGACGCGGCGTCCGCTCATGCGTTCAACGATCTTTTCGTCCTCGACCTCAATGTTCAGAACGACATCAATCCGGACACCCATCGCATCCAGGGCTTCCGCCTGCGGGATGGAGCGGGGAAAACCGTCCAGAATAAAGCCGTTTTTGCACGCATCGGTCGAAAGGTATTCCTTGATAATACCGATCACGACCTCATCGGGAACCAGCTTGCCGGCTTCCACATAGGATTTTGCCGCCTTGCCGAGTTCGGTCTCGTTTTTCATCGCGCTGCGGAGGATGTCTCCGGTTGCGATTGCGGGAATGTGATATTTTTCGGAGATCTTCGCGGATTGGGTACCTTTCCCCGCACCGGGCGCTCCCAGTAAGATCATATTCATAGAACGATGAATCCTTTCTCGATGGATGGATCAGTCAAGGAAACCTTTGTAGTTCCGCAGCTTCATCTGTGCCTCAACCGACCGGACCGTTTCCAGCGCAACGCCGACCACAATCAGGAGGGAAGATCCTCCGAAGGTCAGCAGCGTCGAGAACGCGGTGTTGGTCACGAACACACCGATAATCATCGGCACGCACGCGATTACGGAGAGGAAGACAGCACCGATCGCGGTAATGCGGTTCAGATGTCTCTTGATATAGTTTGCGGTTTCGGAGCCGGGACGGTACCCCTTAATCGAGCCGCCGTTGTTCTGAATGTTGTTCGCCACTTCAACCGGGTTGAAGGAAATCATAATGTAGAAGTAGGAGAACAGGAACAGGAAGACCAGATACAGGAGAATATAGACCGGCGTGTTGGTTCCGAGATAGTTGGTTACGAACTTGCGGAATCCGTTGCTTTCGCTGAAGAAGCCCGCAATGGTCGGCAGGATCGAAACGATCGAGCTTGCGAAGATGATCGGCATCACGCCCGCCATGTTCATCTTCAGGGGCAGGTTGCTGGTCTGACCGCCGTACATTTTGCGTCCGACGACCTTCTTTGCATACTGAATGCGAATCCGCTCCTCCGAGTTGGTGAACCAGACAATCAGCCCGACCACCGCAACTGCGATTACGAGGAACAGGAGCACCCAGACAATGCCCAGCACCAGCTTGCCGCCGGTGAGGAACTTACCGGTCGAGGAATCCTTCAGCAGCGCGACCAACGAGCTGACCATGGTACTGCCGCGCGAAATGATGTTCGCGAACAGGATGATGGAAATGCCGTTTCCGATGCCCTTTTCGTTGATCCGCTCTGCCATCCACATAATCATCGCGGCGCCGGCGCAGAAGCAGGCGATCATGACGAAATACTGGAAATAGTAGAGTCCCTTATTGGCAGACTTGGTGATTGCCAGGCAGCCGTAGGAATTGAGCATGGTCACGTAGCCGTACGCGGTGACAACAGCGAGAACCGCCGTGACAACGCGGGTGTAGGCGTTGATCTTCTTCTTGCCTTCCTCGCCCTCTTTGGAGAGGTTTTCGAGGTAAGGAATTGCGATGGTCAACAGCTGCATCACGATGGACGCGGTGATATACGGCGAAACAGACAGCGCAAACAGCGTCGCCTGCTCGAACGCGCCGCCCGAGAACATATTGACGAGCTGGAAAATACCGGTCGCCGCAAAGCCCTCGTTGGCTTTCAGAAGAACAATTTTGTCGACGTCGACAAAGGGGACATAGAGGTTTGCGCCGATCCGGTAGACCAGCACGATGAACAGGGTAAACAGGAGCTTCTTACGAATATCAGCGATCTTCCAAGCATTCTTGAAGGTCTGGATCATCTGATTCATAATTATACCTCCTCTGCCTTACCGCCTGCCGCCTCGATCTTTTGCTTGGCAGCCGCCGAGAAGACCGCCGCTTTTACTGTCAGTTTTTTGGTCAGTTCACCGTTTCCGAGGACCTTCAGCCCGTCGCCCGCCTTGCGGACGATCTTCGCTGCCATCAGCACGTCGAGGTCGACCTCGGTGCCGTCAACGAACTTCTCCAGATCCGCAACGTTGACAATCGCGTAGGTCTTTGCGAAGTGGTTCTTAAAGCCTCTCTTCGGGTGCTGTCTGTAAATCGGGAACTGTCCGCCTTCGAAACCGGGTCTGACACCGCCGCCGGAGCGTGCGTTCTGACCCTTGTGTCCCTTACCTGCCGTTTTTCCGTTGCCGGAACCGGTTCCTCTGCCCTTGCGCCATGCAGCGCGGGCGGAACCCTCTGCGGGTGTGAGTTCATGAAGCTTCATCTGCGTTTCCCTCCTTTAAGCGTTTTCGACGGATTCAACCGTCACGAGATGCGCGAGGATCTTCACCTTGCCGGCGAGAACCGCGTCGTCCTTGTGAACGATGCAGTCACCGATTTTGGAAAGACCCAGGGATTTCGCAGTTGCCTTCTGGTTCGGCTTTGCGCCGATCAGGCTTTTTGCCAGTGTCACTTTTTTCATGATCTGCACCTCCTGCTCAACCCTTGACCTGCTCGGTGGGGATGTCGCGGATCTTTGCAACTTCCTCAACCGTGCGAAGCTCCTTCAGACCTTCCATCGTTGCCTTGACAACGTTGGTCGGGTTGTTGGAGCGCAGGCACTTAGCGCGGATATTCTTAATGCCGGCAGCCTCAAGGACCATACGGACCTTGCCGCCTGCGATGATACCGGTACCGGGAGCAGCCGGCTTCAGCAGGACCTTGCCTGCGCCGAACACACCCGTCACCTGATGGGGAATCGAGGTTCCCTTCAGTGCAACCGTTACCATATTCTTCTTTGCGTCTTCGATTCCCTTGCGGATTGCCTCCGGAACCTCTGCCGCCTTTCCAAGTCCCACGCCAACATGACCTGCGCCGTCACCGACGACCATCAGCGCTGCAAAGCGTGCGATACGACCGCCCTTGACCGTCTTCGAAACACGGTTGAGCGCGATGAGCGATTCCTTGAGATCATGCTCAGCGGGATTAAATTTGTCAGCCATTTTCTTCCTCCAAGATATTCAATAAACGTAAGTTTGTTGAACAGTGTATAAACCGGAAAATCAGAACTTCAGACCGCCCTCGCGAGCGCCTTCAGCCAGTTCCGATACACGTCCGTGATACAGATAACCGCCGCGGTCGAACACAACCTCGGTGATACCCGCTGCTACTGCCTTTTCCGCGATCAGCTTGCCGATCTCGCGGGCTGCTTCCTTGTTGCCGCCGTTGCCGTCAAATTTCTGACCGAAAGTGGAAGCGCTGACCAGAGTCACGCCCTTCACATCGTCAATGATCTGTGCGCTGATGTTCGCATTCGAACGGTACACAGCCAGACGCGGACGCTCCGCGGTACCGGAGATCTTGGCTCTGACTCTCTTGTGTCTCTTCAGGCGAGCCTTATTTGCATCTTTTCTTGATACCATGTCACTTCACTCCTTTCAATTATTTGCCCTTGCTGGTCTTACCTGCCTTGCGGCGGATGTGCTCGTCAGCATACTTGACACCCTTTCCGTGGTAGGGTTCCGGCGGTCTCTTGCCGCGGATGACGGCTGCGGTCTGTCCGACCAGCTGCTTGTCAACACCCTTAACGATGATGGTGTTTGCGTCCGGCACGTCAAACGTGATGCCGTTCTCTTCCGTCAGGCAGAACTTTGCCTGCGGCTGACCGTTGGGCATCAGCGAGTGGCCCAGGAACAGCTGAATGGTCTTGCCCTGCTTGACAACCTTGTAACCGACGCCGACGATCTCGAGCTTCTTCGAGTAACCCTCGGTCACGCCGACCACCATGTTGTGCAGCAGTGCTCTTGTCAGCCCGTGCAGGCTGCGGTCTTCCTTATCATCCGTGGGACGAGCGACGTAGGCATGGTTGCCTTCAACGGTGATGGTCATACGGGGGTGGAGCTGTTCCGTCAGGGTTCCGAGCTTTCCCTTCACGGTGACGAGATTGCCGTCCGCGACGGTGACCGTCACGCCTGCGGGAATTTCCACGGGCATTCTTCCGATTCTTGACATTTCAATTACCTCCCCTTCCGATTACCACACGAACGCGAGGACTTCGCCGCCGACGTTCAGCGAGCGAGCCTTCTTGCCCGTCATGATCCCCTTGGATGTGGACACGATTGCAATGCCAAGCCCGTTCATCACGCTGGGCATATCCTCGCAGCCTGCGTAAATCCGCAGACCCGGCTTGGAGACCCGGCGAATGCCGCGAATGACCTTCTGCTTGCCCGGCAGGTACTTCAGCGTGATGCGGATCACGCCCTGCTTGCCGTCGTCAACGACGGTGTAGGACTTCACATAGCCCTCGGCAACGAGGATCTCGGCAATTGCTTTCTTCATATTGGACGCCGGAATGTCGACCGTCTGGTGCTTCGCATTGTTTGCGTTGCGGATTCTGGTGAGCATATCGGCAATTACATCTGACATTTGCATTGTATTTTCCTCCTGATGCAAGTTCATTTCTCTTGCTGCCGGTTTTCCCGGCGGCATATCGGCGGTTAAATCCGACTGCCGGTTCCTTTTCCGACTGGTTTGATTTCCTGCCGATAGGTGGGGGTGGCGCACGCCGGATGGCGCGCACCGGTTACATTACCACGAAGCCTTCTTCACGCCCGGAATCTCGCCCTTGTAAGCGAGGTTACGGAAGCAGATACGGCAGATGCCGAATTTCCGGAGATAAGCGTGAGGGCGTCCGCAGATCTTGCAGCGGTTGTATTTTCTCGTGGAAAACTTCTGTTCCTTCTGCTGCTTCAGAATCATGGATTTCTTTGCCATCGGTTGTTACCTCCTTCTCTTATTTCGCGAACGGAGCGCCGAACAGGGTCAGCAGCTCGCGTGCTTCGTCGTCGGTCTGTGCGGTGGTGACAAAGCAGATGTCCATACCGCGGATCTTCTCAACCTTATCGTATTCGATTTCCGGGAAGATCAGCTGCTCCTTCAGACCCAGAGCGTAGTTTCCTCTTCCGTCGAATGCGTTGGGGTTGATACCCTTGAAGTCACGGACCTTCGGCAGTGCGAAGTTGAAGAGTCTGTCCATGAACTCATACATTCTGTCGCCGCGCAGGGTGACCTTTGCGCCGATCTTCATGCCCTCACGGACCTTGAAGTTTGCAACCGACTTCTTTGCATGGGTTGCAATTGCCTTCTGACCGGAGATGATGGACAGGTCGCGCAGCACCGCGTCCAGCGCCTTGGAGTTATCCTTCGCATCGCCAACACCGACATTGATGACGATCTTGTCGAGCTTCGGGATCTGCATAACGCTCTTGTAGTTGTACTTCTTCAGGAGAGCGGGAGCAATTTCTGCTTTGTACAGGTCTTTCAATCTTGCCATTTCCGTATCCCTCCTTACTTAATTTCCGGGTAGCCGCACGCCTTGTGCGCAGCCACGCGGATCTTCTTGCCGTTGTCGCCGAACTTTGCCGCAACTCTTGCTGCCTTGCCGCACTTGGGGCAAACCAGCGCAACGTTGGACGCGTAGATTGCGCCCTCGGCATCCACGATGCCGCCCGTCTCACCCTCGCGGCGGGGCTTGACATGCTTGTGAATGATGTTGACACCCTTCACAATGACTTTTCCTTCTTCGGGAGAAGTCGCAATGACTTCGCCCTGAACACCCTTGTCATCTCCGGAGAGCACCACAACGGTATCGCCTTTTTTGATATGCAGATTTGCCATTGTTTCCACCTCCATCAAAGCACTTCAGGCGCCAGCGAAAGGATCTTGAGATATTCCTTCTCACGAAGCTCTCTTGCCACCGGCCCAAAGATACGGGTTCCGCGCGGGGTCTTATCCTCACGGATGATAACCGCCGCATTCTCATCGAACTTAATATAAGAGCCATCTGCTCTCTTCATGCCGTGCACCGTGCGAACGACGACTGCCTTCACGACCTCGCCCTTCTTGACCACTCCGCCGGGAGTCGCCTTTTTGACAGCGCAGACCACCACATCGCCGATATTTGCATATCTTCTCGCGGTGCCGCCCAGGACTCTGATGCACATCAGTTCCTTGGCTCCGGTGTTGTCGGCAACTTTCATTAAAGACTGCTGCTGAATCACTTGATTTTCCTCCTACTGATTCAATACGCTACGACGTATTTACTATTCGAATAAGTGAACATTCTCATCGGAAGACGATTATTTCGCCTTCTCGATGATTTCGACAACGCGCCATCTCTTGGTCTTGGAAAGCGGTCTCGTCTCCATGAGCTTGACCTTATCGCCAACGCCGCATTCGTTCTTGTCATCCTGTGCATGCAGCTTCAGGGTGCGCTTCACGATTTTGCCGTACAGCGGGTGCTTCACGTTATCCTCGATCGCGACCACGACGGTCTTGTCCATTTTATCGCTGACGACCAGACCGACTCTGGTCTTTCTCAATGCTCTTTCTTCTGCCATGACTTATGCCTCCTCCTTCTTCATTTCCTGAAGAACCGTCATCACGCGGGCAATGTCGTGTTTGACCTCGGTGATCTTATGAGGGTTGTCAAGCTGGTTGATCGCGTGCTGGAAGCGCAGGTTGAACAGCTCTGCTTTCAGTTCCTTCAGCTTCGCTTCAAGCGCCTCAGCCGACATCGTTCTGAGTTCTGCTGCTTTCATCGATTAACCCTCCTTTGCTTCGGTTGTCTTGGAAACGAACTTGGTTTTGATCGGGAGCTTGTGACCGGCAAGACGCATTGCTTCCTTTGCCACATCCTCGCTGACACCGTCCATCTCGAACAGGATTCTGCCCGGCTTCACGACGGCGACCCAATACTCCGGAGAACCCTTACCGGAACCCATACGGGTTTCAGCCGGCTTCTCGGTGATCGGCTTATCGGGGAAGATTTTGATCCAGACCTGACCGCCACGCTTGATATAACGGGTCATAGCAATACGGGCTGCCTCAATCTGGTTGCTGGTGATCCACGAAGGCTCCAGCGCGACAAGTCCGAAGGAACCGTTGCTCAGGGTGGTTCCTCTGGATGCCTTGCCCTTCAGTCTGCCGCGCTGAACGCGACGGAACTTGACTCTTTTCGGCATTAACATAATTACTTCGCGCCTCCTTCTCTCGGAGTTCTGTCACGACGGTCGCCGTTCGGTCTCGGTCCGCGGTTGTCGCGGCGGTCACGGTTGTCGCGGCGGTCGCGTCCGTCTCTGCCGTCTCTTCTCTGGTTGCTGCCCGGACGGTTGACCTCGTTGAGGATTTCGCCCTTGTAGATCCAGACTTTGACGCCGATCTTGCCGTAGGTGGTATTTGCTTCCGCAAAGCCGTACTCAATGTCGGCTCTGAGGGTCTGCAGCGGAATGGTGCCCTCATGATAATGCTCGCTGCGCGCGATTTCTGCGCCGCCAAGACGGCCGCCGCAGTTGATCTTGATACCCTTTGCACCCAGTCTCATGGTGTTCCGGATTGCCATCTTCATAGCGCGGCGGAACGCAACACGTCCCTCCAGCTGCTTTGCGATGTTCTCGGCAACCAGCTGTGCGTCCAGATCCGGCTGACGGATCTCAACGACGTTCAGCGCCACCGGCATGCCGACCATTTTCTCCAACTGCTGACGGTACTTCTCGATCTCAACGCCGCCCTTGCCGATAACCATGCCCGGCTTTGCGCAGTTGACGAAGACGCGGACTCGGTGTCCGTCTCTCTCGATCTCGATTTTGGAAATACCCGCATCATACAGGGTTTTCTTCAGATACTTTCTGACGTTGTAGTCGGAAACAAGGGTATCACCGAAGACTTCGTCTCTTGCAAACCATCTTGAATCCCAGTTTTTGATTACGCCCACTCTCAGACCGTGGGGATTAACCTTCTGACCCATTCTGTTGTTTCCTCCTCTCTCAGTCTTTCTCTGCGACAGCCAGGGTTACATGGCTGGTGCGCTTCAGGATGCGGTCTGCGCTTCCCTTTGCTCTGGGCATGATGCGCTTGAGCGTGGGGCCGGGGCAAACGAAGCATTCGGAGACATACAGCTTCTCGGCATCCATGTGGAAATTGTTCTCCGCGTTGGCAACGGCGCTGTTCAGCAATTTGATCAGCAGCTCGCTTGCCGCCTTCGGCGTGTTTTTGAGAATTCCCATCGCGGTTGCAACGTCCTTGCCGCGAATCAGATCGAGAACGATCTGCACCTTGCGGGGGGAAATTCTTGCATATTTCAGATAAGCTTTTGCGGCATCTGCGTTATCGTGTTTTTTTACATTTTCATATTCCTCTTTCGTGAGTTCTGAAGCCTTATTTAAAATAGTATCCGGCGTAGACACCTTACCAATATCGTGTAGAAGCGCAATATAATAAAGTGCTTCTTTTTCTTTATCCGAATAACCGAGTTTTGCAGCAATGCCCCTGCAGTAGAGCGCAACGCGCAGCGAATGTCTCCTTGCATAACGGTCTTTGGCATCCACCGTGTGAGCAATCGTAACCATCGACTGCAAAAACAGCCGGTCAATCTGCTCTTTTTGTTTCGCGATCAAATGCGCCTGCTGTTTTCGGAGTACGGAAAGTTCGACAATATGCGCAATCCTTGCCTTTAAAACCTGCGGTTCAAAGGGAAGCGAAATAAAGTCAATCGCACCTTCTTCTAATCCCCTAAGTTCACTCTGTATATCTTTCACATTCATCATTAAAATGACAGGAATTTCTTTTGTTTCTTTATCCTCTTTTATCCGGCGGAGAACTTCGTAGCCATCCATTCCAAACATATTCGCATTCATAAGAATCAAATCCGGAATTTCCGACTTCAGGCAATCCAGCACACTCATTCCTGTCTGAACCAATGTTACATCATAAATGTCACCTAAAATAGTTTCCATATATCGCAACGCCACCTTCGTATTATCGGCAGCTAAAATCTTCGGTTTTTGCATCATACCGTCATCCCCTCATGTTCCTGCAAACGAGCAAGCGTCGTCGAAATGCCAAACTCATCGCAGACTTTTTTATATGCATCCATATTCCCTTGTTTTTTATCTGTCTTTACGGCCCGTATCAACAGATTTTTCGGTGTATGCTCTAATTCAATAAATTCCAATATTTGTGTTTCATATCCTGCCTGCTCCAGCAGATTTGCCCGCAGTGCATCCGTCATCAAAGCAGCCATCCGCTCTTTGATAATCCCATATTTAAATATCGGCTGCATTCGGTCATTTTTTAACTGTGCATTTACCTCATGCTGGCAGCACGGAACCGATAAAATCACTTTTGCACCCCAGCGGATCGCCTTGTCTAACGCAAAATCTGTCGCTGTATCACAAGCATGAAGCGTCACGACCATATCGACCTGATTCACTCCCTCAAAAGAGCTGATGTCGCCCTCTAAAAAGGTAAGTTCCTCATAGCCAAACCGCTTGGCAAGCTCATTGCAGTGTTGTATCACATCGGATTTTAAATCCAGTCCTATCATGCGGACACGATATCCATTCATGATTTTCAGATAATAATACATAGCAAACGTAAGATAGGATTTTCCGCATCCGAAATCAACAATCGTTAATTCTTTATCCTTTGGCAGTTTATCGGATACATCTCTGATAAATTCCAGAAAGCGGTTAATCTGTCGGAATTTTTTCTGTTTTTTATCCCGGATTCTGCCATCTTCTGCCTGAACTCCAAGTTCAATCAGAAAAGGAATTGGTTCATTTTCCGGCAAAATATATTTCTTTTTGCGGTTATGTGATAAAACAAGTGGTTTTTCACTTTTTTTGTTTTTTCCCTTTATTGTTATTTTCCCTTTTTTGCTTATCAATATTGTATACTGTTTTTCCGTTGTAAAGAACTGCATCTGACGGTAAATGGGCACGAGTTCGGAAAGAATATAGTTTTTCGCCTCTTCTTTTGCATAGTTAAGATGAAATACCTGATTATTCTGGTATCTGGCGAACTGAAACATAAGCGTTCCTTTATCCTCATAGCAGCGTACATCCACTTTTCCGGCAAAATCTCCCTTCTTGGGATTACTGATTATCATATGCACGAAATTCTGTCCAAGACACTGCTCCAATACTTCTTCTAATTCCATCACCATGGTACCTCCTTGTATACATTCTGATAGCAAAAATAGCCCTCGGACTCAAAATCCGAGGGCTCATCTTATCCTTTTATACCGGGTAAGTCTGATTCTCTTTATCTGCTAATGTAGCATCTACTTTCGTCCGCTGTGCTTCACGATATTTGAAGAAATCAACTGCAACCTGTGGGAACAGAGCATAGGATAATACATCTTCATCCTGCTCTTTCCACTGTGACATCTCTGCCTCAAGTTTTTTAAGCTGTGGCTCGATCAAATCAGCCGGACGACATGTAATCGGTTTTGTATCGCCGATACATTTCTTCTGAACTTCCGGATTAAATGGTTTAACTGTCTGTCCAAATTCACCGGACAAAAGTTTTTTGGATTCTTTCGTTACCATCTTGTAACGCTCACCGGAAACTACATTTAATACTGCCTGAGTACCAACAATCTGGGACGATGGTGTAACCAATGGTGGCTCACCAAAGTCTTTTCTTACGCGTGGCACTTCCTCAAGTACCTGCTCATACTTATCTTCCTGTCCCATTTCTTTCAGCTGAGAAACGAGGTTCGAAAGCATACCGCCGGGAACCTGATAACGAAGAGTATTGATATTTACACCAAGTACTTTCGTATTCATAAGACCGCTCTCTAATGCTTCCTCACGCATTGGACGGAAGTATTCAGCAATTTCAGACAAAAGGTTCTGGTCAAGTCCGGTATCGTATGGTGTTCCACGGAATGTTTCAACCATAACTTCGGTCGCCGGCTGACTTGTACCAAGAGCGAACGGACTCATCGCTGTATCAATAATATCACATCCTGCTTCTACCGCTTTCAAATAAGTCATAGAAGCAACACCGGATGTATAGTGGGTATGAAGGTCAATCGGAATTTCAACGGATTCTTTCAATGCCGTTACCAATTCCGTTGCTTTATATGGTGTCAAAAGACCGGCCATATCTTTGATACAGAGTGATTTCGCACCCATATCTTCAATTTTCTTTGCAATATCTTTCCAGTAATCCAGTGTATAAGCATCACCAAGTGTATAAGAAAGGGCAATCTGTGCATGTCCGCCTTCTTTGTTTGCTGCTTTTACCGCTGTCTCAAGGTTACGAATATCATTCAGACAGTCAAAAATACGGATGATATCAATACCGTTTGCGATAGATTTCTGTACGAAGTACTCTACTACATCATCAGCATATGGACGGTATCCTAAGATATTCTGTCCACGGAATAACATCTGTAATTTCGTATTTTTAAAACCATCTCTTAATTTACGAAGACGATCCCATGGGTCCTCTTTTAAGAAACGAAGGGATGCATCGAAA
>OIGD01001461.1_pt1 | contig 22020 bp, 21 predicted proteins | sample 1582211 | NCBI WGS metagenome assembly OIGD01 (sample SAMN04414078, study PRJEB24778) | human gut metagenome | material: faecal | host: Homo sapiens
GTTCTGTGAGTCTGATTTCTTTTAATTCCATCATGAGAACTTGCGAAACTTGAATTAACAAATATATGAACGAACTTTTTTCAGTTAAGGACAAGGTGGTTGTCATCACCGGAGGCACCGGAGTGTTGGGTGCCTGCATAGGGGAGTACTTAGCGCTGGAAGGCGCCAAGGTGGTGATAATGGGTCGCCGCAAGGATGAGGGCGACAAGATAGTGAACGACATCCGCGCCAAGGGAGGCGAGGCCATGTTCCTCACTACCGACGTGATGAACGAGAACGTGGTGCGTCAGAACTGCGAGGAGATTCTTGCCAAATACGGCAAGGTCGACGCGCTGATTAACGCCGCCGGCGGCAACATGCCCGGCGCGACCATCGCCCCGGACAAGACATTCTTCGACCTGAGAGTGGAGGAATTTTCAAGAGTTCTTGACCTCAACCTTATCGGCACCGTCATCCCCACACAGATATTCCTGGAACCTATGGTGAAATCCGGTAAGGGGGCGATAGTCAATTTCTCGTCGATGGCCGCGTTCCGGCCCATGACGCGCGTGTGCGGTTACGCAGCCGCCAAGGCCGGCATCAGCAATTTCACCGCTTTCCTGGCCAACGAAGTGGCAACTAAGTTCACCTCGGGCATACGTGTCAACGCCATAGCGCCGGGCTTCTTCCTGACCAACCAGAACCGTGCGTTGCTCACCAATCCCGACGGCAGCCTGACGCAGCGCGGCGAGGACGTGATACGCCAGACGCCCTTCAAGCGCTTCGGCAATCCCGAGGAACTGTGCGGCACCATCCAGTATCTGATTTCCGACGCCTCCTCATTCGTCACCGGCACCGTCGCCGTCGTAGACGGCGGCTTCAACGCCTTCGCCATGTAAAGCAGGGTAGGCGCCTATCTCTGTGAAGAAAGTCGCTGTTGCCGAAACATTGTTCCATAATAAAGCGAGCTTCGGATCCAACATAAAGTTGATGCCGAAGCTCGCTGTATTAGTTAGCGATTAATCAGCCTACGCTCATTGAGCTAAAGGTTGAAGCCTTCCGGTCGAAACATCAGGCCCGATTCACGAAAGCGCGGCTGTGCCACCGCAACTTCAAAAATATGATTAAAAATACCGTTTTAAATAGTCATAGTTATCTTCTTCTCTATTGTCAACATCTTCATCTACACCAATTCCTTTCGATTTAATATCTTCAACAATTTTGCTGTAGGCGTGCTCATCATGCTCATATTTTGATTTGAAATATGAAATAAGACTATGATAATCAGAAATACCATAAGCATGGTCGAAATCGGAAGAAATAGCATTTGTTAATGCTGTAGATGTGCTGTTCTTAAAAACATGGCACTTACCATTATAGATATATTTAGATTCGTAAATATAAAGGAAAATGTCATCCTGTGTGAGATTATCAAGATATATCGAAATTGTATGTTTATAATCTTCACACTTAACTGAGAATAAGATGATAGTAGATTCCTCTCTTAAATTATTAGAAATTGTGATTTTCATAAAAGTGGTATAGAATTTAGTGAATTGTTGGAACTATAGCGCGATTTACGAAAGCGTGGCGATGGAGTCGCAACTTCCATATACTTTAACAAGGTTTATAAATTAGACGATGAATGTTTTTAGGATTGATTTCCATTTGGTAAAAAGAAACTTCTGGGCGTCCTTCAAAAATTTGAACTCAGTTCCTTTGTCATCTAATGTTCTATTTACTTAGTATCTTATTTGCTTAGTACCGGTAGCAGGTGATGATGGCCTCGTCGGTGTGGAGGATCATCTTGTTGTGGCGCGGGAATTCCACATCCATCACGGTCGGGTTGCTCTTGATTCCGTAATAACCGAGCTTCTCTGCGCTGGGGTTGGCCGGGTCGCGGAAATCGATGCCGAGTTTCCCTTCTTTCTTATTGTAGTTGATCTCGCCGGTGCCGAGACCGGGCCATTGCGTTATCTCAAGCTGGGTCCGTATGAAATAGTCTTCCGGATGCTTGATCTCGCCGGTCTGGGTCATTTCGATAGTGGAGATGCGCCAGAAGCCGTCAATCTTGCCGTTGGATTTGGAGCGGCGGCAGCCGGCGGCAGCCAATATCGTGATTATGATGAGTGTGAGCAGGGTTATCTTCTTCATAATTTCTATTTCGTTTACAGCATTGCTGTTGGTCATTAATGATGACAAAATTACAACTTTACTATTAAACCACAAAATTTCTTTTGAAGTTTGATTGCAATGTTGTAATTTTGTAGAATGAGGGGAGTGGAACCCGTTAATTATAAATTAGCGGGACATGCTGATTATAAATTATAGAAACAATATCATCATCAATGGCAACCAATAAACCAAGCATACCCAAGGGCACTCGTGATTTCACGGCGGTCGAGATGTCGCGCCGCAATTATATATTCGACACCATCAAGCGGCAGTTCCGTCTGTTCGGCTACAAGCAGATCGAGACGCCGGCCATGGAGAATCTGTCTACGCTGATGGGCAAATATGGCGACGAGGGCGACAAACTGTTGTTCAAGATACTTAATTCCGGCGACTGGCTGAAGGATGTCAGCGACGAGGAGCTGTTGGGCCGCAACGTTGTGAAACTTACTCCGAAGGTTGCGGAGAAGGGACTGCGCTACGACCTGACCGTGCCGTTCGCGCGTTTCGTGGTGCAGCACCGCAACGACCTGCAGATGCCGTTCAAGCGTTATCAGATACAGCCGGTATGGCGTGCCGACCGTCCGCAGAAAGGGCGTTACCGCGAGTTTTATCAGTGTGACGCCGATGTGGTGGGTTCCGAGTCGCTGAACAACGAAATCGAATTAGTGCAGCTTATCGATGCCGTGTTCTGCGACTTAGGCATCAACATCACCGTCAAGTTGAACAACCGCAAGATCTTAGCCGGCATCGCCGAGACCGTAGGACATGCCGACAAATTAGTTGACATAACCGTGGCCATCGACAAGATAGACAAGATCGGGCTGGAGAACGTTAACGCCGAGCTGCTGGAGAACGGCATATCGGCCGAGGCAGTCGAGAAGCTGCAGCCCGTGCTGACCATGACGGGCAGCAATGCCGAAAAACTCGACTTGATGGCTGACATGCTCCGAGATTCCGAGACCGGCATGAAGGGCGTGGCCGAGATGCGCGAGGTGATAGAAGGCGTCGAGGACTTAGGTCACAGATGCACCGTGGAGGTGGATCTGTCGCTGGCACGTGGCCTGAACTATTACACCGGCACCATCCTGGAGGTGAAGGCCAACGACGTGCAGATGGGCTCCATCACCGGCGGCGGCCGTTACGACAACCTTACCGGCGTGTTCGGTATGCCGGGTCTGTCGGGCGTGGGCATCAGCTTCGGCGCCGACCGCATCTACGACGTGATGAACCAGCTGAACCTCTATCCCAAAGAGACGGAGGAGAGTATCAAGATCCTGTTCATCAACTTCGGCGATAAGGAAGCGCGCCAGGCCATGAAATATGTGAAGGAACTCCGCGCCAACGGGGTGCCGTCGCAGGTTTATCCCGATTCGGTCAAGATGAAGAAGCAGATGAGTATCGCCGACGCCGACAAGGTGCCGTATGTTGCATTTGTGGGCGAGCAGGAGATGGCCGACGGCAACATCATGGTCAAGGATATGGCCACCGGCGAACAGCGGAAATACACCGTTGCCGAACTGATTGAAAAACTGAAGTGATATGGGAACGATATCCAGACGAGATTTCGATATCCGTCAGCCCTATTTCCCGGAGACGTCGGATTGCGACGATTTCTATTACGGACTCGCCAATCTGATAGAGGACAGGATAGGGAAGAACGAGTACGGACAGACGCTGTCGCAATCGCTGCGCGGGCATCTGGCGCTGACTCTGATAGGATATCTGCAGGACATAGTGAACGATGCCGGTCTGTGGCGGTCGTTCATAGATACCAACCGCATGCTGTACGGCTGGACCGTGCCGTTCCAAGAGATCGGGTCCGATTATACCGACTATGAGCTGAACCGCGAGGACATCCGCTTCTTAGTGTGGTATGACATCGCGATGATGGACATTGACCGCCGCGCTCTGTATCCTCTCGACGACAAGCTGATGGCCATGGCAGACGACTTGTGGAAATACATTGACCGCATATACGACGACTGCCCCATGGAGGTGAAGTACGATTTTGCGCGCGGGCTGTCAATGACCGATTCGGCCGACCAGGAGGAGATTCTGCATGTGGCCTACTGGCTGTTCAACAACAGCTGGCTGCTGACGCCGGCCTTCGCGTTGTCGCTCAACATCATGGCCAACATGCCCGACGTAAAGGAGGATAAGGACGGCATTCTGCTCAACAAGCGCATCGACGCCGCCGTATCGGAAGATACCGTCGGGCCGTTGGCTTTGTACACACAGGAATGGGTCTACCTGCTGTTGAACGGCAAACTGCCCGATACTGCCAAGGATGAACCGGAAGCAGTGCCCGGCGAGAACAACCATCCGTACTATGACAAGTTCGTGGCCGCCACCGGCGGGAAACATATTGCATATTTCGCCGACTATGACTCGATGAACCGATTCTTTATCGATGCGTTGGGATGGGAGAAGGATACCGAGCATCTTAGTCAGGTCAAGAACGGCCGGGACTTCGTGCTGTTGGTCAATCCAAAGAAGGGAATGCTGATGGCCCGCAATGTGGCCAAGTGCATTGCCGACCCGGAGAACCCGCTTTACGATAAACTGTACGCACGCAAGATGGCCATCGAACTCTTGGCTGTGCGCGGACTCTGTCCCGTCGACCTGCTGAAGTATGTGCTGAAGCACGGCTGGCTGCCCGATGCCTGCTTCCCTGATTCGGACAACACGGAGCTGGTGGCACGCAACGCCGACTTCATAGCCCGCTGCTATCTGCAGGACTATTATCGCGGCGACTGACATTAACGGCAGATGATTGTTAAAATGATAGAAAATAGTTAAAAATCGCTTTTCGGCGCAACTGTTTAAACCATTTCACTTTCCATCTGTCTACTTAATAAATAAAAACCTGAAGCAATGAAAAAATTATTTTTGACACTTGGCGTCTTAGCCCTGTCACTACCTGTTGCACAGGCTCAATACGACGACATATACTACAACCCGGACAAGCCGTCCGCAAGTAGGACAACTCAGACGCAGAAGCAGAAAAAGCAGAAGAAGTCATACTATATATCTGATTTCAGCAATATGGATGTCGACGAATACAACCGTGCCGGCGACATGTATTATGCCACACCGGTTGACACCATCGGCACCACTGTGGAGAACGGTCAGGATTTCGTCTATACACAGCAGATACAGAAGTATTACAACCCGACCATCGTACTGGACAATGCCGATCTGCTTGAGGATGTGCTGAACAACTCGTACGGCAACGTCGAGGTGGTAATCAACAACAACGGCATACCGGTGTTCTCGCCCTATTACTCGTCGGTGTACTACGACTATCCGTTCTACGCTTCATGGTCGTGGGGTCCGAGCTGGACATGGACCTGGGGACCGAGCTGGCGCTGGAACTGGGGCTGGGGACCAAGCTGGGCCTGGGGTCCGAGCTGGACGTGGGGTCCGAGCTGGAGCTGGGGCTGGGGTCCCGGATACTATCCCGGTTGGGGACCTGGCTGGGGACCCGGTCACTATCCCGGCGGATGGCACAGGCCTTTCTATGCCGACTATCGTCCGGGCGCACACCGTCCCACGGCACCGCGTCCCGGGTGGAGCGGCAACCGTCCCAGAGGCGGCAACTATAACGGACAGCTGGCAGGGCGTCCCACCCGTGGCGACCGTTACAACAGCCCGAGCAACGGTTCGTTGACCACCAACCGCCGTCAGTATGCCGGCAACCGCCGTGGCTATACTCAGTCTACCAATACTTCGTCAAGTTCCCGCGACCGACTTTCGACCAACCGTTCGCAGCGTGTCGACAGAAATCAGTACAGCACAAGCCAGATTGGCGGATATGGCACGACGCAGGGCCAGAACAGCACGCCTAATCGTAACTACGGTACGTCGACCAATCGTTCTAACCGTTCGTACAATAATTCCAGCAGTACGAGCACGAACCGCAATAGCTATAACACAAGCACGAACCGCAACAGCTACAATACGAACCGCAGCAGCTACAACCGCAGCAACAACAGCAGCAGTTATAACCGTAGCAGTTCTTACGGATCGTCAAGCCGAAGCTATAGCGGCGGCAGCCGGAGTTACGGTGGCGGTGGACATTCAGGCGGTCACAGACGATGACAAGCTATTGATTACTTGATAACTCATCCGAACCGTTAAGCGCTCGGATGAGTTATAATTTTAAGAAATATGGTTACAAGTATCTGTGTCCGCAGGTTTTGAATGTATGGGCATGGATTATAAAAAAGGATGATATTATGAAAAGATACTTATTGATGGCATTGCTTGGTTTGCCGTTGGGCGCGATGGCGCAAAGTCCTATCGATGCCTATCAGCTTTCGCAGCAGGATATGAAGGGTACGGCACGTTTCATGTCGATGGGTGGCGCGTTCGGTGCGTTGGGCGGCGACCTCTCCACACTGTCGCAGAACCCGGCCGGTATCGGCGTGTACCGCAGCAGGGAAGTGGGTCTGACCCTCGACCTGGACTGCCAGCGTTCCACTACCGACTATATGGGTCTGAAGCACACCATGACCAACGAAAAGTTCTATCTGAACAACATCGGATTCGTATGGTCGTGGAACCTCGGCAACGATGTGCTGGAGAACCTGAACATCGGCTTCACCTACAACAAAGGAGCGTCATACAGCCGCCGTTACAAGGGTGGCGTTCCGCAGCTAAAGACTTCGTTGTCAAACTACATAGCCGGTATAGCCAATTCCTATAACCTTACCGAAGCAGATGTGTCCTCCGACGACAACTACGATCCATACGTGGATTCCAATGCTCCGTGGAGTGCCATCTTAGGCTACGATTCATATCTCATCAATCCCGAAGGCGATCCCGAGCAGCCCAACTGGCAGGGACAGTTCGGCGACGGTACCCGTGGCCGCGGACACTACTATGTAAGGGAATCCGGCTCGCGCGACGACTATAATATAGCACTTGGCGGTAATTTCGCCAACAAGGTGTACTGGGGTATGAACTTCGATATCGTAAGCGCAAGCTACACCATCCGTTCGGAATGGGGCGAACAGCTTGACGGTGCGTACGTGTTCAATCCGAACACCCGTCAGGTGGAGCAGATGAGTGCCGACTGGACCATGGACAACCTGTACAGCATGAATGCCACCGGATTCAGCTATAATCTCGGCGTGATAGTCCGTCCAATCCAGGCTCTGCGTTTCGGTCTGGCCTTCCATACTCCGACATGGTATCGCGTGACCGAGAATTTTGCTCCAGACTATGTGGACTATGACTATCCATTCCTTGACAAACCTGATTATGCTGTCACCAATAACGATGTGGAAACCTATAACAAGGTTAATCTCGCCACTCCCTGGAAGGTTATAGCCAGTGTGGCCGGTGTGATCGGCAACAAGGCCATCATATCGTTCGACTATGAGTGGAACGGCGTTAAGAACATGAAGTACCGCAAGGATACTCGCCGGTACTGGAACGACTGGGACGATGGCTGGGATGACGGTTGGAACGATCCCTGGTATCCCGACTGGGAATATGGCACTAAAGCTACCCGCAGCGACGCAGACCAGGCCATACGCAACACCAACGACCTGATCAAGGTGATATACAAGGACACGCACACCATCCGTCTCGGTGCCGAGTATCGCGTTCTTCCGGTGCTCAGCCTCCGTGCAGGTTACAGCTGGACTTCGTCGCCTATGTCTACCGCAGCCCGCGAGAATGTAGCCAATGTGCCCACTTCCGGAGCGCTTGCAAACTTCCGCCTCGACAACCAGACCACTTATGTCACCGGTGGTATCGGATTCAACAAGAACGGCTGGTATGTGGATGCCGCTTACGTATGGAAACACATGACATCCAGGTATTATCCATTCGCACCGGATCCCGCCAATGTGGCCGCAACGGTGATGAACCCGAAGGTCTCGTTCAACAATTCGCAGGTAGTACTCTCTCTGGGCTACAAGTTCTGATATGAATAAGATAGAGATAAACCGCCTGACCACGGGCTATCCGGGCCGGCGCGGTTTCATAGAGATAGAAAAGGACCTCACCGCCACATTGCGTGGCGGTGAGTTTACTTGTTTATTGGGACCTAACGGGGCAGGCAAGACCACGTTGCTGCGTACTCTCTCGGGTTTTCTGCCTCCCTTGTCGGGAACCATCATGATAGATGGCCGCGAGCTTCGCAGTTACAGTCATGCCGAGCTGGCCAGGAAGATAGGCGTAGTGCTTACGGAGCGTCCCGACGTCACCTCGATGACCGTGGAACAGCTTGTGGCCCTGGGCCGCAGTCCCTACACAGGCTTCTGGGGCCGTTTGACAGGCAAGGACGAGAAGGTGGTAGAACGCAGCATGGAACTTGCCCATGTACAGGGGATGCGCGGTAGGCTGGTCAGCACGCTCAGCGACGGCGAGCGTCAGAAGGTGATGATTGCCAAGGCACTGGCGCAGGAAACGCCTGTGATATTCCTGGACGAACCCACGGCATTCCTGGACTTCCGGAGCAAGGTAGATACCATGCAGCTGCTCAAGAAGCTGGCCCGTCAGGAAGGTAAGATAATATTCCAGTCCACGCACGACGTAAATATGGCGTTGCAGCTGGCCGACCGGATATGGCTGGTGGACAAAAATATAGGCGTGTCCATAGGCACGCCTTCCGAACTGGCCGAAAACGGCGAGTTAGTCAGGTTCTTTTCCGGTGATGGAATCCGTTTCAATCCCGATACCGGCGTCTTTGACCTTGTGATAGGGTGAGAGACTGTGCAATACCGAGTCGCGCAGCTCCACGATGCGCAGCGTGACATTAGTCAATGCCTCGTCGTGGCTTTCGTTTGCATACAGAAAGACATCGGCGGGGTATTTATAATTCAGCTTGGTCATGCGGTCGTCAAAGTCCTGCATCAGCCTCAGCACGGTAGCCGAGTCCTTTGCCAGCTTCACCGAGTCACGATAAGTGCAGGCCAGGTCGATGCTTTCCTGCATCAGCTGTCGGGCTGCCGCCGCATTGTTGTCATTGCTTTTCTGTACGCATCCTGCCATCAATGCCGGAAGCACAGCAATCCATAACAGATGTCTCATTCCCGACAGGTGCTTCGTTTCCATCAGTCGTTTCATTTCGCTAACTTTGGTTTGAGGTATTGACCGGTATAGCTGTCCGGGCATTCGGCTATCTGTTCGGGAGTGCCTGTAGCCACGACGTTGCCGCCAGCCTCGCCACCTTCCGGACCTATGTCTATCACCCAGTCGGCGCACTTCACCACATCCATGTTGTGCTCGATGATGATGACGGTGTTGCCTTTGTCAACCAGGCGGTTCAGCGATTTCATCAGCACCGAGATGTCGTTGAAGTGCAGTCCGGTGGTCGGTTCGTCGAAGATGAAGATGGTGCCCTGCTGTTTTTCCTGTGCTATGAACCATGCCAGTTTGACGCGCTGGTTTTCGCCGCCGGACAGGGTGGATGATGACTGACCCAACTTTATGTAGCCGAGACCGACGTCCTGCAGCGGTTTCAGGCGCTTCACTATACGTTTCTCGTCCGTGCCGTTCACCTCCGAGAAGAACTCGATGGCCTGGTTCACGGTCATGTCCAGCACGTCGTGGATGTTCTTTCCGCGATATTCCACGTCCAGCACCTCCTGTTTGAAGCGCTTGCCGTGACAGCAGTCGCATTCCACTTTGATGTCGGCCATGAACTGCATGGGGATGGTGATGGTGCCTTCGCCCTGGCATTCCTCGCAACGGCCGCCGTCGGTGTTGAACGAGAAATAGGCCGGAGTGTAGCCCATCTGCTTCGCCAGCTGCTGTTCGCTGAACAGCTTGCGGATTTCATCGTATGCCTTCAGGTAAGTGGCCGGATTGCTGCGCGACGAGGTACCGATGGGATTCTGGTCCACGAACTCGATGCCGGTCACATCCCGGATGTCGCCGGTTATGGCGCGGTGTGTGCCGGGCGTATCGCCCGCTTCCCCCAGTGTACGAAGCATTCCCTTGTACAGAATCTCGTGTACAAGTGTCGACTTGCCGCTGCCGCTTACGCCCGTCACTACGGTCATTACGTTCAGCGGGAAGGTCACGTCTCTGTCCTTCAGGTTGTTTTCGGCCGCTCCTTCCACCTTGATGTTCTTTTTCCACTGGCGTCTGCGATCGGGAACCGGTATGGTGCGGTTGCCTTGCAGGAAGTCGATGGTGTACGAGCCTGATTTGTTCTTATTCTTGAGCGATTTCTTCAGGTCGCCCTGAAATATGATCTTGCCTCCGAGGCGTCCGGCGTCGGGGCCTATGTCCACGATTTCGTCGGCGGCCAGCATGATGTCCTCGTCATGCTCCACCACAATCACGGTGTTGCCTATCTGCTGCAGGTTTCTCAGCACCTGTATCAGTTTATGGGTGTCGCGCGAGTGCAGTCCGATGGATGGCTCGTCAAGAATGTAGAGCGAACCTACCAGCGAGCTCCCTAACGATGCCGCCAGGTTGATACGCTGGCTTTCGCCGCCCGACAGCGAGTTGGAGAGACGGTCGAGTGTGAGGTATCCCAATCCTACGTCCAACAGGAACTGCAAACGCTGTTTTATTTCCACCAACAGGCGTTTGCCCACGGCCTGGTCGGTCTCCGACAGGGTGAGTGCGTCGAACCAGGGTTTGAGGTCCGACACAGGCATGCGTACCAGTTCTGTTATGGACTTGCCTCCGATCTTCACATATTCGGCATCCGGACGCAGACGCGAGCCGTGGCAGTCGGGACACGTGGTCTTGCCACGGTAACGCGCCTTGAGCACGCGGTACTGTATGCGGTCCTGGTTCTTGTCCAGCCACCGGAAGAATCCGTCTATGCCCTCCCACATACTGTTGCCGTGCCACAGGAAGTCCTTCTGCGACTCGGTCAGGTCCTTGTAGGGAACATGTACCGGGAAGTTATAGCGCGGTGCAAGATGGATGAACTGTTTCTTCCATTCAGACATCTTGTCGCCGCTCCAGCAGCGCACGCAGTTCTGATACACCGACAGTGTCTTGTCGGGAATCACCAGGTCCTCGCTTATGCCCATCACCTTGCCGAATCCCTCGCACGTGGGACACGCGCCGTAGGGATTGTTGAAGTTGAACATCAGGTCAGACGGTTCGCGGAATTCCATGCCGTCGGCCACGAACTGGCGCGAGAAGGAGTGCTGATGCACACCGTCCTTGCCCCACAGCTTGATTACGGCCTTGTGGCCACCCTCGAACCAGGCGGTCTCCAGCGAGTCGGTGAAACGCGAGATCTCGTCCTTGTCCGACGATACGGACAGACGGTCTATCAGAAGCTTGTAATCGTCCGGATGCAGTTTGTCGGCCTGCTCCAACAGGTCGGTTATGTCAAGAAATTCGCCGTCCTTTTCAAGACGGGTATATCCTTCTTTCAGGTAAATGTCAAGCTGCTGTGCGAACGTACGTCCTACCGGCACGTTGATGTCGGCCAATACAGCCATGCGTGTTCCTTCGGGATAGGAGAGGGCGGTCCTGACTATGTCCTCGATGGTATGCTTGCGCACCTCCGTGCCCGAGACGGGGGAGTAGGTGTGTCCGATGCGGGCGAAAAGCATACGCAGGTAATCGTAGATTTCTGTCGCGGTGCCGACGGTGGAACGCGGGTTGCGGGTGTTTACCTTCTGTTCGATGGCTATGGCCGGCGGCAGACCCTTGATGTAGTCGCATTCCGGCTTCGACATGCGGCCTAAGAACTGGCGCGCGTACGATGACAGGCTCTCCACATAGCGGCGTTGGCCCTCGGCATAGAGCGTGTCGAACGCCAGCGACGATTTGCCGCTGCCGCTCACACCGGTCATCACTATGAATTTTCCTAACGGCAGCTCAAGGTCTATGTTCTTCAGATTGTTGACCCTGGCCCCTTTTATGCTGATTTTCTTATTTTCCATTTGCTATCACAATGTATAACAAATTTGAGGCCAAGAATATTGCAAATGACAAGGTCGGAAATAATCAAGACAACAAAAGGCGGGATTCCCGCCTTCTGTGTCTGTATGGAATGTTTTGTTTTATAATGTTCCGGTCGAATACAGGATTTATTTGCCGATATATTCGTTGAAGAACTTTTCGATTTTGGAGAAGGGGATTATGTCTTTCTGATCGTAGAGGTCGGTGTGGCTTGCGCCGGGAATGGCCATGAACAGTTTGTTGTTCTCCTTGCCGGGTGTTACGGTCAGCTTCTTGTAGGCGTCGCTGCCGAAGTAGAAGGAGTGGGCCTTCTCTCCGTGGAGGATCATTACGGCGTTCTCTATTTCGCCGGCACGGCTCATCAGCGGGAAGTTGATCCATGGAATAGGGGATGTGGCGTTGCGTCCGCCGTTGGAGTTAAGCGAGCGGGGATGGTAGCCGCGCGTGGTCTTGTAGTAGTCGTGGTAGTCGCGGAGGAACTTGGGCGCGTCGTCGGGCAACACGTCGGGAACGCCGCCACCGAGTGCGGGAGTGCCGTTGATATAGTCCTCGGTGCGCTGAGCAGCTAATTTCTCACGCATGGCGTTGCGTGCCCCGGCACTGTCGTCGGCATCGAAGTAGCCGTTGGCGGTGACACGGCTCATATCGTACATGGTGGATGCGAGTGTGGCCTTGATGCGCGGATCGGATGCCGCCGCATTTATGGCCAGTCCGCCCCAGCCGCAGATACCGATGATGCCTACTTTCTGCGGATCGACCTCGGGATTGGTAACAAGAAAATCCACTGCCGCGCTGAAATCCTCTGTATTGATGTCCGGAGAGGTCATGTAACGGGGAGTGCCGCCGCTTTCGCCTGTAAAGGAAGGGTCGAAGGCGATGGTCAGGAAACCGCGCTCCGCCATTTCCTGTGCATAAAGTCCCGCCGCCTGCTCCTTGACTGCGCCGAAAGGTCCGCATACGGCTATTGCCGGAAGTTTGCCTGTCACGCCCTTGGGCTTATACATGTCGGCGGCAAGCGTGATGCCGTAGCGGTTGACGAATGTCACCTTACTGTGGTCTACTTTGTCACTCTTGGGAAATGTCTTGTCCCATTCTTTGGTCAGAGTCAGATTTTCCATATTGTTTCTGTTTTCCTTAGGATTGGAGGCGTAGAGGTCTGTAATTCCTGCTGAGAGTATCAACAGACCCACTGCCAGCAATTGTTTAATATTCATATTAATTAAATTACGATTTCAATACCAGTCATGTTTCTCACGGCGTTCAAGGGCGTCGATGCGACTTATTTCCTCAGGAGTCAGCTCAAAGTCAAAGATCGAGATGTTCTCTTTCTGGTGATCAGGATCGCTTGAACCGGGGATTACCACCACGCCGTTCTGAAGGTCCCAGCGGAGGATGGTCTGCACCAGCGATTTTCCATGTTTGCGGGCAATATCCATGATTACCGGCTCTTTCATCAGCTCAGAGTTGAAGCCGCGGCCTCCGAGCGGATACCAGGCCTCGACCACTATTCCGTTATCATGCAGATATTCTATCACTGCCTTGTCCTGATAATAAGGGTGAATCTCGTTCTGGTCAAGCACAGGCTTGATGCTTACTTTCGGCAGAAACTCCGTCATCTCCTTGATGTAATAGTTGGATACACCGAGGGAGCGGATTTTGCCCTCCTTTACATAACGCTCCATAGTCCTGTAGGCTTCCACATCGTGTGAGCCGGGGTGATGGAGAAGCATCAGGTCGATGTAGCCTATATCGAGTTTGCGGAGGCATTTCTCAATATTCTTCTCGGCATCGGCAAACTCGTTGGGATAGAGTTTTGTGGTCACGAACACATCCTCGCGTTTAATGAGTCCTTCTTCTATCGCCTGACGTATCGCCTGTCCGACTTCCTTCTCATTGCCGTAGAAACTTGCTGTGTCAAACTTACGGTATCCGAGTCTGATTGCTGATAATATTGCGTTCACACATTTGTCGCCGTGAAGACTATAGGTGCCGAGACCTACAATCGGCATATCATATCCGCTGCTGAGTTTGATAACGGGAGGATTTCCGTTTTTCCCTTGTGAGAGGTCAAACCGGCCTTTTTCACTCAATACAGGCTGAGCCGGATCCAGTTCCCCCTTTTCGATATGGTCATCATCGGAATGGTTACAGGCACTTGCTGTCATTGTCATGATTAATGATATTATGAGATTTATGATTTTCATATCAACGTAAGGCGTTATCTGATTAAGTGTTTCTTGCCATTTTGAATGTAGAATCCTTTTTCCGGCTTTGAACAGAGACGGCGTCCTGTCAGATCGTATATGGGGCTGTCATCCTGTCGGCCTCCCGTTGTAATTTCGGCAATTCCCGAATGATTCCTGTCTCTGACGGGACGAATTGAAAAACCGCTGTAACGTATCGCCGGATTATGGTTGAGTCCTTCGGCTCCGATATATAGACGATGTGCCCTTTGCTTATGAAGCGCCGGCTCCGTGCCGAGTGTCCCAGTCCAATAGTAGCCTACTGTCCCGGCATAGCGTACTGTCTCGCCGTTTCTCGCGCCTCCGGCCGGGATGAACAGCTTGTTGCCGTTCTTACCGGTGAACTCATAGCCGTTTATCCCGTTGTGTATAGTCCACTCACGCTGACAGGCTGTGAGTTCTTCAAGTTCTTCAAGTGTCGGGAGACGCCAGCCTTTTCCGAGTCTGACATGAACTATATCAAGTTCAGAGCCACTGATTTCAGAAGGAGGTTCCGGCCCTCCATACAAATCCGATACCCAGTTCCGAGACTTGTCAAGAACATCCATGGTTGTTTCCAGGCCGGTCGGATCTGCCCAGCCGTAGTAGCCGCCAAAATCCTCCGGCGCGGAGGCATCAAGATTTCTCGCGGCCCATTCTACGCTCAATCCCAAGTCTATGGCTTCGGGTGCTTGCGAATATGTTGCTGTCGCAAATGACAACAATACAGTCAATGCGACATATATTATACTTTGCCTCATATTTTTGTTGCTTTATATCTTCCCGTTGCAAAATTACGCAAAGAACCTCACAGCGGCATTGCTGTGAGGCTCAATTATAGTTTCTGAGAGGTTCAGTCGCGCATTTATGCCATTAAGGCCGACGGTGCGATGCCGAATTCCTTCTTGAAGGCGGTGGAGAAATGGGAGGGGTTGCGGAAGCCGACTTCTGCGTAGACCTCAACGACCTTCTTTTTTCCGGTTTTCATAAGATCATACGCTTTTTCCAGGCGTTTCTTGATAAGCCATTTCTCGGGAGTCAGGTCGCTGATTTTCTTGAAGTCACGTTTGAAGGTGGCCAGACTGCGTCCGGTATAGTGGGCTATCTCCTCGATGCTCAGGTCGCAAGTGAAATTATCTTCCATAAATTCGAGGATGTCTATCTTCCATGGCTCGTTGAAATCGAACATCGTGGGCACGAACCCGTCGTCTATGGTCAGGAGCGCCATCAATCCCTCTTGTAGTTTCAGTTCCATAAAGTTATCCTTGGGCTTCACGTCCGGGTCGAAATACGGGGTCATGGAGGCGAACAGGCTGGCGAGTTCCACGGTCTTCGGTAACTTGATTACTCCATCGGGCAATTTTTCGGTCTTGGCCTTGATCTTGTTGAGCGAAAGCTTGGTGTACATATCCCGAAGGAAATTGCGGGTGAACATCAGAAAGATGCCGCAATACCGTTCGCCCTGATAGGTCTTCTTATACATGGTGATATGGTGGTCGCGGGGGATAAACACGCATTCACCTTTGCGCACGTGGATTTTTTCTGATCCGTTGTCCAGTATCATCTCGCCCGAATACACATAATTGAGCGCATATTCACGCGAGCGGTGGATGCAACCGCTCAGATCATCGTAAAAGAAACTGTAAAACACATTGTTATAATTGAATATCAGCTTCATCGGGCCGAGATTCTCATCAGTATTTATTGCCATGGTCAATCAGTTTAGATAGCAAAGTTAGCAATAAAACGGCATACTGCAATTTCCAAGAAGCTCAAATTGTATGTCCTACAGGCTCAGCCTTAGTAAATGAACCCTCAACTTCTTTACCATAAACTAATAAATGGAAATGATCGTTACTTCATTAAGGAACAGAACGTAACAGATCAAAAATATTATGAAAAGAACTTTCGCACTTATTCTTTTTATGGCGATATCATCTGCCTTCGGACTTTTCGCACAACGACCCAAGACTCTTGAACTGAAAGGCTCGCAGGGCAATCTGTATGCCTTGCTTCAAAGACCCGATACGTCGGGTAAAATGCCACTTGTGATATTGTGTCACGGCTTTGGAGGTGACTGCCAGTCCGGGCTGTTACAGGATATAGCGGATGACCTGTATCAAGACGGCATTGCAAGCCTGCGTTTTGATTTCAACGGCCATGGCAAGAGTGAGGGGCTATTCCAGAACATGACGGTTCCAAATGAAATCGAGGACCTTAAGGACGTGATAAAATGGGCGCAACAGCAGTCATGGGTGGAAAACATATCGTTATTGGGTCATTCGCAGGGTGGTGTCGTGGTCAGCATGACCGCCGGAGAGTTAGGCGATAAGGTCATAAAGAGCGTCGTTCTTATGGCACCAGCGGCCGTGCTTCGTGACGATGCGTTGCGTGGCAGCACGATGGGCGCTCAGTATGATCCATGGAATATGACGGCGGAATATATCCAATTGCCGTTCGGGGGATTGAAATTAGGACGTCAGTATATCGAGACGGCGGTGAATCTGCCGATTTATGAAACGGCCTTTAATTATGACGGGCCGGTGCTCGTGATTCACGGTACCCATGACCGTGTCGTGCCTTACACATACGGAGAGCGGTACAACCAGGGATACAGGCACAGCGCCATTAAGCTGATACCCGGCGAGGACCACGGTTTCAGTGTCAATACTGCCGAAGCCGCGCTTTATGCATCCGACTGGCTGACAAAGCAACTGCAGAGCGGCAAGTAATACGAATGATACCTAAGAAGTCCACAAGTCAAGATTGAGACAAGTCCTTTCCTGCGTCATTGACTAATCACGATGTACGCAGCCGGGATCGGTCTATTCTAAATTTTTATCAATATTTTTTTTGTTTTTCCAGGTAAATCATGTCACATAACGTTATCCCTTCCTCGATGATGGGGGTGGGGTAATTGTCTGTGAAGAAATTGGGGATACGATGAGAATAGAAATAGCCGCAGGACTTATAAAACCTCAGTGTAGAGGGCGTTTCTCCGGTCCCAAGAATGATTTTTTTGTTTGGATGTTGTGATTCCACATATTCAAGCATTCGGCGCCCGTAGCCATATCGTCTGTATTCAGTTTCGACGGCAAGATTTTTTATTTCAACAGTATCAGAATCAAGATTGACGATTACACAAACGGCTATTGGCTTACCATTAAGCAAGCCGACATAAAGGCTTCCCGAATCAAGGTACCGGTCAATCATAGATTCCGATTCATCACCCATAATAAGCAGCGGAAGGTACTGCTTCTTATTACCATAGGTCTCAATTATAGTAAAATTATCGCTGGTATCCATATCACAAAATTACCAATATTTACAATTTTTTGCAATTCAATTTTTGACAAAGTAATGTTGTCCGGGTCTTATATACAAAAACTATCCATTGAAGTTGTTTCTACTTATTTACGAAAGTTAAATATGAAGTGTTCATGCTTTCTTTTATTAACATTTGCGGATATTTTGCGCTGCTTTCGTCACTCTCATCGGCTCCGACCGCGAGGTCGCAGCCTCTTCGATTGACGAAATCAGCTGCAAAATATCCTGCAACTGTTAATAAAAAATAAGTAGAAACAACTTCATTGTGAAATTAAAAACAACGGTTATGAATATAAGCAACGGATTAAAAGTTATGATTCTCGCCGCTCTGATTACGGTGGCCGGTAGCGGTCAGATCGAGGCTCGTGGGCGCCACCATCACGGGGCTCGTCCTCCGCGTGTTGTCGTCCACGTTCCGGCATCTCGCCCGGGCGTTACATCAAGAGTAAGCAATCGTTGCGGCCGGCAAGAACGGTTGGCGATGGCCATTGCCTATCTCGGCAATCATAAGCATCTGACCGTGAAGCAATATGCCAAAATCACCTCACTTGACAAGAATGCAGCCGAGGCGGAACTTAACGTATTCGCAATGAACAGAAATATTCCGATCAGAGCTATTATCAAAGGCAAGAAGAAACTCTATGTAAAGGCAAGTTGACCTGAATGACAGAAGATTCCGACATCCTGTTTTCAATAAGGCGCGATGCTGAAACCGGATTTCGCATGCTCATGTCCATCTATCGTGAGCCGGTGTACTGGCACATCAGGCGTATGGTGATCCATCATGCGGACGCGCAGGATGCCACGCAGGAAACCTTTATCCGCGTGTTCCGCTCCATCTCCGGGTTCAAGGGAGAGAGTTCGCTGAAAGTCTGGATCTACCGTATAGCCACAAACGAGGCGATGCGGCAGATGGGCAAGAAACATCCCGGGCATCTGTCTATGGACGATGTCGGCTCGGAAGTGAGACAAATCACGGCGGAAGAATATGTCAACTATGCGGATGCGGAAGCCGTTAAATTTCAGAATGCCATACTGTCGTTGCCTCCAAAACAACAGCTTGCATTCAATATGAGGTATTATGATGAAATGGATTACGATGAAATAGCAAAAGTAATCGGTTCCACGATGTCGAGTGTGAAGGCGAGCTACCATATCGCGAAAGAAAAAATAATAAAGTACATGAGCGAATGATTTACGTATGGAACAGAAATTCGATTTTGATAAAATAGGGAAACGGATGCCGTACACAGTTCCCTACGGAACATTCGATGAGATAGAGCATAATGTGGCGGACTCCTTAAGCCTAAGAAAGAAAAAGAAGAACAAGGTTCATCTGCTCCGCTGGAGTGCCGGTCTGGCAGTCGCGGCAAGCATCGCGCTTCTGATTGTAGTCAGACCTACAAATTCGATTTCATCAGCCACTTCCGACGATATGTTGACCAAGATAGATCTTGCAGAGGCAGATTTAAGCGAGGCTGACCGGGAATATCTGGTAGAAATATATAATGACGACATATTCATCAATCAAAAATAAAGACATGAAAAAGGTTTTTCAGTTTATTCTCATGGCGCTTATCGTATTGGTGGGTGCTATGACCGCCTCGGCGCAGACGACATCAGGGCAAAGGCTGTCGCGTGATGAACTTGCGGTCAATCAGGCGAATTACATCGCCAAGGAACTTGCACTTGACAGGACAACGACACAGAAATACGTTGATACCTATTGTCAGTATCAACGGGAACTCTGGAACCTGGGTTCGCGTCGCGGGCTGACAACGGACCAGCGGTTGGAAAGGAGCCAGCAGATACTTGATCTGCGAAAGAGATATAACATGATTTATCGTGGGTTCCTGTCCGAACAGCAACTTGACAAAGCATATAAGATTGAAAAACGTCTGATAGACAGGATGGGTGGCCATAAAGGGCCGAAAAGTCATCACAGAAGGAGATAACATGTTCAACGTGAAAATAACCCGGAACCGGATACTGTTGTCAGGCATCCTTTTCATTATAGCTGAATGCTCGGCGGCGAGCCATGCTGAGTTTGATTATGGCAGAATCGAGTCGGCGGGGATAGCTATGCCTTACCGTTATGCTACCTTTAATGAAAGTGATTCGAGCAAACCGGCCCTTGTCATATACCTGCATGGAGGTTCAAGTAAAGGTGTGGATAATGAGACGCAGATGCTTGAAGCCGGGATAGACAGTATCGCCAATTATCTTACAGAACAAGATGGTAAAGCTATTTTTCTGGTTCCGCAATGTCCGGCTGACAAATTCTGGGGAGGTCCCATGCTCGGTGTCTTGAAGGCTTTGATAGACGAATTCAAGGAGGGTAAAGTCAATGACGGCCGAATATATATTTTAGGCGGTTCGATGGGTGGTACGGGAACATGGAGCATGGTATCGGCTTATCCGGATTTATTCGCTGCGGCAATGCCTGTGGCCGGTAATCCATCCAAGTGTATTGCCGGCAATGTGTCGCAGACTCCCGTATTCACAGTTATGGGTACGGCGGATACAATAATGAACGTTGAAACGACTTCAGATTTTATCGATAAGTTAAATTCCTTCGGCGGTATCACAAAACTCGATATTGAAGAAGGCTGGACTCATGAAGTGACCTGTGTTCAGAGTTATACGGCGCCACGTCTTGACTGGGTGTTAAGCCATACACTTGAATCGTCAGGCATAGGGAATACAAATTTTGACAATACTGAAATAAAATATGTTATGAGATTCTCTCCGGACGGCAGGATTTTGCGAGAAGATACTACTAAAGGATTCTATATTGAAAGAACCGTATTCACTGACGGGAGTGTAACGGTAAGAAAGCTGTATCGATGATTCGAACAATTCGATATAGACCCACGCTGCCGTAACAGGTCAGTTCCTTTAGCTTAGGCATCGTTCCTTAATCTTTCAGAGTGCCGATTGGAACCACATATACACCGTCCTCCCGGCGATAGGCGTATTCTCCTACAGCAGTGAGGACCATAAGGAATGACGGCGCTTTCATTTTATCTGTGTCGATCTTATCGGCAAGTTCTTTAAGTGTTTTAGCCCCTTCGTTAATAAGTCTGTCTCCTCCGAGTTTTATCTCGACAAGTCCATAGCTGCCGTTCCGCAAATGTATGACTGCATCGCATTCGAGACCGTTCTTATCCCTGTAATGATACACTTTGCCATCGTTGGCTTCAGCATATACGCGCAAGTCGCGTATGCAAAGGGTCTCAAAAACAAGTCCGAATGTATTGAGATCGTTGATCAGGTCGTTGGGACCGAGTCCAAGAGCCGCTGTCGCTATGGACGGGTCGGTAAAATACCGTGTATCGGAAGTGCGGATTGCAGTCTTTGAGCGAAGGTTGGGATTCCATGCCTCCACATCTTCTACCACGAATATGTCTTTTAAAGCCTTTATATACGAAGAAATTGTGTCAGTATCAAATTTGTCGCCTTCATTGGATGACAAATCCTGCTTGATTACTGACAGGTTTGCCTGTGATCCCTGATGACGGGCGTATGAGCGTAACAGACGATGTACCCTGGAAGGCTCACGCTCCACTCCGTCCACCTTCTGAATATCGCGATGTTCTACAGCGTCAACATAATCAAAAGCTTGGTCCAATGCAATCTCCTCATCCATACCGACAGATAGTGGCCAGCCTCCACGGCAGCAAAGGAAAGCCATATTCGATAAATCAATGCCGGAAGTGCCTGAAATGTCGGATGTATTGTCAAATAATGTTTTGATTGAAACATCGCCTGAAGATTCTCCCGATTCCCAAAGCGACATGGGACGCATTTTAAGCCATCCGAAACGTCCAGTCCCACTGTGGATCACCTCACTCATATCCGCAGGAACACAGGAACCGGTCAGGATATAAAGACCAAGCGACGGACTATGGTCGGCATCGAACCTTACGGCATCCCAGAGAAGCGGTGCAACCTGCCATTCATCCAAAAGTCGCGGCTTTTCACCTCTTAACAATAGAGAGGGATTGAGGCGAGACAGCTCTATATTTTGAGCGACTTTGCCAGGTTCTGATACATAAAGGACGCTCTGTGCAAGTTGCTCGGCAGTAGTTGTCTTACCGCACCATTTCGGTCCTTCAATCAGTACAGCTCCTTTGCCTTTGAGTTTGCGCGACAGTAAATTATCGGCTATTCTCGGTCTATATGTTTCAATCTTAGTCATAGTGTCGATTCTATTTATCTGCAAAATTACAAAATTATTTTGATGATTCGGTAGTTTGGCGCATTTTTGTTCGGCAGTTTGGCTGGTTTTTGTTCGGTAGTTTGGCGTATTTTTCTTTTCGGCAGGGTGCTGGAGTGGGAAAAAAGGTTATTTTACCATGGAATCAGTGTACCGGACCTAAAAAGTAGACACTTAAAAAATTTTTTAGTGGTTATTATTTTT
>OIGD01001463.1_pt1 | contig 22014 bp, 23 predicted proteins | sample 1582211 | NCBI WGS metagenome assembly OIGD01 (sample SAMN04414078, study PRJEB24778) | human gut metagenome | material: faecal | host: Homo sapiens
TGTCTACGAAAAAGCGACGGACGAGCCGGTTGTCGACAGTTCTTCCGGAACGAATGTCAGCTGGTGGGATAAAACGCTATTAGTCGCGCTTGGCTTGGGGGCTTATTATACCTACAAAAAGGTCAAATAGACATGGAATAGCTGTTTATAAATATTTTGGGAAATTCGCCAACGCTGGTCGCCGTTTTGCTGTTGTACGGCCGTTTTGACAAGCGTTGCGCAATCATCGAACACGAAGTCAAAGAAATACAGGAGATACAGAAAAAATGCTGGTTTCAATCTTAAGTAAATTGAAAAATCGGGGCTTTTGGGCGGGAATCGCGACGGCAATTGCCGGCGTTCTTACCGGTGCGCTGTCCGCGCCTGAAGCAATCATCAACATCTTAACATCACTAATCGGGGGTTAATATGGCAAAAAGAACGACAAAAACGCGGAAAAAATCGGCAGCCAGAGCGAAAACGTCTTACAAGCGGAAAACTACCTTAAAAAAGAAAAAACGCTCTGTGCAGCCTAAAAAAGACTTTGTAGACAAATGTCTTGATTTCTTTTGCTAGTGTGATATAAGAAAAAGGCTTGATGTTGCAGCATCAAGCCTTTTTAACGTCTGAAAGGAGTTGACGTATAACTTCTCTCATGATGGTTATATGATAGCCTATAAAGCTTTTGTTGTCAATATAGATAATTAATTGCTTTTTTAGGTTTATCAACTCCTTTCGCAACAAGAAAGGAGTCAAAATGATTATTTTATTAATAAAATTAATCATTAAAATCTTGATTATCTTGTTGTAATCAAGTGGGAAGGGGGGCGCACGCCCCCTTTCTTTTTAACCCGGTAACTTCTGAAAATTACTGGGAAAATTAAAAGCGTAGACCCCAGAAATTAGGGACGGCTTTTAATAACTTGTAAATGTGGTTTTCTGATACGCCCAGCACTTTTCCTATTTCTTTTGCAGTATAACCAGCTTTTTTCAGTCTTTCGCAAGCGTATTTTTTGGAAAATAATAACAAGGCCGACATGAAATATTTTTGGTCTTTAAAAAGCACTTCAACGCGTGAGGTTGGTTCTCCGAGTTCATCGGCAGTAAGAAGAATTGCATCACGTTGGCACATACCGTTAGCGATGTGTTTTATAACACGTTTGACGATATAGGGGTTGCGTTTTATTGCTTCTCTGTTGTGTTCTGCAGCAGTGTTGTTTAATTCTGATGAGAGTTGTTCGAGTTCTTTTATTTCTGCAGAGATTTTAATTATTTTTTTATTTATATTTGCTTTAATATTTTCGATGTTTTTTAAGTCTATCATTTTTGAACCGTATTTTTTTGAATTAATAACAAAGACTTAATTTATTATACATAACTCGTAAATATTTAGTAAATTGATTTTCAATGATTTTTTTAGTTATGTAGATGTGCTTATATACATAACATATATTATGCGACAAATATATGTTTGTCAAGTGGTGTGTTCCCTCTTATTATTCTTGTCTTTTCAATTGGTTATGCGTTTTGTCAAAAGTTAACTGTCGCAAAGAAAACTGTTACCGCAATTTGTGTAATGCGCAACGGCGGCATTAGATGGCAGCGTTGGAGCGCCGTGACGTAATAAAACGGTATATTGTTTGCGATTCTTTTGTAAAATCAATATATTGTCAAAAATATGGCGGCTGAGAACGAGCAAAATTATTTTATGTGATATTTTATAGCTTCTCTTCGTTCTGGGCGCTTGTTCCGTTTAACCGGAAACAAATGTAAAAAAAACCGGGACAAAGCCTGGTTTGAGTATTATCTATTTTTCCCTGTTGCTGGAACGGCAGCCAGACGTCCCGATGCCGTAATTTCATAACCTTTGGCCCGGAGCGCTTCCTGCCCGGCCGGATTGAAGGTGTAATAGTAAATCAACTCGCGTTCGTTTATGCGATTGGCATCCACGGCAGCTTCCGGAATGCCCCAGACGACGGAAATCGGCCAGGTCAGCAGATTCAGAAAGCCATAAAGATAATGATTGCTGTCGCCGCCATTGCCGGAAGCCAGATAAAAGTTGCCAAAGCCCGGCAAAATGTTCAATAGTCCCGCTCCTGCCGGACTGGCCGGAGATTCCCAGCCGCCGAGCGGCTTATCAACGGTTATCCCCTGAGCCTGAAGGCTGCGCAAGGTGTTTCTTTCCTGATAGGTTAATGAGGTGCAGGCCGAAAGCGCTACGCTTAAAGCGGCCGCTATCGCAATTTTTTTCATTTCAGAACATCCTTAATTTTCAGTTAAAACAAACCCGCTTTTAGAAAAGCGGGCGGATGTTCAGAAACCGTATAAATCCAAGACGGCTCGGCCTATTTGGCACAAAGCCTTATTTAGCCGACATCCGTCCAATATAGACATAAGAAGTCGGCATAAAATTTTAAGTCGTTATGCTAACGACTGGATTTAAAAGGGTTTCTGACGCCCTGGACGCGTTGTTTGCGCGTCTGCAGTCAGCTTATCTTTTGAATGCGGAAATGTAAAGAAGAAAATATCGACCGCCTTTTATAAATACGTTCGGTATTGAAAATGAGACAAACGGCGGTTGTTTATTTGGCAAAAATAACCTTAACCAGATTCAGCAGATAGACGACGGTAACAAAAGCCAGAGCGCGGACAGCTATGGTGTACAGCCCTGCTCCGTGTCCGATGACGGCAAACTGAATTATCAGAGCTGCTGCAATACCGCAGCCGGCAATAATCAGCCAATAGTTTTTGGTATTTATGAACAGAAATGCGCAGACGGCTGCCGAAACTAGGATATAAGGGCTTTGCAGAATGCCGTAAAGATTGTGGAAAAGGTGTCTGAGTGCCGGAACATGAAAGACAAAGGCCGCCAGAAACAGGCAGATGATAACGGCCAGAATATAAAGGGCGGTGTTTTTCTTCATGATGTTTTCTCCGAAAGGTTCTTTTTTATCGTTAATAACAGAAAAGGCCGAAAGCGGCAACGCCTATTAGCGATTTGCACAAGATTGGTTGCCGTTTTCGTTTTTGAGCAGGTTGTATGTGTCTTTGACAATATTGCAGCCGTAGCCGCCGAGGTATATTTTCTCGGCATAGGACAAAAATTCGGGCAAGAGCGGGTACGGTGTGCGGCGGTGCCGGTCATAATAGGCGGCGAGCAGAACGGCGTCCAGACGGTCGAGATCTTTGACCAGGCGGCTTTCCGGCGTGACGCTTTTTTCATATTCCACAAACAGTTCCGGTATTTCCGGCTTGTGCAGTGTCAGGGCAATCTTTCGGGCTGCATTCAGTTCCAGACGTCCCTTCTCTTCCGGACTGATGTTGTCATACGGCATGAGGTCGCCGGTGTGAATTTCCTGAAGATCATGGAGCAATGCCATGGCGACACTTTTGTCTCTGTTTATGTTTTCCGGTGCGAGCAGCAACACGGACAAAGCCAACGAAAAGCTGTGTTCGGCAACGGATTCAGGACTTAAAACGCCGCCGACCAGCCAGCCGCTGCGCTTAAGGTTATGAATTTTTTTGAGAATACGAAAAATCTCTTTGCCGTGTTTGTCGATGTAAAGCGAAGCTTCGGGATAAGCCTTTGAGTTTTCTTCCTGCCTGATAAAACGGACAAAACCGGCTTCCGGAGCATCGGTGCGGCAAATATTGTCGAGGCGTCGGTTTCCTGCTGCTGCGGACAGTTTGCCGGCGGCGTTTCCGATCGCTGAGACCAATGCGAAGTTCAGTATTTTGCCTCGGTCGAGGTCTTTGGGCGCGCACAGCCAGGCGAGAAAGGCGGTGTCGAAACCCCGTGCGGCGGCGGAGTTGTCGCCTTCTTTAAGAAAACCAACGGTTTCGATGTAGTTCGACAGGTTTTTCATGCTGTTTTCTCCTGTCTTCAAGCTACTGTTTTCATTGCGGACAGTCAACAAAAAAACCGCTTCGGAATTTTGTCCGAAGCGGTCAGCCGATAAGAAAGCCGTCAGAAAGAATATCTGAGACCTGCGGTAACTTCGTTAAGGTTTTTGACTTCTTTCATGCCCAGCTGAGTGTATCTGTACATTACACGGGCGGAGATGTTGTCGTTGAAGTCATACTGAATACCGGCACCGGCACGATAGCCGAGTCTCTGCTTGTCGTCGCTGCCCTGATGGCCGCGGTATTTCAGTTTGACGTTGTAGTTGGCGATACCCAGAGAGCCGACGAGATTGAAACCGTCGCAGCCGATGGGCATATAGCCGTACAAATCCAAACCGTAGGCGTAAAATTCAGACTTGGTCTGATCCAGCGTGCCTTTCATTGATTTTCTTTCGCCGGACTGCTGGAAAAAGGCTTCCAGGCCAAGGTAGTCATAAAATCTGATACCGGCGTTGATGGCTCCGGAATTGTAGTCGGTTTTGATGCGGGTTTCTTTTTTGATGTTGGCGTCAGTGTAAACATAATCCAAACCAACATAAGGTCTGAGTTCGCTCAGGCTGTAATCTGCAGCATTTGCGCCAAAAGAGAAAAGACATGCAACGCCTGCTAAAAGTAATGTTTTCTTCATATTGTAAACTCCATTTATAAATTAAGTTTGAATATATTCTGCAATTCTAAACCGGTTTGACGCTCTAAAACTGCAGCCGGAAATATTATAAAAACAGGCTATAATATTTTCTGTTTGTGAATATAGTCGTGAAAAAAGGCATTTAAAGAGTGCAAGCTGCAAATAATCTGATAGATTATATAAAAAAGTTTAAAGGAGATGATTGTATGGTTTTTGTCTGTCCGCCGAAAGACTGTGCGCAATGCCCGCGTCTGGTCGAGTTTCGCAAGGGAAACATGGCTAAGTTTCCGACGTATTACAACGGTCCGGTTCCGCCGTTCGGACCGATAGAGGCAGAGGTGCTGATTGTGGGGCTGGCCCCGGGGCTTAACGGCGCCAACCAGACTGCCCGCCCCTTTACCAACGATTATGCCGGCGACGTGCTGTATCCGATTTTGAAAAAATATGGTTTTGCCACCGGAAACTACGGCAAAAGAAAAGACGACGGTTTCGAACTGCAAAACGTGAGGGTTACCAATTCGGTTCGCTGTGTGCCGCCGCAGAATAAGGTAACCGGCGACGAAGTGCATGCCTGCGGAAAGTTTCTGACTGAGGAAATCGGCGACATGAAAAACCTGAAGATTGTGCTGACGCTGGGCAGTGTGGCGCATAGCGCGGTTTTGGGCGTGCTGGGTTACAAAAAGGCCGCTTTCAAATTTGCTCACGGCGCGGTGCACCGACTGGAAAAGCACAATCTGCTGATGGTCAATTCCTATCATACTTCGCGTTACAACATCAATACAGGGGTGCTGACTTACGAAATGTTTGAAGAAATTATCCGAAAAATTTCCGATATGCTTAAAAAATCTTGATTTTTTCGTCAAAAAGTGATTGAAGTGAAGACAGATAAAAATCTATTATTCACTTAAAATCAATAAGTATATGGCACAGAGTATTATTACGGTTCCGTTGTATTCGGTTGAAGAAAACGACGGATTGAACAGATCTTTGCGGCAGAAAACTTTTAAGGAAGCTGTTGCACGTATGTATCGGGAACACGGTATGTATATCGTATATAACCGTCAGATGAGTTATGACCGGTTCGGCCGTTCGCCAAACATGCTTGACGTTCCGGTAATCTTTGCTTTCGGCCGTCTTTATGATACCGAAGGCGGACGTAAGGTCTTCGGGGCAAAACACCCTTATCTGCTGAACTGGTTCGATGAGATTGAGCAGCTTGGTTTTGACCATTTTGTGTATAATCACAGAATTAAGAAAGTACTGGCTGTCAACGAAGAAGAAAACGTTATTCTTGATGACGCGGTCTGCCAGAGGCTGGCTTTGGGAAAAGAGGTTCCCGGTTATGGTTCAAAGAGAGAATGGCTGTTGTCCGAGCCTGTGTTTAAGCCGATTTGCGCGGGCTCCGACCGTTATGATTATGCCGTATTGTCAAAGGTTTTGTCCGATATCCGGCTGAATCCGACGGGGTTTCAGGGGTTTGCTTCTTATTCGCAGGTATATTATGCAGACGGAACAATGGAAATTTCCGGTATCGGGACGCAGTATGTTTTTGACGACTGCATTGTCGAAAAAGGGCTTCTCCGCCACATGTTTGCCGGCAACCGGGCGGTTTTGAACCGGATTAAGGCTGACAAGGGGCATGCCATGATTCTGGACAGCAACAAACAGGTATATCCGCTGATGGAGAACAGTATGCCGATTAAGCGCCGCTATGTTGAGAAGTGGCTTAGCAATGTCTAAAAAAAAGGGTTCCGTTCATTTATGATCGGAACCCTTTTTTTTAATCAGTGGCCAATGCCGGCAAACCCCATAAAGGCCATGGACAGCAGGCCTGCCGTCAGCAGAGCTATGGGAGCGCCTTTAACCGCGGCGGGAAGCCTGGTGCGCGACATCCTTTCCCGCAAGCCGGCAAACAGAACAATGGCCAGCGTAAACCCCATGGCGTTGGCCAGTCCGTAGCAGACGGAAGACAGCAGTCCGAAATTTTTCTGAATGGCCAGAATGGCAACGCCCAGAACGGCACAGTTGGTCGTTATCAGCGGCAGGAAAATGCCCAAAGCCTGATACAGCGGCGGCGAAACTTTTTTGAGAATAATTTCGACCATCTGCACCAGCGAGGCAATGACCAGAATGAAAACGACGGTTATCATGAAGGTCAGGTTATTGGGAACCAACAGCTTGTAATATATCAGGAAAGTAACGATTGCCGACAGTGTCATGACGAACATGACCGCAAAACCCATGCCGAGCGCGGTGGATATTTTCTTCGATACGCCGAGAAACGGACAAATGCCCAAAAACTGTGACAGGACGATGTTGTTTACAAAAATGGCGGCGATAAAAATCATCAGATAGCTCATTTATTTTACTCCCCGCAGTTTGTTGAAGACGATAATCAGTCCGGCCAAAGCGATGAAAGCGCCGGGCGGCATGATGAACAGCAGCAGCGGATAAGTCCCCTCGCCGGCAAAACTCCAGCCGAAAACGGAATAGGAGCCAAGGATTTCGCGAACAATGCCGAGCGACGTCAGACCGAGCGTGAACCCAAGCCCCATGCCGACAGCGTCAAGAACGGACTGAAACAGACTGTTTTTGGCGGCAAAGGCTTCGGCGCGGCCGAGAATGATACAGTTGACGACAATCAGGGGTATGAATATGCCCAGCTGCGCGTGGAGTTCAGGCAGATATGCGGCCATCAGCAGGTCAACCACGGTTACAAATGAGGCAATGATGACAATATAGCACGGAATGCGCACCATGGCAGGAATGAGATTTTTGACCAGAGAAATGGCCGAATTGGAAAGAATTAGCACAAACAGCGTCGCCAGCCCCATGCCGAGGCCGTTGCCGGCAGAGGTGGTAACGCCCAGCGTCGGACACATGCCGAGAAGCATTACAAAGGTCGGATTTTCGCGGATAATGCCGCGGGTCAGGTTTTGAACACTTTGCGAACTCATGATTTAAATTCCTGCTGAAAAAGTTGTGTATGCGTCGTAAGCGCGCTGAATGGCGTCAATGACCGCGCGGGAACTGATGGTTGCCGCGGTTACGGCGTCGATGTCGCCGCCGTCTTTTTTGACCCGGAAATCAATCTTGTCCGGATTCAGTCCTTTAAATTGGCCGGCAAAAGCTTCGTCGGCGACCTTGGTTCCGAGACCGGGCGTTTCCTTGTGGTCGATGAGCTTGTAGCCGCTGATGCTGCCGTCCAGAGTGAAACCGACCATTATCTCCATTTTGCCGCCAAAGCCCCTGTTGGTATAGGATTTGATGGCCAGAGCGACGATTTTGCCGTCACGGCGAACCGGATACATTGTCAGGCGTTTGTTATCCGAGGTGGCAATGTGGGTTCTTTCCGCAAAAGGATTGTTGTCAAATCCCTCGGGGACGATTTCGGCAATGGCGCGGAGTTCAAGGTTATCTTTGACCGCTTTAATCGGCGCCTCGGTTTTGCGGTGGACATAGGCCAATATCAGGGCAGACAGCGTGCAGACGATGACCAAAGCCGCAGTCATATTGAAAAGGTTTGATTTAAGAGGCTGTTTTTCTGCCATTTATTTTCTCCCTGTGCCAAAAACGCGCGGAACGGTAAAGTAGTCTATCAGCGGAACAAAAGCGTTCATAATCAGGATGGCGAAAGAAACGCCTTCGGGATAAGCGCTCCAGCGGCGGATAATGACGGTCAGAATGCCGCAGCCGACGGCAAAGACGATCTGTCCTTTGCGGCTCATCGGAGTCGTAACATAATCGGTTGCCATAAAAATTGCGCCAAGCAGCAGTCCGCCGGAAAGCAGCTGGGTTATCGGTTCAACCTGAATGTTGCCGGTATGCAGCCATATAATACTTGTAAAGATGAAGACTGTTGCAACATAGTAAAAAGGAATGTGCCAGGTAATGATTCGCCGCCAGAGCAGCCAGGCAAAACCGAGAAGCAGCGCCAGTGCCGAAACTTCGCCAATGCAGCCGCCGGTATAGCCGACAAACATCTGCCAGTAGTCGGGAAGCTCTGACAGGCTGCCGGTCAGTTTGGTTGCCGAACTTTCGGCGTCAATATGTTTGAGGATACCGAGCGTCGTTGCCCCCGTTTCGGCGTCGGCGTTCAAAAAGTTCAGAAAATCCGGTTTCGGCCAGCTGGTCATCTGCACCGGAAAGGAAATGAACAAAAAGACGCGTCCGACCAATGCCGGATTGAAGACGTTTTTGCCCAAACCGCCAAAAGCCATCTTGGCAATGACGACAGCGACGAAACAACCGATGAGCGTCATCCAGACCGGCATGTTTGACGGCAGATTAAAAGCCAGAAGCAGGCCGGTAACGACGGCGGACAGGTTGCCTGTGGTCGGAGCGGTTTTCAGGACATAGCGGCAGGTCAGATATTCAAAGGCGACACAGCCGGCGACGGCGGTAAGCACGACAATCAGCGCGCCCAGTCCGAAAATGAGCAAGGCCGCGGCCAAAGCCGGCAACAGCGCGATGATGACGTCAAGCATGATGCTGCGGGTATCCTGCGGAGAATTGATGTGCGGAGCGGTAGATATTTTGAGCATAGTCACAAGCCTTATTTTGATTTTTTCAGTTCATATTTGCCGAGTTTGCAATAATCCAAAAGCGGGACGCGCGCCGGACATATATAAGCGCAGGAACCGCATTCGATACAGTCCAGAACATGAAGTTTCTTCATTTCATGATAGTCTCCGTCGCGAACCTGCGAGGCGATGGCAAAAGGCATAAGGCCGACCGGACAGGCTTCGACACATTTGCCGCAGCGAATGCAGACCGTTTCTTCCGGTTTGAACGAAATATCGTCCTTAAACAGCAGGATGCCGGAACTGAGCTTGGTTATCGGGGCGTTGATATTAACGGCGGAAGTGCCCATCATCGGGCCGCCGAAAATGATTTTGCCGATTTCGGCCGGATTGCCGTGCACTTTGCTGATGAGAAACGATGCAGGAGTACCGATGCGAACCATAAAGTTGGAAGGCGTTTCGGCAGCGTCGCCGCTGACGGTAACAACGCGCTCAAACAACGGCTTGTTTTTCTGAACAGCCTCGTAAACGGCATTGACAGTGCCGACATTCTGGACGATGCAGCCGACATCGGCCGGCAGTTTTCCTGAAGGCACCTCCCTGCCCGTAACGGCTTCAATCAGTTGTTTTTCGGCGCCTTGCGGATATTTGGTTTTCATAACCTGTACGTTGACGCCGACGTAAGAACGGGTAATTTTGCGCAAAGCTTCGATTGCGGCCGGTTTGTTTTCGTCAACGGCGATGATTGCGTTTTGAATGCCCAGAGCCTTGTTGAGTATTTTGGCGCCGACGATAATCTGTTCCGCTTTTTCAACCATCAGCCGGTCGTCGGCTGTCAGGTACGGTTCACACTCAATACCGTTGACAATCAGACAGTCGACTTTTTTGTCGGCGGGAACGACGGTTTTAATCGGGGTCGGATACCCTGCCCCGCCCATGCCGACAATGCCGGCTTCGCGGATTTTGGCTATAATTTCTTCAGGAGAGGCGCCAATTTCGCGAACGATGCCGGGCGTGCGGTCAATGGAAGGTTCCCATTCGTCGCCTTCAACCCTGATGGTTATCATTTGTTCCAAATAGCCGAATTCGCCTTCTATTTCCTCCACTTTCAGAACTTCGCCGGAAACGGAGGAATGAACGTCGGCGGAGACAATGCCGTCGGCATCGGCCAACAGCGTGCCGACCCGAACTTTATCGCCTTTGGCCACCAGAATCTTTGCCGGGCTGCCGATATGCTGTTTGACCGGGATGTAGACGGTTTCGGGCAGTCCGGCGTCTTCAATCGGCCTGTCCGCGGTAATTTTGTGTTTATCGGGGTGAATGCCGCCGATGGTAAAAGTTTTTTTATTGCTCATTTTCTGCCTCGGTTGATGTTTTGCCGCCGGTGCAGATGATGGCGCCGGTCGGACAGGCTTCGGCCAGCCGCGTACCGAACTCGTCAGGCGAAACGGCGGGCGGAATATAGGAAAGATTGTTTTCGATCCGGACATCCGGACAGATTTTGGCGCATTTCATGCAGGCAATACAGGCCGCTTTGCAGTTTTTGCGGGCCAGAGCTCCCTTTTGCGTGTTGCTGCAGGCAACGTAAACGCGGACGCCGTTTTTACCTTTAGGGCGGATTTCATACAGGCCGCGGGGGCAAGTGCGCACGCAGGCGCCGCAAGACGTGCATTTATTTTCGTCAACAACCGGAATTCCCGTGGTTTCGTCCAGGCGGATAGCGCCGAACGGGCAAGCCCGGACACAGTCTCCGAAACGAAGACAGCCGTTGGGACAGCCGCTGCGGCCGACGGAAACGCGGGCGGCCATTCGGCAGCTTTTCATGCCGGTATAGACAACTTTGTCCGGCGCATTTTGGCAGGTTCCGTTGCATTTGAGCACGGCGACAGTCGGCTCTCTTGCCGCAGCGACATAACCGAGTTCGGTGGCGACTTTGTCCATGACCTCCTTTCCTCCGGCCGTGCAGAACAGTTCTTTGAACTGTTCTTTGCTGCTGTTGGCGCAGGCTACGGCAAAGGCGTGGCAGCCGGCTTTGCCGCAGGCGCCGCAGTTGGCGCCGGGCAGCAAGGCCTCGATTTCGGCAATTTTAGGGTTTTCCTCTACCCGGAACTTCTGCGAAACGATATAAAGGACAATGGCGGCCGCCAAAGCGGTGCCGCCCAAAATCAAAATGTTAGAAATGATTAAAGCTGACATAAAAAGAGTTTTCTCCGTTACACCATAATGCTCAAAAAATAACACATTTTTTATGTAAACAAAGCAAAATCTGCCGCTTACACCCAAAATAAAGCGCTTCAATCCCTGATTTTGAAGCTGAAACGGCGTGTAAAGCTTTTATGAAACAGCCTCAGAACCAGATAGTACGGTATGAGAATCGTCAGGCTGTATATTGCGGCGGCAGTTTCGTCGGCGGTAAATATCCAGGTAACGGCAAGTGTCGACAAAACCAGTATCAATGGCAGAATATAGGCGAAAAGTACGGCCGCCCAGCCCCGGTTCTCGGCAATGGCGACCATAACGGTCTGACCGGGCTGATAGCGTTCAGGGGTCGGCGAATATATTTGCAGGCTGTGAAGGCGGCAGTCGAATATGCCGCAGCCGTCTTTCAGACAGCAGGTCGCACAGGCTGACCGGGAAGCAATTTCGACCGTTACGGTTTCGCCGTCGACGGCGGTAACGGTTGCCGAATGTTCAATGACTGACAAGGTTTATTCTCCCAATATTTTTCTGGCTTTGTCCGAGACCAGCGTTTTAAGGCTGCCGTCTTCCTCACGGACGAACATGACAAGCGCCAGATTGTTGTCGGCGGCAAATTTCAGCGCCTTCGTTTCGCCCATGGACATGGCAGCGGTCGCCAGAGCGTCGGCGTCCATGCAGTTGTTGTCGAAGACGGTAACCGAAGCCAGATTGTGTTCTACCGGATAACCGCTTTTGGGCGAAATGGTATGCGAATATTTTTTGCCGTCTTTGTAATAGTAGTTGCGATAATCGCCCGAGGTGGCGACCGCCGCGTTTCTCAAATCGGCAACAAATGCGGTTTCCGGTGTTTCGGAAGGTTTGACAACACCGATTTTCCAACCTTTTTCCTCTTCGGAGCGGCTGCCGCGGGCAACGACTTCGCCGCCGATTTCAACGACAAAATCCGTGTAGCCTTCGTCTTCCAGAAGCCTGGCGATGCGGTCGACGCCGTAGCCTTTGGCAATGGCGGAAAGATTGATGTAAATATTGTCGTTGCTCTTTTTTACGCGGGAATAGCCGTCGGCAAATTTCAGCTTGTCAAAACCGGTATATTTCAGCACTTCTTTAATTTCTGCTTCCGAAGGCGCTTTTTTGGGCACTGAAGCCCCGAATCCCCACAGGTCGACAAGTCTGCCGACGGTCGGGTCAAAGGCGCCGCCGCTGAGGCGCCAGATTTTGGCCGAATCTTTCATGACTTTTGACATTTCGGGCGAAAGATCTATCCACTCGCCGGCTTTGGCGTTGTTTAGCCGGCTGATTTCCGATTCAGAATCGAAAACGGACATTTCCCGATTCAGTTCGTCAAGGCGCTGTCTGATTTTCTGCGGCAGCATGTTGTCTTCTTTCCGCGTGCGTATTTTAACGTTGTAATAGGTTCCCATCGTCTGTCCGCTGATGCTCTGATACGGTTTGTCGCCCGCATAAAAATACCAGGCGGCGTAACCGAGGACGAAGAATATTGAAAAGTAGCGAAGAATTCTCATATATGTTTTACACCCTGTTGCCGAAGCTGTTTTACTTTAAATAAATTTTGTGTTTATATTTAAACGTATCCGTCAATTTTTCGAAAGGTAATTATAATATGCTGGATAAAATTAAATCAATAAAAAACAATCTTCGTATCGGAGATAAGCTTGAAGAACTGAGAATCAAGGAGATGTCTGCCCAGATTGCCGGTTTTTTCAAGAAAATTTACGGTTTTATTTACAGATTTTTCGACTTGGCGGGAAAAAACTTCAGCCGGAGCGGCATTTCCGCAAATCTGGTTTCGGTTTCGGGATTTGTCATCGGCATTTTTGCCATTAATTTTCTGGCAATGGAAATGTATGGCTACGCATTGTTCTGTATTCTCGTCAACAGGGCTTTTGACGCTCTTGACGGTGCAATTGCCCGCCATTCGGAAGTGACAGACTTCGGCATTTTTCTTGACGCTGCTCTGGATTATATTTTCTATGCAGGGGTTATTTTCGGCTTTGCGCTTGCCAATCCGTATGACAACGCCGTTGCCGCCGGTTTCTTGCTGTTTGCCTTTGCGGCTTCTTCCTGTGCCCTGCTGGCTTATGCGGTTGTTGCCTATAAAAACAACTCTGCCGAAAAGCTGAATCTGAATCAATCGCCTTTTTATCTCGGAGGCTTTGCTCAGGGATTTGAAACCTTTACGGCTCTGGTCGTCCTGTGTATCGTTCCGGGCTGGTTTATGCCGATTGCCATTATCCTCGGCGTTTTGAGCCTGGTTAAGGCTCTGAGCGTGATTGCCGCGGCTTATTACAATTTTGTCATAGCGCTGAAAGCGAAAAAGAAAAACAACAATGGCTAAGGGAAGCTTGAGTCTGGCACTGTTTCTGGCGGTTTTTCTGTTCTTTTCGGAAGCGGTTGCCGCGACTGCGGAAAATGAAACCGACAAAGTTACCGCCTCGGTCATAACCAGCAGCGAAAAAGTGAATCCGACGCAGGATATTGACGTGCTTATCCGTCTGCAGATGCATGACGATTGGCATACTTACTGGAGCAATCCGGGCGATGCCGGGCTTTCGACGCAGGTAAAATGGCAGCTTCCGGAGGGATATGTTGTCGAAGAGCCGGTTTTGAGCCGACCTCAGAAGTTTATGTTTGACGGTTTGGTACAATACGGTTACGGCGACGTGGCTTATTTGCGCACAAAAATAAAACCGCAGCCGGAAAGTCTGCCCGAAGGAAGCCGGAAATATTTCTCGGCAGTCGTTTCGTGGCTGGCCTGCAAAGATGTCTGTGTTCCCGAAACGGTTAAGCTTAACTTCATGCTGCCGGTAACCAACCGGTTGACGGAGATTTCACAGGAATGGGCCGCCGAAGCAGCAGCGGCAAAACCGCGTTTTTCGCATCGTCCCGACTGGAAGGCCCTTTATGAAGTCAAAGACGGAAACCGGCTGTTGATAAACATTGACAGCCGCGGTTTTGATTTTGCCGAAAACGTAAAGAAAATTCTTTTTATTCCGCATCAGAAAAACGTTATCGTCAATACAGCCGAACAAACGGCCGGTTACGATGGAAACGGCCGCCTTTCGCTGGAGATTCCGCTGGAAAACGGCGATTTCGACGAACTGTCAGGCGTTTTGCTGCTGGATTATGCCGACGGCGACACGGGCTATGAACTGACCTTGGAGGCAGGAAAAAATCTGGACGTTTACGAACCGGTCGATTATGAATCCAGAGGCCTTTGGCTGATAATGCTGATGGCTTTTGTCGGCGGGCTTATTCTGAATCTGATGCCGTGCATTTTTCCGATTTTGACGATTAAGGTTATTTCGCTGGCGCAAAGTCCGTATAACAAATATAAGGCGCGGGTCGAATCCCTTCTTTATTTTCTGGGTGTCGTATCTTCGTTTTTTCTGATTGCCACGATACTGGTTTGGCTGCGTTCCACCGGCGAGCAAATCGGCTGGGGATTTCAACTGCAGTCGCCGGTTTTTGTCGGCGTTATGATTGTTATCTTTACGATAATTTTCCTTATGCTGCTGGATATTGTCAGTCTGCGCAATCCTTTTGCCGGCCGCGTAGGACGAATTTCTTTCAGAAGGCAGAAGATAAACGCGTTTATGACCGGTTTTTTTGCCGTGCTGATAGCCAGCCCCTGCACCGGGCCGTTTATGGGAATAGCCATCGGTTATACGTTAGCCAAGCCGATTTACGTTTATTATCCGGTTTTTCTGGCCCTGAGCGTCGGTTATGCCCTGCCCTTTGCTTTGGCCGGACTGTTTCCGAAGTTTATACATCGTTTTCTTCCCAAGCCGGGAAAGTGGATGGACATTTTGAAAAAAATCTTTGCAATTCCGGTTTTTCTGACCATTATGTGGTTGTTTTGGGTACTTTTCAGCCAGATAGAAGCTAATCGCGGGGAGAAAGTCCGGGAAGTCTTGTGGCGGACATATAACCGCGATATTGTTGCGCAGGCGGTTGCTTCCGGCGAAAAAGTCTTTATCGACTTTACAGCAAAGTGGTGCATTACCTGTCTGGCCAATGAGAAGATCGCTTTGCAGTCTAAAGAATTTGAACGTTTGGTTCGGACCGGAAAGATTCAGGCTTTTAAAGCGGACTGGACCAGCCGAAGCGCGGAAATAGCCCAGTCATTGGCCTATTACGGCCGCAATTCCATTCCGTTATATGTTTATTATAACGGCGAAGGCGATAATTATGTAATTTTGCCGCAGCTACTGACGCCGGGAATTCTGGAGAACTACCTGAAATAAAAAAAAGCCGTCATTTGACGGCTTTTTTTAGCAAAACGGCTTATTTACCGAAAATGCCGATGGATTTGACACGGTCTTTGACGCCGCCGGCGATGTCCTCAAGATTTTTTTGCGCTACGCCTTTCAAATCGGAAATTTTGCTGCTGACAACCGTACTGGAAGCCGTGTTGAGAATTTTTCCGATGATTTTGGAGATGGTTACGGAAATCGGTTCTCCTTTTTTGCTGCCGCCGATGTTTGTCATGGTAATGGCGGGAAGTTTGACCGAAACGGAATTGTCCTTGACCGCTACAGCGTTGATTTCGCCGTCTTTGACCGTCAGCTTTTTGATGATGACCTTTTTACCGGCTTCTGCCGATGCGGACGAAGCCTTGGCTTTTTCAGTTTCCGCAGTTTCTTTTTGGGCTGTTTTGGCCGTGTTCTTCTTGATATTGTTCTGAATGTCGGAAATGTTGTTTCTGGTTAAAGAAAGCATTTCATAATTGATGACCGGTTTGCTTACTTCAACGTTTTCAATGACAATCGTATCGGAGGTCAGGCTTTTGATGTCTACCTTGACATAGATTTCACCGAGTTCAAACAAATTTTTGGTGCTGTAATCCCGGGGATTTCCTACGGTAATTTCGCTGATGCGTCCTTCGCCGGTGGTCAGTCCGAGCCGGAAGCCTTTAAGATTAACGTCGGTGCCGGTAATTTCGCTGCCGTATTTGTGAACGACTTTCTGAACAATTGATTCCAGTGACGGCGCAAAGAAATAAACGCCGACGACGATTAAAACCAAAACGGAAAGAAAGATATATCTTTTCTTCATTGTGCCAGTCCTTTTGTTTGTTGCAAGATATATATAGCTTTATAGCAAAATATAATTTTGTAAAGAATTAAGTGTGCGGTTTTTAAAAAGCAAAAAAGGCGCCGATTGTTTTTGTTCGGAAAAACAAAACGCCGGCACCTTTTCGTATTGGTCGGGAAGCCGTGATGCCGGGCTTTGCGTAAACATCTGTGTTTACAGTTTCCGACAGACTTCTTCCCGATATTTCGATTTAACAACATTCAGGCAAAAGAAGCCGTCTTCACAGATAGCTCCTTTCATGGAATTTACATTCCCTAACAATTAAATCATTTAAACTCAATCTTCTTCATCTTCACAGACGAATAAACTGAAAAATGGCACTGGCCGTCTTATTATTAAACCGAATGCTGCAACCACTTATAACTACATCAGGCGACATAGATAAATAAACGGAATAAAACAGTGATTGCGATTTAAAATAATAAAAACGACCATAATCTATATTTAAGCAAAAAATAAGGTAATACTTTGCATGCGGCGTGTCAATAAAGAAATTATGTGAAAAAAACTTTGTCAGATATAAAAAAACTGTTGCAATTAAAATGAGAATATGCATATATCCCAAAGCAATAAATTTTATTCCATTAATATATAATGTTTTGTGATCTTTTCTTTTCATCATTCTCACCTATAAATTCTAATTTATCGTTCAGTTTATTATAGCACAAATTTCGCATTTTTTCAATACATTCACCTACCGTATAACGAAAAAACTTTCGTTCCGTTGCGATATCTATCGTTCCGTTGACAGACCTATCGTTCTGTAGTTATTTATTATAAAGAAAAAGGACCCTGCAAAAAGTGCGGTTAAACACTCCTACAAGGTTCTGATGTTCACTTACAGAAAGGAAAGAACTCCCTTTATGTACAGAAAAAAAGGTCTAATACGATTGTATCAAACCTTTGCTTTTCTTTTGGTACACCCTTAGGGACTCGAACCCTAGACCCACTGATTAAGAGTCAGTTGCTCTACCAACTGAGCTAAGGGTGCATCGACATTGCCTTAATATTATACTACAATTTTGATAAATATGCAAATAAAACGCTAAAAACTAATATAAAAGTGCATAAATAGTAAAAATATTATGCTTTTTTGATATAATTAACAATATAGTAGAGGTAAAATCATATGAAATTATTAAAAAGATTATCGTGCATAATAATGTTATTTGTTTTTGGAATAGTAATGGCAGGTTGCCAAACTACTGAAACTAATAAAGTAGTTGAAAAACTTACTATTTTAACAATAAATGACTTTCATGGTGCATTAGAAGAAACAAATGGGGAATATGGCATTGCAAGACTTGCAAATAACTTTGCGGAAGTTACTAAAAATAGTGAAGCAACAGTTATTATTTCTGCAGGTGACATGTTCCAAGGAACTGCAATTTCAAATTACGACCATGGTAAAACATTCATTGATATAATGAACGAAATGAAATTTGATGCTATGGCATTAGGAAACCATGAATTTGATTGGGGCTTAGAAGTAATGCAAGCATATCAAGATGGTGATAAGAGTAACGGTGAAGCTAATTTTCCATTCTTGGGTTGCAATATAATCGAAAAATCAACTGGCCAATTACCTAAGGGTGTAAAAGAATACCAAATAATTGAACGTGGTGGTTTAAAAATTGGAATCATTGGTTACATAGGTTATGGAATTGAAGAAGATATCGCAGTAAAAATGGTAGAAAATTATCAATTTACTTATCCAACTACTGCTGTAGCAAACGTTGCTAAAAAATTACGTACTGAAGAAAATGTTGATGTAGTAATTGCTGTAGGTCATGAAGGAACTGGCTCAAATGAAAGTATCGCTGCTTTAACAGGTGATTCAAAAGTAGATGCTATCATCAATGGTCATACACATACACGTTATAGTGGTACAATCAAGGATAAAGATGGTATTGATGTTCCATATATTCAAACCGGTAGTGCTGGTAAATACTATGGCGTTATTGAGTTATCAATAAATAAAGATACTAAAAAAGTAGAAGGCGGAACAGCAGTTACCAAAAGCAATAAAACTGGTGCTAAGTCAAAGAATATTGAAAAAATTGTTGATAATCTTGTTGAAGAAACTACACCTGTTTTCAAGAGAGTTATCGGAGTAGCTACTAGAGAAGTTACTAGATATGACGGTGCATCATGGGCAGCTACAGCGCTTAAAGACTATGCAAATGCTGATATTGCATTCATCAATATTGGTGGTATTAGAGCACAAGCATTCCCAATAAAACAAGGTGAAGAAATCACTGTTTCTAAAATATATGAAATTGCCCCATTTGATAATGCATTAAAGACAGTTAAATTGAAAGGTTCAGATGTAAAAACTTTAATTAATCTTTTTACAACAAGTTTAAATGTTACTAAAGATGCTATTAATGATGAAATTTACATTGATGGTGTAAAACTAGAAATGGATAAAGAATATCTTGTTGCCACAATTGATTATCTTTTTGATAATAAGGATTATCCTTTCTATAAAGGTACAGATCAAGTAACAACTGGCATATTATTTAAAGATATTTTAGTTGATCGTGTAGAAAAAGATCAAACTATAAAATAGTATTTTAAAGGAGCAAAAATGAATAAAGGAGCAATTTTATCTGATAGTACTTGCGACTTAAGCAAAGAATTATTAGAACAATATAATATAGATGCCATACCATTACATGTAAGTTTTGATGAAGAATCTTACAAAGATGGCGTAGATATAACGTTAGAAGAGTTGTATAATAAAGCGGAAAAATTGGGCAAACTTCCTAAAACAAGTGCTCCATCACAAGGTGAAATGACAGCTTTTTTCAAAAAATATCTTGATGAAGGATATGATATCGTATTTACTGGTATAAGTTCAAAGATGTCCGCAACTTATCAAATTGCTTGTTTAGTAAAGCAAGAATTAGCTCCTGATCGTATATTTGTTGTAGATAGTGGCAACTTATCAACAGGAATTGGTTTATTATTACTTAAGGCCACAAAATTCCGTGATATGGGATATAGCGCAATGCAAATAGCTAATGAATTAGAAAATATAGTTCCTCGTGTTAAGACTCAATTTGTTATTGATACATTAGATTATTTATACAAAGGTGGAAGATGTAGCACTGTTTCATATGCCTTTTCAAAAGTATTACGCATTAAGCCAATGATTGTAGTTAGAGAAAAAGCAATGCAAGTAGGAACAAAATTTGTTGGTAGCATTACTCGAGCTCAAGCTGGTATGACTAAGATGTTCTTGAATGATTTTGAAAAAATAGATAAAGAATTTGTTTTCATTACTCATACTATGGCTTATGAAGGTGCTAAATATATTGGAAATATGATTAGTAATGTTAGTCAACAAATTGAAAATTTGTACGAAACGGTTGCGGGATGTGTAATTGGTAGCCACTGTGGTAGAAATACTATTGGAATTTTGTACATAATGAAAGATGAAATCGTTGCAAAAGTTGATAATATTGCAGAATAAAAAATTAATACCATTAGTTATCTAATGGTATTATCTATTTTGGAGGACAAATGGAAAAAATAGAATTATTGGCACCAGCCGGTGATTATGAAGTATTTCAAACCGCAGTATTAGCAGGTGCTGATGCTGTATACCTAGCAGGCAAAAACTTTGGCGCAAGGGCCTTTTCCACTAATTTTACGATTGAAGAAATAATAAATGCGGTAAAATACGCTCATCTTAGAAAAGTTAAAGTTTATGTCACTGTAAATACTATTGTTTATGAAAATGAATGGGAAGATTTAAAAGCATACATTGGTGAGCTTTATCATGCAAATGTTGATGCCTTAATTGTTCAAGATTTAGGAATTATCGAATATATTAGTGAAAAATACCCAGATTTTGAAATCCATGCTTCTACTCAAATGAATATTTATGATAAAGAAGCTAGTTTGCTTCTTAAAAAAATTGGTATTAAACGTGTCGTGCTTGCGAGAGAAACATCATTAGAACAAGTAAAAGCAATAGCAAAAACTGGTATTGAAGTAGAAGTGTTTGCCCATGGTGCACTATGTTATTGTGCATCAGGTAATTGTTTAATGAGCTTTGCAATTGGTAAAAGAAGTGGGAATCGTGGTACTTGTGCCCAACCATGTCGAAAAAAATATTGTTTAGTTGAAAATAATTTGAAAATAAGCGAAGATTGTTCACTACTTTCAATGCGAGATTTAAACACTATTAATTATATTGATCAATTAATTGAAGCAAACGTTGCTTCTTTAAAAATTGAAGGTAGAATGAAAAGTAAAGAATATGTTTATGCGGTAGTTAAAAATTATCGAAAAAGAATTGATGATTACTATAATAACAAAAAAAATGTGATTGATGAAAAAGTTATTGATGAATTATCAGTTGCTTTTAATCGAAAATTTACAAAAGGTTATCTATTTAATGAAAATAATAATTTACTTACGAACATCCAAACAGTAAATCATCAGGGAATAGTAATTGGAAAAGTAATAAATGTAGTTGGGAACAGTTTTGATGTTAAATTATCAAAAGAATTACTCTTAAAAGATGCAATAAGGGTAGTTGGTAAAAGCGATTATGGCTTTGTTGTAAACAAAATGTTAGTAAACCATAAAGAAGTCAATTATGCTAAACCAAACGAGGTGGTAAGATTAACCGCCAATGCGAAAATTACTAAAGATAGCATCGTTTTAAAGACCCAATCTGCTCAGTTACAAACTGAAACCGTTAGATTACTTAATAATCCGAAAAAATATATTGAAATTAATGCAAAACTTACTATTAAATATGCTAATAAAATGCAACTAACAATTTTTAATAAACAAAATAGTGTTACTGTCGAAACCATTGCTCTTGAAATGGTTGCTGAAAAACCAGTTAGTTTAGACTTTATCAAAGAAAGATTTGATAAATTTAAAGATACACCATTTTATTTAAATAAACTTATAATTGATTATGATGGTAAATGTTATTTTTCTGTAAAAGATTTAAATGAAATAAGAAAATTGGCAATTAACAAATTCACTGATGAAGTTTTAAAATATCAGCGAGTTAATTCAAAAATAGTTTTGCCAGACAGTCATAATTTTGAAAAAGGAGATTTAACAATTGAAATTATCGCTAACAATAAAGATCAATATAATATTTGTAAAGAATTAGGCTTTAACAATATTTACACCGATTATAATAGCGATATGAAAAATCTAAGTAGGTTAAACTATAACGCAAATGAATTTGGATTAATTAATAATTTGTCACAAATAAATAATGGTTCTACAACGTCAATATATTTTAATATAGTTAATAAAAAGGCGGTATCATTTTTAAATAGATTTAATGTAAGAACCGTTTACTTGTCAAATGAGTTAAATTACGAACAATTAAAATCAATGTTACCTATTTATAATATGAATATTGGTGTTCAAATATATGGTAGATATGATTTAATGATTTCTAAACATTGTTTTGTTAGTAAAATAAAAGGTGCAAGTGATAAGAATTGTCACAAATGTTTAAACAATCACTATGAAATAATCGATGAGTATAACAATCATTTTCCGGTAATTTTAAATCCCAATGATTTATGTAGTCTAAGAATTGTTAACAATAAAGTATTAAATAATTTAAATATGATTGAAAAATATATTAGCCTTGGCATAAACCATTTTATGATTATTTTT
>OIGD01001475.1_pt1 | contig 21845 bp, 18 predicted proteins | sample 1582211 | NCBI WGS metagenome assembly OIGD01 (sample SAMN04414078, study PRJEB24778) | human gut metagenome | material: faecal | host: Homo sapiens
CCCGCCGATTCCCGCATCACGCAATGCCTGCGGATAAACCGGAGCCGCAGTTGAGGCTACGCGCGGAGGTACCTTGGGATTGCGCGCAATGCCGGGGCCGACACCATCGCCGACGCCGGTGCCGTGTCCCGCACCGTGACCGCCGCCGCTGCCACTACCGCTGCCGGGACCAATACCGCTGCCAGTGCCTGTGCCATGGCCTGTTCCGTGACCGCCGCCGCTGCCTTTTTTTGCACCTGCAGGCACATGCTTCACTACATGCTTCACAACCTGTTTATGCTCTATCTTGCCGTCAGGCAGAGTAATCGTTTCTTCTTCCACAACGTCTTCTACCTGCTCTTCGCCATCGTCAGCAGCATCAGCGACAGCTTCATCGCCGCCACCGCCTCCGCCGCCGGCATCAAAGAACACAACGGTGTCAGCATCCGCAGTCGGCGGCTGCATGGCAAAGATGCCGGAAAACGCTAGTGCGACGAACAATATAAAATGTATTATCAGTGAACCGCAAAAGCCAAAGCGCTGACGTGCCTTCGCCTGCAGCTTTTCTATCTGCTTCATCGTTACTTACCGCCATCCGTCGCCAGGCCGAAGCGTGCTACGCCTGCGCCCTTCAGCTTATCTACCAGCTTAATCACCTCGCCGTACTCCAGCGCCTTTTCCGCACGAATGACAACGGCGAAGTTTTTGTTCTTCTTCTGCTCCAGGCCTGCCTGCAACGCCAAGGCCTCCGCATCCGTTTGGGCATCGCCCAGATAAATGCTGCCGTCGGCCTTCATCGTCACGGCGAAGGTTGTCGTGGTATCCGTCGCCGCATTTTTGGCCTGCGGCAGCTTCACCGGAATCGTTTTCATGTCAATCATATACATCGTGCTCAGCATAAAAAAGACCAGCAGGAAGAACATAATATCAATCATCGGGATAATCATCAGCGGCGGCGTTTTCCTGTTACGCACATCTCGCAGCTTCATGATCTTGCTCTCCTTGTTTCAGCCTCCAGCAGCGCGCTGAAGCACTGCTCCATATCCGTAATCATGTTGTCCATACGGTGAGCGAAATAGGAATGTGCGCACAGCGAAAGAATAGCTACACACAAGCCCGTCGCCGTTGCAATCAGCGCTTCACCGATGCCGCCGGTAATCGCCATCGGCGCACCAGCTTCTACGTTGAAAATACTGAAGGCACCAATCATGCCCACAATAGTGCCCAGCAGTCCCAGAAGCGGGGACATCGTTACGATAATGCCCAGGTAATCCAGCTTATCGCGCAGCGTCGCCATAAAAATACCGGCACGGCTTTCGAGGAAGGCGCTCTTTTCTGCCTTACCGCCTGTAATTGCCGCCACATCGGCAAGCATCTGCGCACACTGACCGCTGCCCTTGCGCGCCAGCTCCGTCGCCACAGCAAAATCACCGCTGCGCACGGCGGCACAATAGCGGGAGGCAAAGACAGCGCCGCTGTCCACGCTCTTATAATATATAAACCGCTCAATGGCGATTGCTATCACAGTTATAGAACAGGCGAGCAACGGCCACATAACCAGTCCGCCCTTATGAAAGTACATTATCAAATCTGTTATTGCCTGCATATTTTCCTCACAAATCTACAAATGCTGTCGTACTTTTACAGGAGGTGCATACTGCTCCCCAAAGTACAGAAAGGAGCAGTATGCTGTATATTATGGAATCAAAACTCTGAGTTAATTAAAAGGTCATCTCTGCGCCGACACGCCAGGTGCGGCCGTCGATAGTATAGCTATGATTTTCATCATAGGGTAAGGTCTTGTCAAAGATATTGTCTACACCGGCATAAACATGCAGGTTTTTAGTAATTTGCTTGTCTGCAACAAAGTTAAACGTGTTAAAGGTATAGGTATTAACATTGCTGGAAACCTTGTACAGATAATCTACATACCACTTAGACCACAAAGTTGCGGTAAACGGCAATTCTGCATTATCAGTATAACTTAATTGGACAACACCGTTTTGTCTTGCTCTGTTATTCAGACGAGCATTAGTGGTTTTATCCTTAGCATCCGTGTAGTTATAAGTAGCCTTAACATTCCAATTATCATTGAAATTGTAACCAACCTCTGCTTCTGCACCACTGATTTCCGCTTCGCCTACATTGTAGTATTTGCTCTTGACAACCATGCCGACACCGGGAACATAGCCACGGTAGAACATATCGGAATCAATAAGATTATCTATTTCATTATGATAATAACCTAATTTGCCGGACCATTTACCTTGCTCTGCTTCAAAACCGATGTCGAAATTAGTTGCTTTCTCAGGTTTTAAATCAGGATTACCTAAGACCTGAACATTCATCATGCCCATGCGTTTATCCATGGTAGAGTACAATTCATATACTGTCGGCGCACGGAAGCTCTTGCCATAGTTGACCTTAAAGCGGCTATTATCGCTGAAGCTGTAGGTAGTACCGATTTTAGGAGATGTATGACTGCCGAAGGCATTGTGATGGTCAAAACGCACAGCAGGAATAAGTAGCCATTTATCAGTAATTTTCCATTCATCCTGCAGATAAGCAGCATAAGTATCTACATCCTTTTCAGAACCTGCTTTAGTGATACCTGCAAAGGTTTCGCTATATTTGTTATCACCGCCACCGCCGAAACGTGTACCACGCATATTGGTCGTAGTCCATTCAGCGCCATAAGTCATAGTGTTTTTATCATTCAGCTTCATGCTGTTTTTGCCTTCAAACACCAAAGTATCATACGAGGTATGGTCAAAATCGGTAATAGCATTATTTTCGTTTGTTACGTTGCTTTTCTTTAATGTATTGTAATACATACGCAGATTATAATCGTTTTTATTATCCTTGCCATAATAGGTCAAAGCATAATCGGAACGGTTGTTATCATAATTATAAACACCTTTGTCAGTGCCTTCACTGCTATTACTGGTGAACTGTTCACGCATAAAATTCAAATCTAAAGCAAGACCACGGTTAGCATCAAAGGCATAATCAAAACCAAGATTTAAGAAACGGCGAGGTCCATACATATTGGAGCTGCTTGTATCGTAGCCTTTGGTTTTATTGTAATAGCCGCTAACCTCTTTACGGACATCTTCAATACCGCCGCTGGCTTTTACACTTACTTTGCCTTGACGTCCGGAAGAATAATAGAAGTTTGTACCCATTTCTTTAGTGCCGGTATGAGCACCGATACTTGCATGCTCTTGGTTGGCTTTCTTTGTAATGATGTTAATAACACCACCCATAGCATCGCTACCATACAAAGCAGAACCATTGCCACGAATAACTTCAATGCGTTCTACATCTGCAAGATTGATACGGCTCAGCTCATAGGCATTCATTGTAGAACCGGTGTTTTCGGCAGCCATACGACGACCGTCAACCAAAATCAACGTATGCTTGCTTTCCATACCGCGAACCATAACCACATTGCCGGTCATACCAACCTCTTGTACATCAATGTTGGTTGCAAAACGCAAGGCATCGCGCACGTTATAAGCAGCAGTATTTTTGATATCTTCTTGGGTAATAACCTCAACGCTTTGCGGAACCTCTTTTTTCTCCAGCTGTGTCTTGGTCGCAGTCACAACGTAATCCGCACCGCTGTATTCATCGTAATTATCTGCCTCAGCAGCAAATGCCATATGGCCGACTGCACTGACAACGCAGGCAGTGAGTAAGGCTATCTTCTTTTTGTTTAAATTTCTCATAATGCACCTCTTTTTTCTGCTTATTTTTATGGTATATTTCACACCCGCAAGGTCAGCGACCGCTAACCCACGGATAAAAAAATATCGGAAGAATTTATTTTCTGTCGAACCAAACGACAAAATCACCCGCAGGCTTTTCGCCCTTCTGTTTGCGCTCCAGCGGTGTGATTACGGCAACCTTGAGCTCAGGACGCAAAGCTTCCAGCTTTTGCGCTGTTCCCAGATGCGCATCGGAATGGAAGCAGCCGTTGATATGCAAAATCTGCATATTCTGATGTGCGTCGGCAAACGCAGCAATGCTCTCGGCCATCTTGTCATCCTTCAGGCATTGCGCCGCATACACGGCAGCCAGGCGCTGCGGCGGCATCTTCATCGGCGCTGCCGGGGAGCTCATCTGCGCATAGAATTTATCCTTATACGCGCCCTCGGAAGCATAGGTATGCTTGGGCAGCCATTGCTGATACTGCGCATCCACGCCCTCCGTCGAAGCGTTGTTTTTCGCTACGTGCGCTGCCAAAAAGCGCGGTACGTTAGCGGCAATAACGGGCATTTTCTTTTCTTTGGCAAAATTTACCAGCGGAGCATAATCCGTACGGTAATTAGGCCAGGGACGGCTTGCAGCGAGAAAATTTTCTTCGCTCAGAGTATCTGCCAGAAAGTTATTTAACTTACTTTGGTTATCTACCTCAAACATTTCCATGGATAAGGCCAGTTTCGCGCCTTTTGCCTTATACATTGCCTCCAAAAGCTCTAATTCATATTGGTGTATTTCACTTTGGTCATGATATTCACCAAAGAAGACTACATCATACTTTTGCAGCTTGCTTGCCAGCTGCGCTGCTGTTAAATTTTTACCGCTCTGCGCATCGCTGAACTGCGCCGCACCTGCGGCACCTGCGCCCAGGCACAGCATTGCCATGCTAAGAGCGATTGTTTTCATGAATTTATTCATCATTAATCATGCTCCTCTACACTATACGGAAAGCACACGGGGTACTGCGTTCCGTTGGCCTCTACACGCATAATCACGGCCTTCACATCATAAAGCTCTTCGATTACAGACTGCGTGAATACCTCGTCCGTAGGTCCGTCTGACATGATGGTGCCCTTTTTCAGCGCAATCAATCGCTCACTGTAGCGCGCCGCATGGTTCAAATCGTGCAGCACCATGATAACCGTCAGCCCCATTTCATTATGCAATCGCACAACCAGCTCCATCAGCTCCAGCTGATGATGCACGTCAAGATAGGTCGTAGGCTCATCGAGCAGCAGAATCTTAGGCTTCTGCGCCAGCGCCATCGCTAACCACGCGCGTTGGCGTTCGCCACCGCTCAGGGTATGCACCAGGCGCGTACGCAGCGGTCCCAGCTCAGTAAACTCCAGTGCTTCTTCAATAGCCAAGCGGTCCTCCTGATTGAGACCGTCGAAAAACTTGCGGTACGGCATTCGTCCGTAGCACACCAGCTCCTCCACAGTCGTGCCGCCGGGAGCGTTCGCGCTTTGCGCCATCACTGCCAGCGTGCGCGCCACCTCTTCCGTAGACATTTTGTTGATATCCTTGCTGTCGAGATAAACCGCACCGCTCGCAGGCTCCAATAAACGACATAACGCCTTCAGCAGCGTTGATTTGCCGCTGCCGTTCGGCCCGATAATCGTCACAATCTCCGGCTGGGAAATATCCAGCGTCAGGTCCCTGATTATCGTGTGCTCGCCATAGCGCAGGGTAATTTTTTGTGTATGTAATGTCGGGATATTCATAGCTTAACGCATCCTCCGTTTCAGCAGATACAAGAAGAACGGACCGCCGATGAAGGACATGAAGATGCCCACGGGGATTTCCAGCGGACTGAAAAGCGTTCTTGCCGCCGTATCGGCCAGTGTTACCACCGCACCGCCGACAATCGCCGCACATGGCAGCAGGTATTCGTGGTCGCTGCCGATTAACAGGCGCATGATGTGCGGCACGATGAGGCCCACAAAGCCCAGCATGCCTGCTACGCTTACGGAAACTGCCGCCAGCAGCGCGGAAAGAAAAATTAAAATTGTACGCATACGCATCACGCGTACGCCCAAGCTTTTGGCCAATTCATCACCTAACTGCAACGCATTTAGGGAACGCGCACACAAAATCGTGCCGATAATACCAATCGCGCTATAAGGCAAAAGCATTTCCACATGCCCCCAGCTGCGCCCCTGAAAGCCGCCGGCCATCCACATAACCGTGCCCTGGATTCTGTCGCTGTAAAATACGTTCAGCGCCGCCATACCGCCGCCGAAGAAGGTGGCAACTGCCACGCCCGCCAGAATCATGCGCAGCGGGTTGATGCCCTTTTCCCACGCCAGGAAAAAGACGATGCCCGTGGAAAGCACGGCGCCGACGAAAGCTGCCAGCGGCACCATAGCGGACTGTTCCGGGAAAAGCAGCATTATCACCATCGCAAACAGGCCCGCACCGGCACTCACACCGATGATACCGGGGTCTGCCAGCGGGTTGTGCAGCACGCCCTGCAGGTTGCAGCCTGCCAACGCCAGGTTAGCACCTACAAGCACGGTAACAATCGTGCGGGGCAGGCGGATGAGGTTCACAATGCGGTCGGTGTCAGCATCCGCCTCGCCCAGCAGCGCCGCCCATGTTTCGCTCACCGAAAGGCTCACCGTACCGCTGCCGATGCTCACGAAAATGCCTGCGACGAGCAGGATACACAGGCCGCAAAAGACCGCTATGCGCAATTTTTCTTTTGTTTTGGCATCATTGCTCATTACTTGACCTCTCCATACATATATTCTTTCATAATCTTCATAGCGTCGATGGTGTGCGTGCCGGGGTTAACGGTAAACAGGCTCGGCGGCAGCTGGTACACACGGTTATTCTTCACGGCGTTCACGTCATGCCAGATGGCGTTGTCACGCATATTGGCGCGCAGCTTTTCCAGAATTTCCTTGCTGCCGCCCATGGTAATCAGCATCACGACGTCGGGGTTTTCCTTGGCTACGAATTCCATGCTCAGCGGAATGTAGCTGCTGTCCTTCACATTCTCGGCCTTGTCCGCAATGTTTACGGCACCCAAACGCTCTGCCAAATCACCGCCAAAGCTCTTTTTGGTGGACATATTGAAGCTGTCCGGCGAGCCGAAGATGATCAGCACCTTCGGTCCCCTGCCCTTCTGCACGTCCTGCGTCAGTGCGGCATATTCCTTTTCTATCTGCGCACGCTTGGCGGCAGCTTCCTTTTCTCTGCCGGCAAAGCGGCCGAAGTCGTCTATGCTTTTCAGCACGTCCTCATAGGAGTTTATCATGTTCAGGTAAAGCGGCACGCCGGCCATTTCAAGAGGCTTGCGCAGCATTACGTGGAATGGTACGTTCGTTCCTACAACCAGGTCAGGCTTCAGGCTCATGATTTTTTCCAGATTCGGCGCGTGAATCATGCCTACTTCGGGGATGTCCTTAATGCTTTCCTTGATGTCATCGGGATATGAAGTGCTGGTAGGTCTGCCGGCGGCCTTGCCACCGATGGAGGCGAAGATTTCCAGATTGGAGGCATTGAGAAAGACGATTCTTTTGGGCTCCGCGGGGATGTGAACCTTGGCGCCGGTACTGTCAGTTACGCTGACGGCAGCGTTGGCTGCGAGCTTGTGCTGGCCTCTTGCCAGCAGGAAGTAGCCTGCCAGGGCTATGATTACGACAAATACGAGTAAGATATATTTTTTCATACGCAACTCCCTTTACAATATTAGCTAGTGCTATCTTTGAAATTAAATTAGCCTAGTCTAACTTTACTATGACATTATCTTATAAGATGTGGATTTTGTCAAGATAAAATTAGCGTAGGCTAATTGGTGGGATTAGTTTGCGATATAAAATTCTAGAGAAAGTTCCATTTTCAGCACTTCTTTTTCCTGCATGTCACTATGTAAGCGCAGCTCCTTAACCTTACAGCCATCGCGTTCTGCCTGCCGCAGCCAGCGCAGCAGGGAATAAAAATCACCGACAGCACTTGTTTGCAATTTCTGCATCTGCAAGCCATTCTGCAAAGCCACAGGCTTGCCCTCCATCTGCATGCTGTTTAGATGAATGCTTTGAGCTCGTGCCTGCTTTTGCAGGCGTTGCAGCCTGTTATTCAAGCTCAGATTCTGCTCTGCCTGTTGCTTCAACTTCTTTTGCTTCTCCAACAATGTAATCTGATATGTCTTATAATCACTGTGTTCATTAGCAAAACGAATCTGCTGCGTCAGCTCTGTTTGCAGCTTGTTCGTCTCTTCCAGTACCAGTTTACGTTCATTCCACAACGTCCACGCATTAACTGACAAAGCAATCGCAATTAAACTTGCTGCGCCGGCAAGTATATTAATTGTCGCTTTCCTATGCTTCATTGCTCCCCCTCCTTCAGCTTCAGCTGCAGCTTATAAACAACAATATTACCCTGTTGCTCTGATTGCAAAAGTTCCACTCTGCTGTAATTTCCACATTTTTGCAGTTGCTCCACAAAACTTTCCAAGGCCAAATTATCCACCGCCTGTCCTTGCAGCACTAAAGGTTTTTTACTGCCGTTGTATTCCAGCAGTGTCAGCCAACAGCCGGGCATCATCTGGCGGCAGATGTGCTCAACCTCACCACCTGCCTCTTTCGATGGTTTAGATACTGCAGCCAACAGCTTTTCCAAACGCTGACAGTTACGCTCAACAACCTCGCTTTCCTGCATACGCTGTTCCCACTCCGCATACTGCTCTAATTGCTGCTCTACCTCCTGCAAATCGCGCTGCGACAGATAACAGCCTCCCCAGGCACTGGCATAAGCCAAAATCGCTAATCCTAAAGCTGCACAGCCTGCTTTTGTCAGATAACGGCCAAAAGTGGCCGCTATCCCCTGTAAGCGCCTCTGCTTCTGCCTGTATATTGATGGAAGAGACTTCCCGGCAAACCATTTATCTGCTGCTTCATCAAGCGTCATGTCGCTTAACGAAATGCCCTGCAGCTTTAAAAGCAGGCTGCTGCACAGATGCTCCAGCTCAGCGCGTGAAGTATCCTGTAAGGCCGTAAAAGTTACCTGATATTGCTGTTCTCCTGCTTCACTAAATTCTGTTGCCTCAAAGCTATAAGTATAGTCCTCTTCAGGCCAAGGAACACTCTGCTGTATCTCCCATTTTAAGACAGCCTGCAGTTCACGCCGCCGCATTGAAGGCAACACCATCTGTTCAGAATGCATCATTGCTGCTGCAGGCAGCAATAAAACCATCGCACCTTCTTCCACCTCACGCTTCAAAAGCATTTCACGTAAAGTATCGGCAAGTCTTTGCTTATTTGTCAGGCACTCTTCATCTAGCTGCTCCTGCCAGCTATGCTCACCATTCTGCCAATATGCCACCTGCCCCGTTTGCAGCGACAGCAGCAAAAGCGCCTGCTTAAGGCGCCATCGGCAGCGCAAAGCGCACAGTACAGGCTCAAACAGCTCCTCAACACTAATACTTTTACCATACTTCATCATAAGAACATCCTCCAATACCATGTAATGATTTCTCTACCCCAAAAATATGCAGTGACTGCCGCCGCACACAAAAACGGTCCGAAGGGAATCGCCTGTTTCAGCTTCCCACGCCTGCACAGCAACAGTAATGCTCCCACAATGCCACCGCTGATAAAGGCAAGCAGCAAACACAATACTCCCTGCTCTAAACCGAGCCAGATACCCAACGCCGGCGCCAACTTAACATCGCCCTCGCCCATACCGCCGCGGCTGGCAAAATACAGCACCAACATTATTGCCAAAATAATTCCAGCGCCGTAAGCAGCATCAAAAAGCTGCCTCTCATACCACGCGCGTACTAAGCCAACCGCCGCTAAAATTAATGTTGTCTTGTCATAAAGCAGCATAGATTTCAGATCGGTATAGGTGTGATAAAGCAATCCAAGAACAAAAATAACGGAAAACATGAATACCTCCTTAAATTTTTCCAGAAAAAAGCAAATAGGACCCCTGCATTGCATTACTACAACACAGGAGTCCTAAAACTCTTTACTGCATATTTACTTTTTCTGCTTCCAGATAAAGCCAATGCGCTTGACTACAGAGCTGAAAGTCTTGCTTGCTAATTACCAGTTCAGGTCCTCAACCTCTTGACGGCCTTTGCCGGTCAGAGCATCCATCATGATGCGTTGCTCGATTTGAGCAGCCAGCTTCTTGGTGAACTTAACAGTATCCGGATTAACGGACATGCTGTCGATACCGCTCTTAATGAGGAACTCGCAGAACTCAGGATATACGCTCGGAGCCTGACCGCAGATAGAAACGGTCTTGCCATCCTTATGAGCAACCTCAATCAGGTGACGGATTGCACGGCGTACAGCCAGGTTACGTTCGTCATAGATATGGGAAACAGTATCGTTATCACGGTCGCAGCCAAGAACCAGCATAGTCAGGTCGTTGGAACCGATGGAATAGCCATCAACAAATTTGTTGAACTGGTCAGCCAGGATGATGTTGGACGGAATCTCAGCCATCAGCCAAACCTTGAAGTCCTTACCACGGGACAGACCGCAGTCAGCCATAATCTTGGTAACCTTTTCGCATTCCTCTACGTTACGGCAGAACGGAATCATAACGTTCAGGTTCTTCAGGCCGAACTCTTCGCGAACTTTGCGAACAGCCATGCATTCGAGCTTGAATGCTTCGATATATTTAGGATCATAGTAACGGGAAGCACCGCGCCAGCCCAGCAGAGCGGAAGGCTCGTTCGGCTCGAATTCGTCGCCGCCCTTCAGGTCGCGGTATTCGCTGGACTTGAAGTCGGAGAAGCGCATGGTTACCGGTCTCGGAGCCATAGCCTGGCAAACTTGGCGGATGCCTTCAGCCAGTTGGTCTACAACCTTTTCCGGTTGACCGATTTTGATCAGATACAGCGGATGTTCATGGATATAAGTAGTCCAGATGAACTCTTCGCGCATCAGGCCGATGCCGTCGCAAGGCAGAGTAGCATATTTTTCAGCCAGCTCAGGATCGCCCAAGTTCATATAAATCTTAGTGCCGGTCGGCGGGAAGTATTCAGCAGCAGCAACTACCTGTTGTGCCGGTTGTTCAGCCTTCGGCTCTTCGATGATGCCTTCGTATACAACACCATGAGTAGCATCAATGGTTACGTCAATGCCATCGGGAATGGTGGTGGTAGCAGCTTCGCCACGGCTCTTGGTACCTACGATACAAGGAATGCCCAGCTCGCGGGATACGATAGAAGCATGGCAGGTCATTCCGCCGCTATCGGTTACGATTGCTTTCGCTTTCTTCATAGCCGGTACCCAGTCAGGAGCGGTCATTTCGGTTACGAGGATTTCGCCTTCCTTGAATTCGTCGATATGGGACGGATCCAAAATTACATGTACGCGGCCTGCTACATTACCAGGGCTGGCAGGCAAGCCTTTAACGATAACTTTGCGATCAGTAGTCACTTTCTTCTCCTCTTTCGGTGCACCATTTTCTTTGTTACGACGGCTCCATACGGTTTCAGGACGGGCTTGCAGGATGTAAACCTTGTTATCGCGCTCGTCAACGCCCCATTCCATGTCCATGTAGCAGCCATAGTGTGCTTCAATTTTCTTAGCGCATTCAGCCAATTGTTTGATCTGCTCATCAGTCAGCTTCTGCTCGTTTTGCTCATCCAACGGTACAACAACCTCTTCGCAGTCGCCGTCAGCTTTACGGATCAGCTTAATGTCCTGCGCGTTAACGTTCTTTTCAACAATCTCGCAGGTAGCTTTATTTACAGTATAGTTATCCGGAGTTACGGTGCCTTGAACAACATATTCGCCCAAGCCCCATGCGCCTTCGATGAGGATGTTCTTGTCGTCGCCGGTAGCAACGTTAACAGTGAACATAACGCCAGCAGCCTTGGAGAATACCATCATCTGTACTGCAGCGCTCAGTGCTACATCCAGATGATCAAAGCCTTGTTTTTCACGGTAGTAAACCGCACGGTCGGTAAAGCAGGAAGCATAGCATTCCTTAACCTTAGCAACAATGGTTTCTGCACCCTTTACGTTCAGGTAGGTGTCCTGCTGACCTGCAAAGCTTGCATCCGGCAAATCCTCTGCGGTAGCGCTGCTGCGAACAGCAACGAACGGATCAGCCTGGCCGACCTTTTCACCCAGCTCTTTGTAAGCTTGGGCAATCAGATCCTGCAGATCCTGCGGCATTTCTTCGTCCATAATTGCCTGGCGGACCTTAGCGCAAACCTCGCGCAGCTGAGCGCTGTTGTCTACGTCCAGACCGGCAATTAATTTTTTGATTTTCTCGTACAGACCGGTCTTTTCAAAGAAGTATCTGTAAGCGCAGGCAGTAGTTGCGAAGCCATACGGTACAGGTACGTCAACATGAGAGGTCAGCTCGCCCAAGGAAGAAGACTTACCACCGGCAATTGCTACGTCTTTTCTCTCCAGCTGGTCAAACCACAGCAGGAATGCTTTTTCTTTCTCCATAATAATTTGCTCCTTTTAAAATACTATACTTTTTTCTGGGGAAATCCTTAATATAGTGTATACTATATCACATTTAAAGGGCATATTCAAGCGATTTCTGCAGTTTTTTTTAGATTTTTTGTAGAAAATTCACCGGCATGCTATAATACAGATAAAAGTGAGGTGCGTGCCATGAATTTTATCGACAGCTTCTGCAGTAACATAAAAAAGGTAATTGCCCTTATAGCTTTAATGCTCCTTTTAACGCTCGTTATTTTAATTTTTACGCATACATCATTAGGCTATTTTCTTGTGCTGCTGCCCTTAACACTGCTGATTATTTATCTTTTACATAAAATGAAAGAGATGGATGAACAAGAAAGCTTCTTCCACAGCGTAGTTTTAGCCGTTCTGGCTTTTATTTTAGTTCTCTGTGGACTGCCGAAGGAGGGAGTATTGCTTTCCGCCGTTTTTTATGCCGCAAAGCTTTTGTACAAATACAACAGGATGCTGCATCCGCATGAGGAAGAACAGCAGCAGTACAATAATAATATAAGAACAACCGGTACCGATAATTCCGTCCCCTTTGTTACCTATAATGACACCTGCCCCGACAATGGCGAGGACTACGGGCCTGAAGGCAGTGTTATCTGGGGACCGCGTACTATCGAAGAAAATATCTATATCAACGGCAAATGGTACATCAACGAAAACAGCGAGGAATGGGAAGAAAACGAAGGCTGCTGAGCCATTAAACAATTTACGCAGACGCTCATATGCATGGGCGTCTTTTTTGCGAACAAAAAAGCGGTCCTACTAAAAGTAAGACCGCTAATTAACGATTGGTGGAGACGAGGAGAATCGAACTCCTGACCCCCTGCTTGCAAGGCAGGTGCTCTCCCAGCTGAGCTACGCCCCCAAAAGGCTTCGTGCGCATTTGCGTCGGAAACAAGTAAGATTTTACAGGAAAGCGACGCATTTGTCAAGCATTTTTTATTTGGTAATCAGCTCAACCAGCTTCAAAGTCATCAGGCAGGATTTTTCCACGGCAGCCATCGGCATAAACTCGCAGTTGGAGTGGAAGTTGAGTGCGCCGGTGAAATAGTTCGGCGTCGGGATGCCTTTGGTGGAAATAAAGGAACCGTCGGTGCCGCCGCGCATAGCGATATCCTTCGGCTCGATATCCAGCTCCTTCATCGCCTCGAAAATGTACTCCACGCATTTTCTGTTGTCATCGTTCAGCGCATCGGCAATGTTGCCATACACGTCGGTGATGTTCAGCTCAATGCCAGCCTTCGGATTCTTGGCCTGTACATATTCCACAGCATGACGAATGAACTCCTTGCGTGCTTCATACATCTTTTTGTTATGGTCGCGGATTTTGATATCCAAAGTCGCTTCCGCAGCGTTGGATTTAATAGCCTGCACCCAGATAAAGCCTTCGGTGCCCTCGGTGTGCTCCGGAGTCTGCATTCTGTCGAAGCAGTTGATGATATCAACGGCAACCAGCGCCGGGTTGACCAGAGTGTTCTTGGCGGACATCGGATGTGCGGTTACGCCCTTGATTTTGATGTGTGCGCTGCCTGCGTTAAAGGTTTGGTATACAACCTCGCCCAACTCGCAGCAATCAATGGTATATGCAAATTCAACCGGGAACTTGCTGAAATCCATCTTCTTGGAACCGCAAAGGCCAACCTCTTCATCCGGAACAAAGGCTACATAAATTTCGCCGTGCGGACGGTTTTCCTTAATGATGGTTTCCAGTGCTACCATCAGGTTGGCAACGGCAGCCTTATTATCTGCGCCCAGTACGGAAGTACCGTCGCTGGTAATGAGGTCGCTGCCGATATATTGGTTCAGCTCGGGATGCTCGCTTACCTTAATGTAGATTTGCTTTTCAGCGTTCAGCAGTACATCGCCGCCCTGATAGTTTTTCACAATCTGCGGATGTACCTTGGGAGAAAGGTTTACGTCAACGGTATCCATATGCGCAACCCAGCCTACATTCGGCACGGGAGCGTGGCCTGCAGGCAGGTTAGCCGGCAGACGGCCTGTCAGCACGCAGAATTCGCTGATTTCCAGGTCCACCAGACCAAGCTCAGCCAAATCCTCCTTCAGCAGCTTTGCCATATCCCATTGGCCAGGAGTACTGGGAACAACAGCACAGCCCTCCTTACTTTGGGATGGTACGGCAGCGTAACGTAAAAAGCGTTCAGTCAAACGTTCTTGCAAAGACATTTTTAAAGACCTTCTTTCATAAATACATATAACACCCTTCCGTCTGCTCGCTATGCTCGCAGCCACCTCCCCTTAGAGGGGAGGCAAGGTGAATTAGCTATAGGACAAGAGAAGAGCTTGCATGATGTCACCCCTCTCCGCCTCGACAAGCTCGGCACCTCTCCCCGAGGAGAGGCTATCTTCATTATATCATCTCTGAAATAATATTACAGCGAAAATAAAGCAGATTGGCCCTATCATCTCACCAAGCCAAGACGAGCGAGAAGGGTTGCAGATGCGAAGGGAAGTTGACGACGGCGTACTTCTAGTACGTCGAGGAAACTTTCCAAAGCAGATGCGCCCTTATCGTTCGTCTTCAAATACTACATTCTACGCGGGTATACATAGTCCGCTTGTAAGCCCAACGGTATATCCATAAACCAGAAAGCATACAGCATAATAGTCAAAGTAACCAGCAACGTAATAGTATACGGCAGCATGAGGGAGCTCAGCGTACCGATACCGGCGCTCTTCACGTACTTCTGGCAGTAAAAGTGCTTGCGTCAAAAAGTCAAATGTATACAGTATTAATATTTTACTATATACAATCTCGGCAAAATCTGTGCTATAATAAACAAAGCAGTTACATCTGCCCCAAACAAAAATATAACAGCAAGGAGTTTTTTTCATGATACTTTCTCAACGTATTCAAAGCCTGACAGCATCTCCTATCAGAAAGCTGTCCCCGTATGCTGACGCAGCCAAGGCTGCAGGCAAAAAGGTTTATCATCTGAACATCGGCCAGCCTGATATTGCCACTCCGGCACAATTCATGGACAGCGTGCGTGAATTCCAGGCACCGGTAATCGCCTACAGCAATTCCAAGGGCGAAATGTTCCTCTTAAAGGCTGTACAGAAATATTATGCAGAAAAAGGCATGGATTATGCTATTGAAGATATTTTCGTTACCAACGGCGGCAGCGAGGCCCTGATTTTCGCAGTTATGGCTCTGTGCGATCCCGGCGACGAAATCATGGTTTTCGAACCCTTCTACGCTAACTACACCACCTTCTGCAAGGAGTTCGGCGCTAAAATCAACGCTGTTCCGACCAGCGTAGAAAACGGTTACCACCTGCCCAGCGAAGAAGAAATCGAAAAGCACATCACTCCGAAAACTAAAGCAATTCTGCTCACCAACCCCGGCAATCCTACCGGCGTAGTTTATACCGAAGCAGAGCAGGATATGATCTCCCGCATCGTGCGCAAGCATAACCTGGCTTTAATCGCTGACGAAGTATACCGTGAATTCGTTTATGACGGTGCATATCGCAGCTTCGGCACCATGCCAGAATTAGACGACAACCTGATCATCATTGATTCCGTTTCCAAGCGCTACAGCGCCTGCGGTGCGCGTATCGGCTGTATCATCAGCAAAAACAAGGAGCTCAGCAAACAGGTTATCAAATGCTGCCAGGCTCGTCTGTGCAGCCCGATTCTGGAGCAGGTCGGTGCAGCAGCTTTGTACACCACTCCGGCAAGCTATCTGGAAGAGGTTAACAAGGAATATAAAAAACGCCGCGACACCATCGTTGCAGCTTTGAAGAAGCTCCCCGGCGTGAAGGCATCCGACCCGAAGGGCGCTTTCTACATCATGGTTAACATGCCTGTTGACGATGCAGAAAAATTTGCTATCTGGACACTGGAAAACTTCGCTATCGACGGCGAAACTGTTATGTTTGCTCCCGGCAACGGCTTCTACAACACCCCCGGCAGCGGCATTAACGAAGCACGCCTTGCTTATGTATTAAAGAGCGAGGATTTGGAGCGTGCTATCTACATTCTGGGTGAAGCACTCAAAGCATATCCCGGCCGTGTAGAAAAATAAGCTCACAAAAAGTTTAAAGCTTACAAAAAATTAGACCTCCTGAAAATTCAGGAGGTCATTTTTTATTTGCTCTGCAATGCTTCCGCCAGCAGCTTTTCATCAGCAATAGCCTGCGACAGCACCTGCTGCGTGTCCTCGCCCAGGCGTGGCGCACGCTTTTGCAGCGCCGCCGGCGTTTCGCTCAGTTTCATGGCAAAGCCCAGCTGCCGGTAGCTGCCAAGCTCTGCATCCTCTACGTTCAGCACCATCTCGTTGGCCTTGGTCTGCTCCGCGTCCACCGCCTCGGCAAAATCCAGCACTGGCGTTACGCAGGTATCCTTGCCCGCAAGCAGTTGCTCCCATTCGGGCAGCGTGTGTTTGGCAAATTCCAGCGTCAGCTGCTGCTTTAAGTAGTCGTGGTTAGCATCATCATCTATCAGGTCCGTCATATCGGGGCGCTGCAGCACAGCGCACAGGTTGCTCCAGAACTTCTTTTCCAGGCAACCCACCGCAAGGTAGCGTCCTTCCTTCGTCGCATAAATATTATAGTTGGCGTTGGCACCCGTCAGCCAGTTGTTGCCGCGCTCCGCCACAAAGCCGCTGCCGAAGTACAGGCTCGCAGCACCGGGCATCAGCGTCATCGCCACATTATACAGCGAAATATCTATCTCCTGTCCCTCGCCCGTCATCTGTGCATGGCGCAGTGCAATCATAATGCTCATGCCCGCCGCCATCGACGCATTCATATCCGCCATCAGCACGCCCGGAATCGCCGGCTTGCCCTGAGCCTCACCGCTCATAGCGGTAATGCCTGCCAGGCTCACATAACCGATATCATGGTCCGCCTGCTTGGCCAGCGGTCCCTTTTTGCCGTAGCCTGTCAGCGAGCAGTAGATAATTCGCGGATTCACCGCCTTCGCCGCCGCATAGTCAATGCCCAGCTTTTCCAGTACGCCCGGACGATAGCTTTCCACCACCACGTCAGCAGTTTTCACCAGCTCCAGAAAGGCCTTGCGTCCCGCCTCCGACTTCAGGTTGAGCACTACACTCTTTTTATTGCGGTTCAGCTGCAGATGCCAGTAACCGAAATCCTTTAAAAACGGCGGAAAACTGCGGGCATAATCGCCCCGTCCCGGCTCTTCGATTTTGATAACCTCCGCGCCGAAATCGGCCAGCAGCATTGTACAATACGGTCCCGGCAGCAGCCGTGACAAATCAAGCACACGAATACCCTCTAAAGCCTGCACAATAACGCCCCCTTAACAGCAGCATATTTTTGGACTGAATTTTTATACTACCTGAAAGATATAGAATTTGAGATAATTTGTTTCCGGTACCTGCCACAGAATCGGATGATCCGGAGATTGCTGGCGCGCTTCAATCTGACGCAGAGAAACATTGGCGTCATGCGCAGCGTCCTGCAGCATCTTCACGAACAGCTCCTCCTTCATAAAGTGCGAGCAGGAGCAGGTTGCCAGATAACCGCCGCGCGGCAGCAGCTTCATCGCCTTCAGATTGATTTCCTTGTAGCCGCGAATCGCATTCTTCACCGTGCTGCCGGATTTGGTAAACGCCGGCGGGTCCAGAATAATAAAGTCATATTCACGGGAATGCTTGTTGAACAAATCGCTCAGCAAATCAAAAACATTCGCCTGCAGGCCGTGCATAACATCGGAGCAATCGTTAATCGCTGCGTTATGCTCCGCCATCTGCACTGCCTCCGCACTGATATCAACCGCGGTAACGCTCGCAGCGCCGCCCTTAGCAGCATTCAGCGCAAAGGAACCGGTGTGGGTAAAGCAGTCCAGCACATGCTTGCCCTTGGCAATCTTGGCAATCGCCTGACGGTTATACTTCTGGTCGAGGAAAAAGCCGGTCTTCTGGCCGTTTTCTACATCAACCGTATATTCGATGCCGTTTTCGACAATCTCGGTAGTCACAGCGCCGGGCTCGGGGCACAAATCAGTAGCAAACCAGTGCTTGCCCTCCTCCATGCCCTCCAGCAGGCGAATTCTTACGTCGTTGCGCTCGTACAGACCGCGGATTTCCTGTCCCATCTCACGCAAAATTTTAATCAGCAGCTCAAACAGCATCTGCTTGCGCATTTCAATGCCCAAGGACAGTGTTTGCGTTACCAGCAGATCATTGTAGCGATCCACGGTCAGGCCGGGGAACATATCCGCTTCGCCGAAAATCAGACGGCAGCAGTTAAAATCACGCTCGCCCATAACCGTCAGGCGGTAATCCAGCGCATAACGCAGACGACGCTCCCAAAAGGCTTCGTCAAACTTATCATTAGTATTGGTGGAAATAATACGCACACGGATTTTGGAATGGTCGTTCACAAAGCCGGTGCCCAAATATTTGCCCTTGGACGTTACTACATCCACCAGATCACCGTTGGCATACTCGCCTTCGATTTTAGTTACCTCTTCACCAAACACCCAGGGATGACCGCCGCGTGCGGCACGCTCTCCCTTCGGGGTTACGAAAAATTTTGCATATTTACGCATATTCTACCTCACGATTTTAAGATTAGTTTTTCTTTAAGTATAGCATATTTTGCAGGCGGATGCGTCAAAAAAATAAAAAGCAGGCCCACGGCCTTACCATCAGGTAAAGCCACAAGCCTGCAAGCTATCTACAGCTTTTCTGCCACAACCCTGCATCTTTTCTTGCAGAAGGCTATGCCGTAAAGCAAAACTTTTTCTCTGCCATTATTATGCAAATAATCTGCGTAGCGTTTTGCGCGAATCTGCGCCAACGCCTTCGCACAGCTCTTCTCCATAGCCGTCATCGTCTGCGCATACTTCAGCTCTACGATTACGCCTGCATCCAAATCATCTGTTTCAACAATAATGTCCGCAAAGCCCTCGCCCTCTTCCACATTAGAGCGCACCAGCCAGTCTGCCTTTCCTGCCAGCAAGCCTACCAAAAGCATGTGATAGGAATTTTCTCTTTCCGCATCCCTGCCCTTAGCATCAAAAACACTGATGGAATTGCTGAGAGTCCTGTTCAAAAACAACTCTACCGCCTCGCTGTCACCCATGGCGAAAGCCTGCCAAAAGCTCTGCAGCTGCTCAGTGTCGGCAAAAACTTTCTTTTTAAACCATTCCTGAATCTGCAGCTTGTACACCTCGCGAATCTCCTGATTGGGGATCACCAGCTTATACGCGCCATCCTCAGTCACGCCCTTCTGCGTAAGATAACCGGTGGTAAAAAGCACGCTCCAAAGATTATCTATACTGCTGTCAATTTCATCATAGGTCAGTTCCAAGCGGATATGCTTTTCTATAGCCTCGCCTGCAACAAGACGCTCCAGTTCATCACGCGTCGATTTATCAGCCATCTCTATAAAGAGCTTCACCAAAGCATTGCCACTGGTATTTATCCAATAAGCCTGCGGTTTGGCCGACGGATTGCTGCGCAGCATATCTACATGATTAATGACATCCCACGGACAATAAACATCAGCGGCACCAAAGCGGTAGCCGTCATACCACGCCTTGGTTTCATCAAGATGGTCTGCCAGATTATAAGCCGCCAAAAGCTGCTCCACCTCAGCATCCGTAAAGCCAAACTGTTCATCAAAACGGTTATCGGTAATCGAAAGCACCTTAAAATTATTCAGACCGGTAAAAATGCTTTCTTTAGAAACACGCAGGCAGCCCGTCAACACAGCAAACTGCAGAAACTCGTTAGTCTTTAAGGCCTGGCCGAGCATACCGCGGATAAGTGACACCATTTCCTTATAATAGCCATTCTGAAAGGCCTTATCCAAAGGCACATCATATTCATCAAGCAGGATAATCGTTTTTTGTCCGTAATGCTTAGATAAAAGCTTTGATAAAAGCTGCAAAGCAGAAACAAGAACTTCGCCTGCCAGCGCATAACGTCCCTCGCGCACCGCCGTCAATCCGCAATATAAGCTTCGCTCATTTTCCGTCAGCTTATCGCTCTGCGCCAAAAAAGCAAAGCACTCCGCTTCTCCGGCAATCAACTCAGCCAAACGATACTGCGCATCGGCAAAGGTAAGTCCCTCTACATTCTTAAAGGAAAGAAAAATTACCGGATATTTTCCCTGATACTCCTCGCACAGCTTCTTGTTTTTTGCAATCTGCAGGCCGTCAAACAACGAAGCATCTGCTCCTATCTCAAAGAAATAGCGCAGCATACTCATATTCAGCGTCTTGCCGAAGCGCCGCGGTCTTGTAAACAAATTAACCTTGCCCCAGCCGTCCAGCAGCTGTTCAATGAATTTTGTTTTATCAACATAATAAAAGCCCGCCTGACGAATTTCCGCAAAATCTTCTATTCCCACAGGCAGTTTTAAAGCTTCCGTCATATGCTAAGCTCCCCTTTCCGCAGCAGTAAAACGTTCTACACGCATCCCGTCTTTTTTTATAATTGTATCATTATTACACCTGCATCGGCAACAAAATTTTGCTATATAAAAAAGCTGTCGCACTTTGACATGCGACAGCAGTTTTGCTTTGCTTAGAACGCTGCAACAACAGCACCTTTGTATTTTTCGTCAATGAACTTCTTAACTTCGGGAGAACGCAGAGCATTCATCAGCTTCTGGATTTCCGGACGGTTTTCGTCGCCCTTGCGGACAGCTACGATGTTAGCATACGGAGATTCCTTCGGCTCGGTGAACAGAGAATCCTTAACTGGATTCAGCTTAGCTTCCATAGCGAAGTTAGAGTTGATAACGGACAAATCGGTATCATCCATGGAACGCGGCAGCAGAGCAGCTTCGATTTCCACAATCTTCAGCTTCTTGTCGTTGCCAACGATATCGCCTACGGTAGCCTTAACGCCAACGCCATCCTTCAGCTTCAGCAGCTTAGCGCTTTGCAGCAGAGCCAGCGCACGGCCGCCGTTGGACGGGTCATTCGGAATAGCGATTTTAGCGCCTTCGGGAATATCATTCAGAGATTTGATTTTCTTGGAATAAATGCCCATCGGCTCGATATGTACCTTGCCTGCGGATACAAGATTCATCTTGCGCTCGGACACAAAGGTATCCAGATAAGGCTCATGCTGGAAGAAGTTGGCATCCAGCTCCTTGTCGTTCAAAGCCAGATTCGGTTTTACATAATCGCTGAATTCGATAATCTGCAGGTCTACGCCCTCTTTAGCCAGAGTGCCTTTAATCTGGTTCAGGATTTCAGCGTGCGGTACAGCGGTAGCACCAACCTTAAGGGTTACCTTTTTGTCAGCACCGTTGTCTGCCTTTTTGTCTCCGCCGCCGCAGCCTGCAGCAACAACTGCCAGGCTTACTAATGCCAGTAATGCAACTAATAATTTTTTCATCTTTTCTTACTCCCTTTCTTTATTTAACACGTCTTGCAAAACATCCGCCTAAGAAAAAAAACTCCTTCTGAGGAAGGAGCCGGTCTTCCTCTCATCTTTCAAGATTACACTTGCAGGATGTAGCACCATAACATTTGTCTGGTTGCCGGGCATCATCGGGCCTGTTCCCTCCGCCACTCTTGATAAGAGCGTGTTATTAAGATGTGAGTAATAATATATTATCCTAGTGTCTTTGTCAACATTAATCGCAAAAAAAATTTCTAAATTGCAATAAGAAGTTGCACACTTTTTGA
>OIGD01001476.1_pt1 | contig 21833 bp, 20 predicted proteins | sample 1582211 | NCBI WGS metagenome assembly OIGD01 (sample SAMN04414078, study PRJEB24778) | human gut metagenome | material: faecal | host: Homo sapiens
AATCTTACAATTTATTTTAGTTTTACAAACTATATTTTACTTTTACAATTCACCATTTTATATATAAATTAATTCTTCAAAAATGATTTCTTCAACTGAATGCTTATAATTATTCATAACTCCTACCCATTTTATTGTGTCAGTATTTTTTAAGTTTTCATCAACAAGATTTTTTTCTAGCATTTGTTTCATAAGTATTTCAAATCTTTCTTTAGCTTGTTTATCAGTATCTACAATATGTTTTCTTAAAGTATTATCCATAAACATTATAGTATATTCAGCTTTCTTATGTGTTTTTAAATGTTCTAGTCTTAAATGACCATACTTTCCAATTTGATAATCTTTTTCATATTCATCTTTTGTTAAATATAGATTAGGCAAATGATAATCTCCAACTTTGTGATATGTAATTTTATTATTCATTTCTAAAAACCTCCATAAATTAATTTTCACTACAAATTTGACTAAATAATTTATATCTATATCTGACCATCTAATATAAAAAATTTTGGAAGAAGGTAATAAGAACAATTTTGTCCTTATTTAACTTCTCCCAAGGTGAAGGTTTTCACCCGGAACATTTGCGATGATAATAAAATCACTGCTTGTAAAGGAGTAGCACTTAATGTACTCATTAAAAGGCACACTATTGTGAGTGCATACATCCAACTGCACATGCGGATTGAATCTCTCGAGTTCTGCCTTCATTTTCACAATACCGATATTCTCCATGATTGTACCTCCTGGCATTTGCCATATAAGATGATTGATTTTTGAGCTCATAAAGTATGAACTACTACATAAAATTGGGATTTTAGCAAATTTTACATAAAAATATGGTAGGCAAATTTTTAATAAAGTATGGTAAATTTGGAATAAATATGCTAAACTAGTAATATAAGAAGTGGAGGAAGAGATTATGAAAATATCTATTGAAGTAATGCAAAAATTATCAAAAATAAAAAATTCAGTATATGATGCCATAAAAATAGAATATTTATACCATTCTAATAAACTAGAGGGAAGTACTTTTAGCAAAGAGAATTTAATAGACTTATTAGAGCAAAGACAAGTTATAGGAGAACATTTTTTAGATGATGTTATAGAAACAAAAAATTCATTAGAATTATTTGATAAAGTTATAGACACATTAAACGAGCCTTTTGACAAATACTTATTATGGGATTGGCATAGAACATTAAAAAAAGGTAGTGTTGATGAGGAAATAGACAACATTGGAAAATGGAAAAAGTACGGAAATAGGTTATCTAAAACAGATTTAAAACTATGTGAGCCTCATATGGTTGAAAATAGCATATTTAACTTATTAGAAGATTGGAAAGAAAGTAAAAAAGATATATATGCAATAGCAGATTTTCATCAAAAATTTGAACATATACATCCTTTCCAAGATGGTAATGGTAGAATAGGCAGATTTATTATACTAAGACAATGTTTGGAAAATAATGTTGACTTAATTGCTATTGATGATGAATATAATAAAGAATATAGAGATGCTTTATATAAAGCACAAACAACAGGAAAAATAGAGGAATTAGTTGAAGTATTCAAAAAGTGTCAAGCTAGACTTAATGAAAAATTAAAAGATTATGAACAAATAATAATTCAGGTTTCAAATGAAGTAAATTAAAATTTAATTGAATATGAGCGTGAAAAAATAATTCATTTTAGAATGGAAGTAATATTTGATAATTTTTAGGGAGTATGGACTTTTAAGTATTATTATAGTAAAATAAATTACAGTTTGAGAATAAGGAGTGAATATATGTTAAAAAAATATTTGTTAGTGTTTTTAGTGTCTTTGGTACCACTTATAGAGTTGAGAGGGTCTGTGCCAATTGGATTAAGTACTATGTTAGGTGATCCATTACCTATAATTCCATTATATATTATTTGTATTTTGGGAAATATGTTGCCTGTGCCTGTAATATTCTTTTTTGCTAGAAAAGTTTTATTATGGGGGGCAGATAAAAAGTTTATTGGTAAATTTTTTAGGTTTTGCATAGAAAAAGGTGAAAAAGGTGGCAAAAAGCTACAAGAAAAAGCTGGAAGGGGATTATATTTTGCATTATTCATATTTGTAGGAATTCCTTTACCAGGTACAGGTGCATGGACTGGAACTCTTGCGGCTAGCTTTTTAGATATGGATTTCAAAAAGAGTGTAATAGCAGTTATGGCAGGTGTTGTATTGGCAGGAATTATTATGGGACTTGCTTCAATGGGGATATTTGGAGCATTTGGAGCCATATTCAGTTAAAAATCTTCGTAGTTATTTTTATAAAATTTGTAATTATAAAAGCAGTAAATATGAAATAAATAGCAAACATGTAGTGAAAATCAAAAAATAAAATTAAAATAAAAAAATAAAATTAAAATAAAAAAGATAGAAAATAAAAAATAAAATTAAAATTAAAATGATGGAAATTAAAAAATAAAATAAAAATTAATAAAAGATAGAAATCAAAAAATAAAAATCAAAAATTTAAAAAATGAGATATTAGGTGAGTAAGATGTTTAAATATTTATATCCATATGAATATGTAGAAAGTGTATTTTCTATTAATTATGAGAAATTATATCAAATGGGCTATAGAGGTATTATATTTGATATAGATAATACATTAGTACCACACGGAAAAGATTCAACAAAAGAAGTTGATAATTTATTTCAAGTTATTCATAGAATTGGATTTAAAACATTGTTATTATCAAATAATAATGAAAACAGAGTTAAAAGTTTCTTGAAAAATATTGATTCAGAATATATATGTGATGCTGAAAAACCTAATATAGAAGGTTATGTGAAAGCTATTGAAATTCTTAATCTAAAAAAAGCAGAAATAGTATATATAGGTGATCAAGTTTTTACAGATATATTAGGTGCTAATAAGGTTGGAATTGATAATATATTAGTAAAATATATAGGATTTTATGATGATGGTAAAAAAGGCATAAAAAGAAATTTGGAAAAATTAATACTTAAATTATATAGTAAAAGTAAAAAATATCAGAACAGAATAGGCGATATACAAAAAAAGTAAAAAATATCAGAACAGAATAGGTGATATACAAAAAGAGGAGGAAATATAAGAAATGTCAGAAAATAAGAAAAAACTTTTTTGTGAGATTAACCCTGTTTGTTTTGCAATTTCTGAACAAAAGGAAATTTACAAACGACATGTGCAAAATTTATTAAGTAAAGAGAAATTTGCAAAAATAGTACAAAGTGAAAAAATGCCTAATATTATTTCAAGCCGTAGTTCAAATTTGATTAAAAGAGGAAAAGGCATTGATATAAAACTTCAACAGAATAAAGCAGTTAATATAGAATTAGCATGTAGTAAAATTAATGGAATGGTAATTCATCCAGGTGAAGTATTTTCCTTTTGGAAGACAGTAGGAAAAACAACAAAAAGAAAAGGATATAAAGCTGGTCGTATAATAGTAGGAAATAAAATAGAACCAGGAATAGGAGGTGGACTTTGTAATTTAGCAAACACTATTCATTGGTTGGTTTTGCATAGTCCGTTAGAAGTAACAGAGTTTCATAAACATTCTGATGCATTAGCACCAGATGAAGGTAAAAGACTTCCTTTTAATTCAGGAACATCAGTTAGTTATAATAATCTTGATTACAGATTTAAAAATACTACCAATCAAGATATTCAAATTTCTATATGGTGTGAGAATGAAAAATTATATGGGGAACTAAGAAGTGAAAAAGAGTTCCCATGGAGTTATGAGTTAGTTGAAGAAAATCATCATTTCAAGAAAAGCGGAGATAAGTTTTATAGGAATTCTAAAATATATAGAGAAATTACTGATAAGTCAACAGGTAATGTTATAGAAAAAGAACTTATATTAGATAATCATTCAGAAGTTATGTATGACTATTCTTTAATTCCTCAAGAATTAATAAGAGCATAAAAGTATTAGATATGCTAAAATTAATTTAAGTAATAAAATAAAATTAATCTAAGTAATAAAATAAAATTAATCTAAGCAATAAAATAAAACTAATCCAAGTAATAAATCAAAAGTCAATCAGTTAATAAGAACATAGAAATATAGACCTACTAAAAAATAAGTTTTAGTAGGTCTAATATTATATTAAGTTGCATTTTTTTATTGTCGTATTTTTTTATTCTTTTATTCTTTTCTTGTTTCACTCAAAGATAAAATATACATATAAAAAATGTACATAAATGTACATAGTTATAAACAGTTGTGAAAATACATTTTTCAAATTAGTTTTTCATATAATCATATACCTTGTTAATTTGTTCACTAAAAGTACCATCAAATTGATTCTCAAAAAAAGCACTACCAATAGTAAAAGCCCATGGGTTAGCATCTTTAACTTCATTTAATCTAGCAAAACTATTTATACTACCAGCGAGGCAAACAGGAGCATGTACATGTGATACAAATTCTTTATTAAGAACAACAGGGTCTCCTGTATATCTATAACCCAATAAATCAAATCCATAAACACCTTTTTCAAGGTATTTATTGGCTTCACATATCATATCATCAATGCCACCTTCCAAAATAGAAGGACGGCAAGTTACTTTTCCAACAAATGGCATATATTTAAGATTATTCTTTTTACAAAAATCATTAACAGAATCAAAAAATATGGTCCCCATAAGAATATCACATCCACATTCTAAAGCCATTTTTGCACCTTCTATACATTCGTCCTCTGTGTATTCTACTACTTCTAGAAAAGTGGTTTTACCACTTTTTTTCATATATGCATATAAATTTTTCATTTGTTCTAAAGGAAGATTTTTTTCCTTAAATCCCCAAAATTTTGCTTTTGAATTTTTACATTGTTCAAATATTTCATAAGCGTTTTCTACAGTACAATCATTATATGTTAGCATTACTATTAGTTCTGGATTATTGTTCATATTATAGTTCCTTTCATGTTGAAAATATCATGGTAAGAGTATACTATAAAAATGTGAATATGGCAAGGGAGGATTGGGGACGTTTATTATTGGACATTTTTGTCCTACTTGGGACAGATGTTATGATTTAATTAATTTTAAAAATGAAAGTAGATAATTAAAGAACTAATAATTGCATTTGGTTAAATAGCCAATAATTAAATTGGCTTATTGGTTCTTTTTGACTTTTATGTTATAATCTAGACAGAAATAAAAAATATTAGTTATTGTAAAATATAAGTAGGCAAAATGAACATAAAATTTTGTCTACTTATATATATATATATTGAAAAAACATAGATAATCCAATACAATGTGGTTGAACAAAAACACAAAAGAAAGGAAAATATCTATGTTTGAAGAAATTGTAACAAAAAATGGATTAAAATTCAATAATTTGGAGAAAAAAATTTATAAATTTGTGTAGGTTTGTCAAACATATGTCATACTTATTTGATATCACTAGTGTTGAAATACCTGTTATGATGAGAGTATCGAAAAGTTTGTGTAAACTTTAAACTTCTTATGATATAAAACATAAATATGAAAAAATTTATTTATGTTTTTAACTAAAATTAATATAAATGACAAATTTAAATTTGTCAAGGTATGATTTTTAAGCCTGCTGAAATTTCGATTTTAGCAGGCTTAAAATTAGCCTTTTTTCGATTAGTCAATAATAACCTTATCTGGAAAATAAATATTTAATTCTGCCAATGTTACACCCAAATTTGCGTATCTACTAGTCCATTTTTCAATAATCATTTGAGTTGATAAATACATACTTTTTTCTAATGCTTGAACCGTTGGAAATACTCGTCTTCCTTTATTTAATCTTTTGTAACAATTATTTAAACTTTCTATTGCATTTGTTGTATACATAATTTTTCTTGTTTGTGGTCCATATTTGAAGAATGGCTGTACATTATCCCAATTATTTTCCCAATTTTCTAATGAAACTTTTCTTTTTGACCATTTTTCTTTTAACTCCTGTAAATTGCTATATGCTTCGTCTTCACTTGATGCTGTATATATTAACTTCAAATCTTGTGCTAATTCTTTTCTATCTTTGTACGAAACATATTTCAATGTATTTCTAATTAAATGTACTATACAACATTGAAATTCAGTCTTTGGATATACTGTTGCTATTGCTTCTTTTAATCCTTTTAAGCCATCTGCACACATTATTAGAATATCCTTTAATCCTCGATTTTTAAATTCATTAAGTACACTCATCCAATATTTTGCACTTTCTGAATCTCCTATGTAAAATCCAAGTATTTCTTTTTCTCCTTCCATTGTTACTCCTAATGCTATATATACGGCTTTTTTCACTACAACTCCATTTTCTTTAACACTAAAATATGTTGCATCTACAAATACTATTGCATATTGCTCATTTAATTGTCTTTGCTTCCATTCTTGTTTCTTCACTTATTTTTTCTCTTTTTGCCATATAAAAAACCTCCTTATGACATTTATATAATATCATAAGAAGGTGTATTTTTAAACTTTACACAAATTTTTCTATATACTCTTTAGAAATATATAAGTAGTTAAAGTTCAAAATTATCATAACAGGTATTTCAACACTAGTGATATCAAATAAGTGTGACATATGTTTGACAAACCTACAATTGGCAAGAACTTGAGATATGATTAGATATTGTGAAATGCAAAAAAATGTGTTATACTTTATTTAGTTTTTTAAATAAAAATAATATTTAATGTTATCTAACAATACTTAGTGTTATATAGCATTGCGTACATTAAAAAATATAAAAATGTGACCCAATTCGTAAAATGGCAAAAAAAATGGTGATTTTGAGTTAGCTCCAAAGTTCAGAGAATTTTTAAATTTTACGAATTTTGGCGAATAGTAATCACAACTAAAAAAATAGTCAAAAAGATTGAAATATAAACAAAAAAGGAAGTGAAAACATGTTTAGGTTACATTCAGATTACAAGCCAACAGGAGACCAACCACAAGCAATTGAATACTTATCAAACGGAATTAAAGAAGGCAAGAAATTCCAGACGCTTCTAGGAGTTACGGGTTCAGGGAAAACTTTCACAATGGCTAACATAATACAAAAAGTACAAAAACCAACACTGGTACTTGCCCACAATAAGACTTTAGCTGGTCAGCTATACTCCGAATTCAAAGAGTTCTTCCCAGAGAACAATGTTGAGTATTTTGTATCATATTACGATTACTACCAGCCAGAAAGCTATATTCCAGCATCAGATACATATATAGAAAAAGACTCATCTATAAATGATGAAATAGATAAACTACGTCATTCTGCAACACTAGCATTATTTGAAAAAAAAGATGTAATTATAGTAGCTTCTGTATCATGCATATATGGTTTAGGTGATCCAATAGATTACCAAGAAATGATGTTATCACTTCGCCCAAACATGCAAAAATCAAGAGATGATGTAATGAGAAAATTAGTATCAATGCAATACTCTAGAAATGAATTAGATTTCAAAAGAGGAACTTTTAGAGCAAAAGGAGATGTACTTGAAATATATCCATCATCACAAAGTGAGTCAGCATTACGAATTGAGTTTTGGGGTGATGAAATTGAAAAAATACATGAAATTAATCCATTAACAGGTAAAGCAACAGGTTTAAGAAGTCATGTATTAATTCCACCAGCATCTCAATATGTTACAAGTAGAGAAAAATTAGATAAAGCATTAATAACAATTGAAGAAGAGAAAAATAAAAGAGTAGAGTTTTTTAAGTCACAAGGGAAATTAATTGAGGCACAAAGAATAGAAGAACGTACCAATTTCGATATGGAAATGATGAGAGAAACAGGTTTTTGTCAAGGAATAGAAAATTATTCAAGACATATAAGTGGTAGACCGGAAGGAAGTCCACCATACACATTATTTGATTATTTTCCTAAAGACTTTTTATTATTAATAGATGAATCTCATGCTACAATACCACAAGTACGAGCTATGTACAATGGTGATAGAGCAAGAAAAGAATCATTAGTAAATTATGGTTTTAGATTACCATCAGCATTTGATAATAGACCTTTAACTTTTAACGAATTTGAACAAAGAATAAATCAAGTAGTATTTGTTAGTGCAACACCTGCAGATTACGAAAAAGAACATTCAAAAGGAAATGTTGTAGAGCAAGTAATTCGTCCAACAGGTTTATTAGATCCGAAAATAGAAGTAAAACCAGTAACAAATCAAATAGATGATTTAATAACACAAATTCGTTTAACAGTTGAAAAAGGGGAGAGAGTATTAGTTACTACTTTAACTAAAAAAATGGCTGAGGACTTAACCTCATATCTATCAAGTATAGATATAAAAGTACGTTATATGCATTCAGATATAAAAGCTCTTGAAAGAATGGAAATAATACATGATTTACGTAAAGGTGAATTTGATGTATTAGTAGGAATAAACTTGTTAAGAGAAGGGTTAGATATACCAGAAGTTTCGCTAGTAGCAATATTAGATGCAGATAAAGAAGGTTTCCTACGTTCAGAACGTTCATTAATACAAACAATTGGACGTGCCGCAAGAAATACAGATGGTAGGGTTATAATGTATGCTGATGAATTAACAGATTCAATGGAAAAGGCAATTACTGAAACAAACAGAAGACGTAAAATTCAAATGAAATACAACGAAGAACACGGAATAACACCTCAAACTATAAAAAAATCAATACGTGATACTATAAAAGCAAGTGTAATAGAAGAAACACAAGAAGAATATAAATTAGATAGTAATACAACAATTGAAGAATTAATAAATAAATTAACAGATGAAATGTTAGAACATGCTGCTAAAATGGAATTTGAAAAAGCTGCTGAATTACGTGATAAAATTAAAGAATTGACAGAATAAATAGGTATTATAGATGAATAAACATTGCAATACTATGCAATACCATAAATTAAATTATGTATACAAAGAAGGAAAACTAAAACGTCCCTTTTTTTAAACAAGGAGGTATAATTATGGAAAACAAAACACCAAATAAAAGATATAAAGTAGCTATATGTGGATATGGCAATTTAGGGAAAGGTGTAGAAAGTGAAATTACAAAAAATGAAGATATGGAATTAGTTTGTATAATTTCAAGAAGAGCAAATATAAAAACAAAGTCAAATGTTCCTGTTATACAAATTAATGAGATAGAAAAATGGAAAAACAAAATAGATGTTGTAATTTTATGTGGAGGTTCTGCTACAGACTTACCTATACAAGGTCCACAGTTTGCAAAAATGTTTAATACAATAGATAGTTTTGACACACATGCAAAAATACCTGAATATTACAATAATGTTAATAATGCAGATTTAGCAGGAAATACACCAGACGAACAACATATTTCTATTATATCAGTAGGTTGGGATCCGGGATTATTTTCAATTAACAGAGCATATATGAATGCAATATTACCTAATGGAAAAACATATACATTTTGGGGAGAAGGAGTAAGCCAGGGGCATTCAGATGCTATAAGGAGAATTGAAGGAGTAAAAGATGCAAAACAATATACAATACCATATGATGAAGCTGTTGAATTAGCTAGAGGCGGTAAACAACCTGAGTTAACTACAAGACAAAAACATTATAGAGTATGTTATGTAGTGGCAGAAGATGGAGCAGATAAAGAAAAAATAGAAAAAGAAATTATAAATATGCCAAATTATTTTGCAAATTATAATACAACAGTAAATTTTATAACCGAAGAAGAATTGCAAAAAAATCATAGTAAAATGCCACATGGAGGATTTGTAATAAGAAGCGGAAATACAGGAATATCAACAAATCAAGTAATTGAATATTCATTAAAATTAGAATCAAATCCAGAATTTACAGCATCAGTATTAATTTCATATGCAAGAGCTGCTTGTAAAATGTACAATAAAGGTGAAAGAGGCTGTAAAACGGTACTAGATGTGCCTGTTACTTTATTAAGTATTAAAAATAGAGAAGATCAGATAAGGGAAATGTTATAATTTAATAGTAAAACAAGTTTAAAATATAAATTAGATTACAAAATTATAAATATCAGATTACGATTCTATATGTGAATTATAAATTATACCTTGACATATACACATATAAAATATAAAATACAAGATATACTAATGAAAGGAGCAAACGATAATGGATAACATAAATATGTTTCCCTTAGGTGCAGGTTTTTTATTTCCGAATGGAAAGTACTATTCAACACAAGCGAAAGGACATGAACGGTTAGCATATAACATTCTAGAAAAAGTTTATAAAAAAAACATATTTGAAATTACGGATCCTGAATATATCTTACAAAGTGAATTTTCAGCAATACTAATAAGATATAGAAGAGGAGAACAATTATTATATCTTCCTAAAATAGCACCACAAACACAAGCTGGAAGAGAATTTTTTAGAAAAGCTATAAAGTTCTATTCCCAAGAAGGATTTCAAATTCTAAATTTATACAAAATAACTTTAGAAGATGAATTTTCTATAGTCAGAGATTTTATTGAAGAAAAATACGAAAGAATAGAAAAATCTAGTATTCCAACAAATTATACAGATACAATCATTTTAACTAAAGATAACAATTATATGTATAATCCGGAAAGAATAGGAGATTAAAAACAAATAATTACACTATTAGTGTAATTACATAACTAAATAACAAAAAACATGGCAACATTTTTAAAACTTTTAAAAATGTTGCCATGTTTTTTGTTATTTTTCCAGTAATATAATAGAATATGAAGAAAATAAAAAATTACAGGTTATTTTTTATGAGAGTAGAAAAAAAATAATAATGTTAAGGATACAAAACATAATAAGTTTACGCCAATGAAATTATCATAAATATATGTAAACAAGTTACAAACAATAACATAACAAGTAGACGACAGAGAAAATATTTTTGAATTATGTAAAGAACACAAGTACAACAAATCAAACAAACTAGTACTAGCATCTAGTGCTGTTATTGAACAATATTACTAAATTAGCATTTGACAAATTACCAGAAATATTATGCTAAAATATAAGTTATAAAATTAAGTACTCTGAATTATGAATTATAGTAACAATAATGAAAGAAAGTCCCCTTTCCCTATTAAAAAAAATATGTTATAATAATAATTGTGCAAGGGGGAAATATAGAAAATGAATGATAAAATAATAATTAAAGGAGCAAAAGAGCATAATTTAAAAAATATAAATTTAGAAATACCAAGAGACAAATTAGTAGTAATAACAGGTTTATCAGGTTCAGGAAAATCTTCACTCGCATTTGATACTTTATATGCAGAAGGGCAAAGAAGATATGTAGAAAGCTTATCATCATATGCAAGACAATTCTTAGGACTAATGGAAAAACCTAATGTTGAATCAATAGATGGTTTATCACCAGCAATTTCAATAGATCAAAAAACTACATCAAAAAACCCACGTTCTACAGTAGGAACTGTAACAGAAATATACGATTATATTCGTTTATTATATGCAAGAATTGGTGTTCCATATTGTCCTCATTGTGGTAAAAAAATAGAAAAACAATCAATAGATCAAATATTGGAAACAATAATGTCTTTACCTGAAGGAACAAAAATTCAAGTTTTAGCTCCTGTTGTAAGAAATAGAAAAGGCGAATATGTAAAACTTCTTCAAAACTTTCAAAAACAGGGTTTTACACGTGCTAGAATTGATGGTGAACCAATAGAATTGTCTGATGAAATTTCTATTGATAAAAAGAAAAAACATAATATAGAATTAATAATAGATAGATTAATTATAAAACCTGACATAAGAAGCAGATTAGCAGAATCTGTAGAACTTGCATTAAAACATGCAGATAATTTAGTTGCAATTGATGTAGCTTATATACCAAATGAATCTATAAAAAATCTTTCTAATATAGTAAAAACAGCTAATATAATAAGTTCAGATGAAGATTCAGCACAAATGTTATTTAGCCAAAATTATGCGTGTCCTGATTGTGGGTTTAGTTTTCCTGAATTGACACCAAGTCTATTTTCATTTAACAATCCATTTGGTGCATGTTCAAAATGTACAGGTATAGGTTATTTAATGAAAATGGATGAAGATTTAATTATTCCAGATAAAACTAAAACATTATATGATGGAGTTAAAGCATTTGGTGCAAGTACTATGAAAAAAGGCGATACTATGGCAAAAATGTATTTTGAAAGTATTGCTAAACATTATGGTGTAGATATACGTAAACCAATAAAAGATTTACCTCGTTCATTTATGGAAAAAATTTTATACGGAACAGGTGACGAAAAAATAGATTTTGAATTTCAATCTGCTACAGGTACTCGTAAATTTACTCAAAGCTTTGAAGGCGTTATTCCAACACTTGAAAGACGTTACAATGAAACTAAATCACAAGGAATGCGTGATTTTTATGAGATGTATATGAGTAATAGTGATTGTGATGAATGTAATGGTGCAAGATTAAAAAAAGAAGTATTATCTGTAAAAGTTGGGAATAAAAACATAAACGAACTAACAGATATGCCAATAAATAAAATTAAAGAGTATTTATCAAATTTACAATTATCAAAAAAAGAGGCTATGATTTCTGATCAAATTTTAAAAGAAATGCATAAAAGACTTCAATTTTTAATTGATGTAGGTTTAGAATATTTAACATTATCAAGAAGTGCAGGTACATTATCTGGTGGTGAAGCCCAAAGAATACGTTTGGCAACACAAATAGGTGCAGGTTTAACAGGTGTATTGTATATTTTAGATGAACCAAGTATTGGATTACATCAAAGAGATAATGAAAAACTAATTGCAACTTTGAAAAAACTAAGAGATTTAGGAAATTCCGTATTAGTAGTAGAACATGATGAAGATACAATGTATGCTGCAGATCAAATTATAGATATAGGTCCAGGTGCTGGTGTTCATGGTGGTAAAGTTATGGCACAAGGAACTGCAGAAGAAATAAAATTAATTTCAGACTCTATAACTGGCCAATATTTAAGTGGTAAAAAGCAAATTAAAGTTCCTGAAAAAAGAAGAAAACCTGTAAAAGGAAAATGTATAGAAATAATTGGAGCCACAGAACACAATTTAAAAAATGTTACTGTAAAAATTCCATTAGGAGTATTCAATTGTGTTACAGGTGTATCAGGTTCAGGTAAAAGTACTTTAATAAATGAAGTACTGTATAAAACAATAGCTAGAGATTTAAATGGTTCTAATGAAAAACCAGGTAAATGTAATAAAATAAAAGGATTGGAAAATATAGATAAAATAATAAATATAGATCAATCACCAATAGGAAGAACCCCACGTTCAAATCCCGCAACATATACAGGTGTTTTCGATATAATAAGGGACTTATTTGCAGGAACTAATGAAGCTAAATTACGTGGATATCAAAAAGGAAGATTTAGTTTTAATGTTTCAGGTGGAAGATGTGAAAGTTGTTCTGGAGATGGTGTTATAAAAATTGAAATGCACTTTTTACCAGATATATATGTGCCATGCGAAGTATGCAAAGGAAAACGTTATAACCATGAAACTCTAGAAGTAAAATATAAAGATAAAACAATAGCAGATGTATTAGATATGACAGTAGAAGAAGCTTTAGAATTCTTTAAAAATATACCTAAAATAAAACAAAAAATACAAACGTTATATGATGTTGGATTAGGATATATAAAACTTGGACAACCATCAACAACACTATCTGGTGGTGAAGCTCAACGTGTAAAATTAGCTACAGAATTATCTAAAAGAGCAACCGGAAAAACATTATATATTTTAGATGAACCTACAACAGGACTTCATATAGCAGATGTTCATCGCTTGGTAGATATACTTCAAAGACTAGTAGATACAGGAAACACAATAGTAGTTATAGAACACAATTTAGACCTAATAAAAACTTGTGACCACATAATAGACTTAGGCCCAGAAGGCGGAGAAAATGGGGGAGAAGTTATAGCAATTGGTACCCCAGAACAAATCTGTAAAAATGAAAGAAGTTACACAGGAAAATTCCTAAAAAAATTTTTGAAAGAATGAAGGAATTAGATAAAAAACGAAAATTTAAAAATACATGTTAAGGATTCCTTAAAACTGTTAGTTTTTAAATTTTCGTTTTTTATATTCTACAAAAATAAAACAATTACAATACAAAATTTTTATTATTATAGTCAACATTAATTGAAAATATCAAATTAGTCACAATTTTTATTATTTTGGTTATTTTTATTGTTATTTTGATTGTTTTTATTATTATTCTTATTTTGATTTTTATTATTTTTTTCTGACATAAAGAACACCTCCATTCGTTCAAAATTATTATGCGAAAAAATAATAAATATATACAAAAAAATCAAAAAAAACTTGACTAAAATAAGAAGTTATATTTTAATATAAAATATACAATATAATATTGTATAAATGTAAGTTTAAACAAATCACATAAGACTAACTATAAGTTTGGAGGAAAAAGGAAAATATGGAGATACCTGGAATAGAAATAGCAGAATTATTAGAATGTAATAACATAGAAAGACTTATAATAGAAGCACAGAAAAATGAATTAGACATACAAGGATGTAGATTTAGAGGATGTTATGAAGCACATATAGATACAAGTAATTTGGAATTCAATACATGTGAATTTTCCGCTTCTATATGTCTAAATGCAAAATTTAATCAAGTATCATTTACAGATGTAGTATTTGATAATTGTGATTTTTCAAATACAGATTTTAGCGAATGTAATTTTGTAAGAGTTGTATTTAAAAATTGTAAATTAGTAGGATGTAACTTTACAAACTCACACATGTATAATACATTTTTTGATGGAAGTAATTTATCATATTCTAATATGTCATTGTCACATTTTAGAGATGTGTGTTTTCATTCGTCAAAATTATCAAATGCAAGTATACAAGAAGCTGTATTCAAAAATGTTGAATTTAAGTATTCAAACTTAATAGGAATTCAAATGTTTAGAACTAACCTAAAAGATATAGATTTTACAACATGTGATATTACAGGATTGGTTGTTATGCCACAAGATTTACAAGGCGTGATAGTTGATGAGTATCAGGCTGTGGAACTTTCGAGGTTATTGGGAATAGTGATTAAGTAGGTATAATAGCACTAAATGCTTTATTATGTAGCATTTGGTGCTATTTTTGTATTTATATATGTGTGCATTAGAGATAACCGGCAAAATAAAATATATTAAAATTCCGTTTCTTTGCTGGTCGTTTTAGTGTGTTAAAATGTGTGTGTGCTCACGCTCCCAAACTGCGCGTTCACTGCATTTTAATATATTTTATTTTGCATACTCTACTGTTTTTTTGGGGTGGTTGATGTAAATATGGATCTAATAATTTGCATTACATTTAGAGTTATAAATATGGTGTTAATATGGTGTTAAATTGTTATCATTTGTAAATGTTTGAAATAAATCTTGAAAAAAAATAGAAATACTTATATAATGAGAAAAAAATGAAAGGAGATTAAGAATTTAAATGTCATTTATAGAAAATATAAAAGAAAAAGCAAAACAGCAAATAAAAACAATAGTGTTACCTGAAGGAAAGGATATACGTACATTACAAGCTGCTGCTATAGCACTAAAGGAAAAATATGCCAATATTATAATATTAGGTAATACAGCCAATATACAAGAAATGGCAAATGCTAATAAATTAGATATATCAAATGCAACTATAATAAATCCTATAGAAAGTAAAAAATACGAAACATATGTTCAAAAGTTTTATGAATTAAGAAAAGCAAAAGGAATGACTCTAGAGAAAGCACAAGAGATAATGAAAGATGAAACATATTTTGGTATGATGATGGTAAAACAAGGAGATGGTGATGGATTAGTATCAGGTGCATGTCACTCTACGTCAGATACTTTGCGCCCAGCACTACAGATATTAAAAACAGCTCCTGGAACTAAATTAGTATCAGCATTTTTTGTGATGGTAGTACCTAATTGTGAATATGGAGAAAATGGAATTTTTATATTCTCAGACAGTGGACTAAATGAATATCCTGATGCAGATGCTTTATCAGAAATAGCTATATCATCAGCAAAAAGTTTTGAACAATTAGTAGGTGCACAACCTAAAGTTGCAATGTTATCATATTCTACATATGGAAGTGCACATTCTCCATTAACAGATAAGGTTGTTGAAGCAACTAAATTATTAAAGAAAAAAGTTCCAAATTTAATATGTGATGGAGAACTACAATTAGATGCAGCAATAATACCAGAAATAGCTGCTTCAAAGGCACCTGGAAGCCAAGTAGCAGGAAAAGCTAACACACTAATTTTCCCAGATTTAGATGCAGGAAATATCGGTTATAAATTAGTACAACGTTTGGCAAAAGCTGAAGCATATGGTCCACTATGCCAAGGAATTGCTAAGCCGGTAAATGATTTATCAAGAGGATGCTCAAGTGAAGATATCGCAGGAGTTATTGCTATTACTGCAGTTCAAGCACAAAAGTAAAAAAATGAAGGAATTTGGGACGTTTAATTTTGGTCACTTTATTAACATAAACAATTAAATTTAATAAAAAAGAAAGGATTATATATATGAAAATACTAGTATTAAACAGTGGTAGTTCATCATTAAAATATCAATTAATAGATATGGATACAGAAACTGTTTTAGCAAAAGGAAATTTTGAAAGGATAGGACAATGTAATTCCTTTTTAACACATAAAGTTGGAGACAGCAAACATAAGTTTGAAAGACCTGTTTCAAATCATGAAAAAGCTATAAAATTTGTATTAAGAAGATTATTGAGTGAACAATATGGTGTTATAACATCATTAAGCGAAATAGATGCTATTGGTCACAGAGTGGTCCATGGAGGAGAAAAATACGCAGACCCTATAATTATTACTCCGGAAGTTTTAAATGGCTTAAAATCAATTGTAGACCTTGCACCATTACATAATCCCGCTTCTATATCAGGAATGGAAGCCTGCATAAACTTAATGCCAGGAAAAATAAATGTAGCTGTATTTGATACAGGATTTCATAAAACAATTCCTGAAAAAAGCTATATATACCCTATACCATATAAGTATTATGAACAATATAAAATACGTAGATATGGTTTTCACGGAATATCACATGAATATGTATCAAAAAGAGTATCTGAATTAGTAAATAAACCAATAGAAGATTTAAAAATAATAAACTGTCACTTAGGTCAAGGTGCTAGTATATGCGCAATTCAAGGTGGTAAATCAGTTGATACTAGTATGGGATTTACTCCACTTCGGAGGAATTCCTATGGGAACTAGAAGCGGAGATTTAGACCCTTCTATAGTTACATACATAGCAAATTTACGCAATCATACACCAGATGAAATGGATGAAATACTTAATAAAAAATCAGGTGTATATGGAATATCAGAAGTATCTGTCGATTTCAGAGACATAGAATCAGAAGCAGCAGATGGAGATAAAAATGCAATAATGGCATTAGATAACTTTGCATACAATGTAGCTCAATATATAGCTAAATATATGGTATCTATGGGCGGGGTTGATATAATAACATTTACCGCAGGTGTTGGTGAAAAAGATCCAAAAGAAAGAAAGAAAATTTGTGACTATTTACAATGTTTTGGAATTAAAATAGATGAAAATAAAAATAATACAATAGTAAATTGTGAAGGAAAAATTTCATCAGATGAGTCTTCTGCTCAGTTATATGTTATACCTACTAATGAAGAATTACTAATTGCTAGACTTATTGGGGACGTTTATTAATGGACATTTTTGCAAAAAATAAACATCTCTCAAAAAGTTTGCCAAATTAAATAATTTATGATATAAATAAACCTATAAAAACATCTACAATAAAAAATATGTTATATATACCAATAGTACATACATTTCAAATGTTTTAGTCCACCATTTTTCTGGATTGTACATAATATATTCAGATAGTATAGACATATTAAAAAATTGTAAAGAAAGGAAGTTAAAAACATGAAAATATTAGTATTAAATTGTGGTAGTTCTTCATTAAAATATCAATTAATAAATATGGAGAATGAAAGTGTAATTGCTAAAGGAAATTATGAAAGAATTGGTGATCCTAAAGCATTTGTAACGCACAAAGTAAATGGAGAAAAATATGTTATAGAAAATAGTGCACCTACACATAAAGAAGCATTAGAATTCATAATAAAACAATTAACTCAAACTCCTTATGCTGTTCTTAGCAATTTAGATGAAATAAGTGCAGTTGGACATAGAGTAGTTCAAGGTGCAGAAAAATATGCAGACCCTATTTTAATTGATGACAGTGTTGTTGCAGGAATAAAAGAAGTTGCTGATTTAGCTCCTGTACACAATATGGCTGCAGCAATGGGAATTGAAGCTTGCAGAAGTTTAATGCCTAATAAACCAAATGTTGCTGTATTTGATAATGGATTCCACAAAACAATTCCAGAAGAAAGATTTTTATATCCTATTCCATATCATTATTATAGAGAATATAAAGTTCGTAAATATGGATTCCATGGTACATCACATTCATATGTATCAAAAAGAGTTGCTGAGCTAGAAAATACACCTATAGAAAATCTAAAAACTATTGTATGTCATATAGGTCAAGGTGCAAGTTTATGTGCTGTACAAGGTGGTAAATCAGTTGATACTAGTATGGGATTAACACCTTTAGGCGGAATTATGATGTGTGCTAGAAGTGGAGATTTAGACCCTTCTATAGTTACATTTTTAATGAAAAAAGAAAATATTACTCCAGAGGAAATGGATAAAATACTAAATAAAGAATCTGGAATTTATGGTATTTCAGGAGTATCTGCTGATGTTAGAGATATTGAACAAGCCGCTTCTGAAGGTAATGAAAAAGCAGAATTAGCTTTAAAAGCATATGATTTAAATATAGCTCAATATATAGCTAAATATATGGTATCTATGGGCGGAGTTGATAATATAGTATTTACAGCAGGTGTTGGTGAAAACCAAATAAACAGAAGAGCTGGAATTTGTAAAAATTTAGAGTTCTTAGGTGTAAAATTAGATGTAGCCAAAAATCAAACAAAAGGTGAAGAAATTGAAATATCTGCACCAGATTCTAAAATTAAAGTATGGGTTATTCCTACTAATGAAGAATTAGTTATTGCAAGAGAAACTATGAAATTAGCAAATATCAAATAAATTCAAAATATTCATAAGAAATATTTTTTATATAATATGCAAATTAAAATTAATCAATAATAAAAATAACAAAGAGTTCTAGTTTAATAAAAGACTAGAACTCTTTTAATTTTCTACACCTTTATTTACATAATTTCATAATATAATAATAATTGAATTGTAAAGGAGGGAAGATAATTGAGTCTAAAAAATGTTAAAATAGGATTTGCTCTTACAGGATCATTTTGTACATTTTCTAAAACAATAGAGCAAATGGAAAATCTAGCAAACCTAGGAGCAGAAATAATTCCAATAATGTCATATAACAGTTATAATTTAGATACAAAATTCGGAACTGCTCTAGAACATATAAATAAAATAAAAGAAATTACTAAAAAAGATATAATTCATACTATACAAGAAGCGGAACCAATTGGTCCTAAAAAAATGACAGATATAATGATAATAGCACCATGTTCAGGAAATACAATTGCTAAACTAGCAAACGGAGTTACAGATACTCCTGTAGTAATGGCTGCTAAATCACATTTACGTAATCAAAAACCATTAGTTATTGCTATTTCAACAAATGATGCATTATCTGGAAGTGCCGAAAATATAGGTAAATTATTAAATAGAAAACATTATTATTTTGTTCCATTCAGACAAGACAATCCAATTACTAAGCCTAATTCATTAGTATTTGATAGTAAATCCATTGTCGAAACACTAGAAAAAGCATTAGAATTAGAACAAATTCAACCTATTATTTTATGAACTTAAAAAATATTAAAAAAATATAGATATCATATTGACACCAAACAAAAGTTCTTGTATAATTAAAATATGCAAAAACTTGTTTGGATAAAAGGAGGATATTTATATGAAAAAAATAGTTAATGTAAGAAAATTTATAGTGAGTAATACCATATTATTAATACTACTATTAGTGCTAGGAGCATCTATAATAAATGTGACATATTCATATAATGATACTAAATATAAAACTTTATATGTAACACAAGGAGATACTTTATGGAAGATAGCTGAGTCCGAGCAAAGGAATAATTCATATTATAAAAATCAAGATATTAGAAACATTATATATGATATAAAACATACTAATAAACTAGAAAAAAGTAATTTGGAAATTGGTCAAGAAATAAAAATACCAATTAAATAAAAATATATATCAAATTGAAATAAAATAAGCATCTTCTAAAATTTATTTATAATTGCAATAATGATGAATTGTACTAAATAATTGTAAATTATTAAGATGCTTATTTTTTATAATTTATTAATTTAATATATAGTCTTTTACTAAGTTGTACATTTTGTATATTATATATATAACTGTACATTATAAATTTGCTAATGGATTACTTTCTACAGCATTTCGTACTTGTGAATTATCAACATGAGTATATATTTCAGTAGTAGAAATGCTTTCATGTCCAAGTAATTCCTGTAAAGCACGAATATCTACATTTCCGTACTGATACATCAATGTAGCAGCAGTATGTCTAAGTTTATGTACAGAGTATTTATTAGTATCAAGGCCAGCTCTTTGTAATTCTTGTTTTACAATATATTGAACAGTTCTATTACTAATTCTTTCTTTACGTTCACTTAAAAACAACGCATCACGAGAATCGCTTTTGACACCATCTCTAGGGCGAACTGCTATATAACTATTAATTGCATTCATACAAGCCCTATTTAGATAAATTGTGCGTTCTTTATTACCTTTACCTATAACACTAAGTTTGCAATCATTAAAATTAATATCTTTAAAATTTATTCCAACTAATTCAGAAAGACGCATACCACAATTTAAAAATAATGTAATAATAGCAAAATCACGTTCCTTATTTCTATCATCAATATTTGTAGCCGCTTCTAACAATTTTTTACTATCATCTAAAGATAAATATTTAGGAATACGCTTATCTTGTTTAGGCGTTTCTAAATTCTGAGCAGGATTTTTATCTATCATTCCAGACTTATTACATAAATAATTAAAAAATACACGTATACTAGCAACTTTCCTAGCACGAGTTGCTGCTTTACTATTAAAATTGTTTTTCAAATAAAATAAATAAGCATGAATATCTTCAAGTGTAATTTTTTCTACTGTTGAAACACTCATATCATGAATATCAATCTCTTTAAAATCCTTTTTATCAGTCATTTTAAAATGCACCAGAATGAATTTTAAGAAGTTATTCAAGTCATAGTTATATTCTTTTATAGTATTAGGTGATTTATTTAAAATAGTAGCGGTATAATCTAAAAATGAATTTAAAAAATTTGGGTTTCCTTCTGTATTTATCATAAGTAACATATCCTTTCATTAATATTAGTATTCGTTTATACAAATATCTATACTTATTTAAATTTTATCATTGATTTATAAAAAGTCAATATTGACTTTAAGAATATAAGTGTTACAATATATACATCAATAAAACTAATTATTTTTATAGTCAGTTTTATTTAATTGCAAATATATAGGGGATAAAAATGAGTGAATATAACAATGATAATGGAATATTAAATAAGAAAAATGTTTTTGAAATAGTAAAAGATATAAATACAAACAAAAAAATGCTAATATTAAATGAAATATCTAGTATAC
>OIGD01001480.1_pt1 | contig 21760 bp, 15 predicted proteins | sample 1582211 | NCBI WGS metagenome assembly OIGD01 (sample SAMN04414078, study PRJEB24778) | human gut metagenome | material: faecal | host: Homo sapiens
ATCTTCGTCTTTGTCGCAAGCTCTACATGAACCTCCAGACCGATCACGGTTTCGTATACTTTACTCATCTTACAGACCCCTTTCTGCTACAGCGGCAGGCTGCTTGTACTCTCTTGTCTGCTCAAATGCATATGCCGCCTGAATGATTGCTTTCTCGTTAAATGCATCTCCTACCATCTGGACACCGATCGGCATACCGTCTTTGTCGTATCCGCATGGAAGGGAAATACCCGGAAGTCCTGCAAGGTTGACCGGAACGGTGTATACATCGCCCAGATACATCTTGATCGGATCGGATAAGGATTCACCCATGGTCAGTGCAGTTGTAGGTGCAACCGGACCGAGGATGATATCGTATTTTGCAAATGCTTTATCATAAGCCTGTTTGATCAGGGCTTTTACCTTAAGTGCTTTTACATAGTATGCATCATAGTAACCGGATGACAGGGTAAAGGAACCTAACATGATACGTCTCTTTACTTCTGCGCCGAAGCCTTCGGAACGTGTCTTCTTATACATGTTGTGAAGGTCTGTGTACTCTGCTGTACGATAGCCGTATTTTACGCCGTCGAAACGTTCCAGATTCGAGCTTGCCTCTGCGGATGCAATGATATAATATGCAGGAATTGCATATTCTACCATACCAAGGTCAAATTCTTCCACGATCGCACCTTTTTCTTTTAATACTTCAGCTACATGGTACACAGCATCCTTGATCTCAGGATCCAGTCCTTCTGTGAAATAGTCCTTTGGAAGTCCGATGCGCATACCTTTTACATCGTCCTTTAATGCGCTTGTAAAATCATTATCCGTACGTTCTACAGATGTAGAATCTTTCTTATCATACCGGGAAATGATCTCTAATATCGTTGCACAGTCTGTTACATCCTTTGCAAGTGGTCCGATCTGGTCAAGAGATGAACCATATGCAACCAGACCGTATCTGGATACTCTGCCGTAAGTTGGCTTGATTCCTGTTACACCACAGAATGCTGCCGGCTGACGGATCGATCCACCGGTATCGGAACCGAGTGCACACGGTACTTCTTCTGCTGCAACAGCGGCTGCTGATCCGCCGGAAGAACCACCCGGAACTTTATTTGTATCCCATGGATTCTTTGTCTCGCCATAATAAGAAGTCTCGGTTGTACTTCCCATTGCGAACTCATCCATATTTGTCTTGCCTACGATCACGGCTCCTGCTTCCATTAATTTCACAACAGCATCTGATGTATAGGTCGGTACGAAGTTTGATAAGATCTTGGATGCGCAGGTGGTAAGTACACCATTCTGACACATATTATCCTTGATTGCGATCGGTACACCTGCCAACGGGCCTGTCAGCTCGCCGCTGTCGATCTTCTTCTGTATTTCTTCTGCCTGTTTGAATGCACCTTCTTCATCTACGGTGATAAAACAGTTATATTCTTTGTCGTATGTCTTTATATTCTCGATGCAGGCTTTGGTTGCTTCCATAACGGAGATCTCTCCGGCCTTGATCTTCTTTCCAAGCTCTACTGCTGTCATACTCATCATATCCAATGTCCGTTACCTCCTAATCAAATGTTCTTGGCACCTTATAGCAGCCATCTTTCTGCTCCGGTGCATTTGACAGCATATTCTCTCTGTCGTCGCCATTTGTTACTTCATCTTCACGGAATACATTATTATAAGAAAATGTATGGCTCATTGCTTCCACATTCTCAGTGTCCAGTTCGTTTAACTTACTTACATAGTCAAGCATATCTGACATATCTTTCTTTGCCTGCTCCTTCTCCTCATCGGAAAGCTCAAGCTTCGCCAGAATACCTACATAATCGATTGTTTCGTCTGTAATAACCATGGTATGTCTCCTTGTCTGGGTTTTATTAGGCAATTGCAATACTACTCTTTACTATGTTTGGATACTTTTGACCTTACCAATCAGGGGACGCTTTCGCTCGTTTCGGTCTGCAGCGGTACTAAGATGCCGCTTATGCGCCATCTAAGGACCGGCGACCTCAAATGCCCCTGTATTAGTAAGTCAAAGTATCCAAACAACATTCAGACTATTGTTTTCGCAATTGCCTACTATTATTTATAGTACCACAAAATTAGTTAGAGTGTACCACATAACTCCGTTGTTTGCAAGTCTATGTCCAAATGAAGTCGTCCTGCTGTTCAGCAACAATTGTCCATTCAAAATATTTCATTTATGACAAAAAATGGAAGAATGAATTACTATTATGAAGCAAGCCTGTCTGAATGTCGGTACTTAGTGAACTGCTGAATGCAGTGAACTTAGAACCGCTACATGAAGATAGAGCGAAAGCGTCTTGCGTAATAATATGTAATCATTCTTCCATTTTTATGTCATCATTTATTAAATGGACAATTGTTGCGTCCTTTTATAACATGCCCTCTAAGGTCTCACGAATTGCCTTGATGAAGTTCTCGCTGTTTAATACAGTTGGATTCTCAAGGGTTGTGATAAGTGCAAGATCCTTTGTCATCTTTCCGGATTCGATCGTTGCGATCGTTGCTTTCTCAAGCTTGTTTGCGAAATCAACCAGAGCGTCGATGCCATCCAGTTCACCACGTTTTCTGAGTGCGCCTGTCCATGCAAAGATTGTTGCAACAGAGTTTGTGGATGTTTCTTCACCCTTTAAGTGCTTGTAGTAGTGTCTCTGAACTGTTCCGTGTGCAGCTTCGTACTCATACTTTCCATCCGGGGAAACCAGTACAGATGTCATCATGGCCAGTGAACCAAATGCAGATGAGATCATATCACTCATTACGTCACCATCGTAGTTCTTGCATGCCCAGATGAATCCACCCTGGGATTTCATAACTCTTGCTACAGCATCGTCGATCAGTGTATAGAAATATTCAATACCTGCTGCATCGAATTTCTCTTTGTATTCTTTATCAAAGATCTCCTGGAAGATATCTTTGAATGTATGGTCGTATTTCTTTGAGATCGTATCCTTGGTTGCAAACCAGATTGTCTGCTTGATATCCAGCGCATAGTTGAAGCAGCATCTTGCAAAGCTTTCGATTGACTTGTTGATGTTGTGCTGTCCCTGGATCACACCCGGTCCGTCGAATTCATGGATCGTCTCTTTGATCACTGTACCATCTGCACCTGTGAATACCAACTCAGCCTTACCGGCACCCGGAACCTTGATCTCTACGTTCTTATATACATCACCATATGCATGTCTTGCGATTGTGATAGGAGCCTTCCAGTTCTTTACACATGGCTCAATGCCCTTTACGATGATCGGCGTACGGAATACAGTTCCGTCGAGGATCGCACGGATTGTTCCATTTGGGCTCTTCCACATTTCCTTCAGATCATACTCTGTCATACGTGCAGCATTTGGTGTGATCGTTGCACATTTAACAGCAACGCCATACTTCTGTGTTGCATATGCGGAATCAAATGTTACCTGATCATTTGTCTCATTTCTATATTCAAGTCCCAGATCGTAATACTCGGATTTCAGATCGATAAATGGATAGATCAGTTCATCCTTGATCATCTTCCAGAGAATTCTGGTCATCTCGTCTCCATCCATCTCTACTAAAGGGGTAGTCATTTGAATTTTTTCCATCTTGCTCGTTCCTCCATGTTCTTTTATTATAGTTCTAATTACTTACCTGTTTTTATACACGCCTAGAATTATACATGAAAAATGCTGCTATTTCCAGTTTTTTGAAAGTTTTTTACACATATCCGTAAATTCCGCGCACGGACACTTCCCCGGATATAATGATCGACTCCTGTCCATCTTTATCCTTCACACGAAGTCCTCCATTTGGTGCAAGTCCGAGGGCTGTGTATTCTGTCCGGTTATATCCTTCGATCACATAGACCTGTTCATCCTTGTTCACAAGGATGGAATTATATTCATCCAGCATGAACTGAAGATCCTGGCATTTGACAAATGCGTCATACAACTCTTCAAAATGATTTGCCACACTAGCGACCAGTTTGCTTCTGTCACAGCCGGTTCCGTTTTCCAGCTTGATCGACGTCGCCTTGTCTGCCAGTTCTTCCGGAAATTCCATCATGGATACATTGATGCCGATACCTACAACTGCATATTTGATATCCATACCTTCCGAACTCATCTCTGTAAGAATGCCACAGATCTTCTTGCCGCCGACTACAACATCATTCGGCCATTTGATCTGTGCCTGCAAGCCCGCTGTATCTGCAAGAGCACGCGCCGTTGCGAGTGCCGACAGGATCGTAAGTCTGGATACATTCTCGATCGGCACATCCGGACGGAGCAGAAATGTCATGGCTATGCTGGTTCCCTTCGGAGTGCTCCATGCCCTTCCTCTTCTTCCTCGTCCTGCATTCTGTTCATTTGCAACAAACAACGCTCCGTGTGTTCCATCTGTCTCTCCTGCAAGCTTTGCCCGTATATTTGTGGAATCCGTCTCATCATAATAATACAGTTCTCTTCCGATCACCGATGTCGTGAGTGCTGCCTCTATCTTCTCTTTCGTAACGACATCCGGCTCTCCGACCAGACGATAGCCTTTATTATTTACTGCATCTATAATGTAGCCTTCTGCCTTTAAGGCATTGATATTTTTCCAGACAGCGGTTCTCGAGACACCTAATTTCTCACAGATTGCCTGACCGGATATATAATCACTGCTCGTTCGAAGCAGCGCAAGGATTTTTTCTTTCATGATTTACCTTCTTTCTGTCTCACTTTCCTGATAAATTCCCATCTTCTTTAACAAATGATAATAGATTGCATCGCACTTCTCACGTTTACCGCTGAACGGCAGTACGAATTGCTCTTTTCCTATATCTATCTTTAATATGTAATATGGCATATGTGGATCAGGGATGACCAGATTCACATTTGTAATCTTATCGTATGGTGTATGATAGGATTTCCTTCCCTTTTCTATTACCAGTTCATCGTCTTCAAAACGATAGGTCAGATCAAATGCCGATTTGCGAAATGAAGATTTCACAAGCATCAATCCATATGCCGCAAGTGCAAGTCCAAATGCCAGCTTGAATATCCGTCCGCCGGCACTGCCATGTGTTTTGATCATTAACAGAATAAATGCTGCTCCGATAGCAACAAAAAAGACACCCACCATCCGGTATGCAATTCTGGTTGCTCTGTTTTTCTTTACGGTATGCTGCATGTGTTTTCCTCGTTCTTTCTGTATATTTTCTGTTCTCTATTATATTTTCTACAGTCATAAAAAGCAAGCCAGAGTAAACATGACATTTTGCACTAAAACCCCCGACAAAAAACATGATTTTTACCAGATTGATTTTTCTTATAAAAAGAAGTAATATCCAGTATGCATTTAGAATATGGAAGTCGTTGCGGGCAGTTTATTTAATAGAATCATACAACTTGCCAATACAGGGACATTTGAGTCCGCCGGTACTCACATTTTGCACTTAGTGAGTGCTCGCACGAACTTAGAGCAAAAGCGCACCCTTGTGGTGCGATGGCGCATAAGCGGCATCTTAGTACCGCTGCAGGACTCAACGAGCGGAAGCGTTTCCTGTTGGCAATGTCAGTATGATTCGTAAATAAACTGTTCGCAACGACTAAACTAACACAAGGAGGTAAAATCATTGAAAAACTTACTGAAAAAAATTAACGGTTCCAAGGATCTGACTGAAGGCAATCCTATGAAACTGATCTTGAACTTTGGACTGCCATTATTATTTGGGCTTTTATTCCAGCAATTTTATAACATGGTCGATACGATCATCGTTGGTAAATTTCTGGGTGTCGATGCACTTGCAGCCGTCGGCTCAACCGGATCGATCAACTTTATGATACTCGGTTTCTGCATCGGTATCTGCAATGGTTTTGCCATCCCGGTTGCTCAGGCCTTTGGAGCAAAGGACACTGATAATATGAAGAAGTACATTACAAACTGTGTCTGGGCTTCGATCTTCTTCGCTGCCGTTATGACAGTTGCAGTCGGAATTCTTACCAGAAATATTCTGATCTGGATGAAGACACCGGACAGCATCCTGGATCAGGCATTTATCTACATATTTATTATATTTATGGGAATACCTGCAACCTTCCTTTATAATATGGTTTCCGGTATCCTGCGTTCTCTCGGCGACAGTGTAACCCCTGTTGTCTGTCTGATCGCATCCTCCCTGTTAAATATCGTACTGGATATCCTGTTAGTTCGTCCGATGGGTGTCGCCGGTGCTGCTGTTGCAACCGTTGTTGCACAGGCAATCTCCGGTGTCGGCTGTCTGATCTATATGTGTAAGAAGCTCGGATATCTTCATTTTACAAAACAGGACTGGGCATTTAGTATGCGCCACTGTCTGACCTTATGCGGTATGGGTGTTCCGATGGGGCTTCAGTATTCGATCACAGCGATCGGCAGTGTTATTCTTCAGGCTGCAGTTAATTCGATGGGTGAATCCGTTATCGCTGCCGTATCCGCCGGAACAAAGATTTCCATGTTCCTCTGCTGTCCGTTTGATGCCATGGGATCGACAATGGCAACCTACGGCGGACAAAATGTCGGTGCTAAGAAAATGGATCGTGTGGATGCCGGCTTAAAGGCATGTATCAAACTCGGTATTGTCTATGCGATTCTTGCATTTGTATTTATCCTGTTATTCGGCTAGAATCTGGCACTGCTTTTCCTGGATGCAGAAGAAACAGAGATCATCAAGCTTGTATATTATTTCCTGCTTGGCAACTCAGGAGCTTACATCCTGCTTGCCCTTGTAAATATCGTCCGGTTTATGATTCAGGGACTCGGCTACTCCGCATTTGCCGTTATCGCAGGTATCTGTGAAATGGTTGCCCGTACGATCGCAGGCTTTATCCTGGTACCAAAATTCGGTTATGTCTTTGTAGCACTCGGCAGTCCGCTCGCATGGATATTTGCAGATATCTTCCTGATTCCTGCCTATATCTATGTTGTAAAACGTCTTCGCCGCAAGTTCGGTCAGGAGACCCCGGCGATGCTGAAGCGTTGTCAAAAGAACCTTGCATAATATATTCTAATACAGCTTTTTCCATATAATCAAAAAACCATACCGGCAGCATATATATTTTTTATGTGATTTACCTATCCACCCAAATATATATGCTGTCAGTATGGTTTTTCTTTTTATTTCTTATTTATTTCTGTAGATAATGTCGGTTCTCTTTGGTCCGTTTGAAACCATAGTGATCGGATATCCGATATGTTTCTCAATGAACTCAATGTAGTTTCTGCAGTTCTCCGGAAGATCTTCGTAGTTCTTGATACCACGGATATCTGTCTTCCATCCCGGCAGAACCTCATATACAGGCTTTGCTTTCTTTAACTTAGCTGTTGTAGGGAAGTCTGTTGTTACTTCACCATCGATATCGTATCCGACACATACAGGAATCTCATCCAGATAACCCAGTACATCAAGTACGGTAAATGCTACATCTGTTGTTCCCTGCATACGGCAGCCATACTTGGAAGCTACACAATCGAACCATCCCATACGTCTTGGACGTCCGGTTGTTGCACCGTACTCACCGCCGTCACCACCACGACGTCTTAACTCATCTGCTTCATCTCCGAAGATCTCGCTGACGAATTCACCGGCGCCTACAGCACTTGAATATGCCTTTACTACTGTTACGATCTGCTTGATCTCATATGGAGGGATACCGGCACCGATCGCACCATAAGCAGCCAGTGTGGACGATGATGTAACCATAGGATAAATACCATGATCCGGGTCCTTTAATGTTCCAAGCTGACCTTCTAACAAAATTGTCTTGCCAGCTTTGATCGCCTCATGAAGATATGCGGATACATCACATACATATGGCTCTACGATAGCCTTGTACTCCATCAATGTTTCATATACTTCATCTACTGTAAGAAGCGGCTTCTTATACAGATACTCAAGCAGAACATTCTTGGATGCGATAACTCTGCTGATCTTATCCTTCAATTCTTCCTCTGTGTCAAACAGTTCGCTTACCTGGAAACCGATCTTTGCATATTTGTCTGAATAGAATGGTGCGATACCTGACTTTGTAGATCCGAATGACTTACCGGCCAGTCTCTCCTCCTCGTACTCATCAAACAGAATGTGATATGGCATAACCATCTGTGCTCTGTCTGAGATCAGGATCTTTGGCATTGGGACTCCCTTTTCTACGATGCTGTTCAGCTCTTTGAACAGAACCGGGATATTTAATGCTACACCATTTCCGATAACACTTGTTGTATGATCATAGAAACAACCGGACGGAAGTGTATGCAATGCAAATTTACCATAGTCATTTACAATTGTGTGACCTGCATTTGCACCACCCTGAAATCTGACAATAATATCAGATGTTTCCGCCAGCATATCTGTTATTTTACCTTTTCCTTCGTCGCCCCAGTTGGCTCCGACAACCGCTCTTACCATATTTTTATCCTCGCTTTCATGGCATTTTCCCGGAAATATCTTCCGAAATTGAACTCAATTACTTTTACATTATAGCATGTATGTATTATAAGTAAAATCGATATTAATTATATATAACATAAGTTGTACTTATATTTATTCTTTACAAATACACAGGTTCGGTTTACACTTTATATACAACAATTAGCATAACTGCATTTCTATATTTGATATCGTGTATACATCATTTGATATACATGTACCCGATATATGCATATGCATGACCTTAATAACGTTTTTACAATTATCTGTAATAAAATTAACCGGGAGTTTCGACTATGAATATTAATTATGAATATTATAAGATTTTCTATTATGTGGCAAAGACAGCAAGCATCTCTGCTGCTGCTAAAGAACTGTGCGTATCCCAGCCCGCTGTCAGTCAGGCGGTCAAATCTTTAGAACAGGCAATCGGTATCAACCTGTTCATCCGGACGAAAAAAGGTGTATCCCTGACAGGTGCAGGCGAACTTCTCTACAAACATGTAGCCGAAGGATACGAGGCAATCTCCATGGGCGAACAGCAGCTTGCCAGATTGATGCACTTGGAAACCGGCGAGATCCGGATCGGAGCCAGTGATATGACACTCCAGTTCTATCTGCTTCCGCATCTCGAACGCTTCCACCAGCTCTATCCCGGCATCAAGGTACATGTAACAAATGCTCCGACCCCAAGTACGATCGACCACTTATTTGCAAATAACATTGACTTCGGTATCGTTACAACTCCTCTCCCACAGAATCCGAACATGGAGATTCGAAACGCACGGGAGATCGAAGATATCTTTATAGCCGGTCCAAGATTTAACGACCTGAAAGGTAAAGTTCTCGACTATCCGGATCTGCAAAAGCTTCCGATCATCTGTCTGGAAAATGACACCAGCACAAGAGCCTATGTAGATCAGTTTCTTGCAAATGAAGGCGTCACGCTGACCCCTGAATTCGAGCTTGCAACCAGTGATATGATCGCACAGTTTGCAAAGAGAAACCTTGGGATCGGATCGATCGTGGCTGACTTTGCCGGTGACTATATTGACCGTGATGAGATCTTTCGGTTAAATTTCAAGAAGCACATCCCCAAGCGGAACATGTGCATCATCAGTGACCGCAGGCGTGGCATGAGCATCGCCGCTATGAAGTTGATGGAATTGCTGTAGCTTTCCTGTCATCCGATAATTGGTCCTTCACCTGTTTCTCCGGCATCCCTCTATGATAACGTGTTGCGGTTTCTGTTTGATGCACATACCTGATTCGTACATACTCCTGTGTAAACTCGCCCTTCGGGCTCAGACATACACTCGTATGTACTGGTAATGTGCATCGCACGACGAAATCCTCACAATGTCATCATAGAGGGATGCCGGAGAAACAGGTGAAGGACCAATTATCGGATGACAGATAGGCTACCTTTACAGTAAACCTTTAACTGTTAATGAACTTCTGAGCTATATTGATTATAACGCTATAACAAAATATCACATGAATTAAACAGGGATGCATATCCCCTTGTAATGACATTGTGAGGATTTCGTTATGAAGTGCACATTACCAGTAAATGCGAGTGCTTGTTTGAGCCAAAAGCGAATTAGCACAAGAGCATTTACGAATCAGGTATGTGCACTGAATAGAAACCACAACGCGTCATTACAGTGGGATATGCATCCCTAATTGATTCATGTGATATTTAACTTTTATACGTTGATCTCAGCGGTCATGCCAAGTATGTCTTTATTTGCATCAAGTACCGGCTTTACAACCTCTGTGATGAATTCCTCGGTCTGCTCCGGTGCGCGTCCGACAAAGTTCTTTGGCTCAAGGATGGCTTCGATCTCTTCCTTGGTCATGCCAAATGCAGGATCTGCTGCAATCAGATCAACAAGGTTATTTTCCTTGCCCTCTTTCTTTACAGTTGCGCCTGCCTGCATGGAGTATTCACGGATAAGCTCATGCAGCTCCTGACGATTGCCGCCACGTTTTACAGCATCCATCATGATATTCTCAGTTGCCATAAACGGAATCTCCTTCATGAATCTCTGATAGATAACCTTATCATATACAACCAGACCATCTACAACATTCAGGTACAGGTCTAAGATACCGTCAATTGCAAGGAATGCTTCCGGAACAGATACACGCTTGTTTGCGGAATCATCCAGCGTTCTCTCAAACCACTGTGTTGCTGCTGTAAATGCAGGATTTAATGCATCAGCCATAACGTAGTTTGATAAAGATGCAATTCTCTCACTTCTCATCGGATTTCTCTTATATGCCATTGCTGATGAACCGATCTGGTTCTTTTCAAATGGCTCCTCGATCTCTTTTAAGTGCTGTAACAGACGGATATCATTTGAGAACTTATGTGCACTCTGTGCAATACCGGAAAGTACATTTAAGACTCTGGAATCTACCTTACGGGAATAAGTCTGTCCTGATACAGGATAGCATGCTTCAAATCCCATCTTCTCTGCGATCTTCTTATCGATCTGGCGAACCTTCTCATGATCTCCGTTAAAGAGCTCTAAGAAGCTTGCCTGCGTTCCTGTTGTTCCCTTACATCCAAGGAGCTTCTGCTGACCGATCATGTAATCCAGATCAGACAGATCTAACATCAGTTCCTGAAGCCATAAGGTTGCACGCTTACCAACAGTTGTTGGCTGTGCAGGCTGGAAATGGGTAAATGCCAGTGTCGGCAGATCTTTATATTCCATAGCAAACTTGGACAGTTCGTTGATTACATTTAATAATTTCTTTCTGACAAGCTTCATAGCCTCTGTCATAACGATAACATCTGTGTTATCACCAACATAGCAGCTTGTTGCTCCCAGATGGATGATGCCGGCAGCCTTTGGGCACTGAACGCCGTATGCATATACATGGCTCATAACATCATGACGAACCATCTTCTCACGCTCTTTTGCTACATCATAATTGATGTCCTCTGCATGTGCCTTTAACTCATCGATCTGCTCCTGTGAGATAACCGGCTTGCCGTTTTCAGAAAGGCCGAGTTCATACTCCGTTTCTGCAAGGGCGATCCATAATTTTCTCCATGTCTTAAACTTCTTATCCGGAGAGAAAATATACTGCATTTCTTTACTTGCATATCTCTCGCAGAATGGGCTTGTGTATCTGTCTGTACTCATTTTTACCTCTCCTGTATTTCTTTATTTTACTTTTGAATCTTCACCGCGTTTGAAATTTCAGCGAGGTACTCGTCCCTGCCCTTGAACCAGAACGGCTCGGTAAGGCAGGAAATCGCCGAAGCGCCCGCCCTTTCGTAATCCCTCGCGATATCGAGGTAAGGGAAATCCGGCGCTATCAGCCCCTTGGACGGGGAAGCGCGCTTGACCTCGCAGATGAACGATATCTCATCGCCGGAGAGCGCTTTCCTGAACGGAAATCCTGTGTTCGCGTCCAACGCTTCGGCGCGTTTTTTCATTTCAGAGAGCGGGACCGCCGCTTTCTCCTCCGCGACTCGCTGTACTGTGCGTGCTGCAATTTCCTCTAATATCATGCCTTGACCTCGTTGGAAACCTTGATATACTTTTCAAGAGTTTTCATTGCCGCGCCGCTGTCGATGGTATCGGCGGCGAGCTGTATCCCGTCCTCAATGGTGATCCCCTTTAAGATGTGGAGCGCCGCGCCTGCGTTCAGCAGAACCGCGTCCCTTCCGGCGCTCTTTTCGCCGTAGAGAATGCAGCGTGCTGCTTCGGCGTTTTCAGCGGGGGTGCCGCCTGCAAGCTCGGATTTGTCGTGCCGCTTCATGCCGAACTGCTCGGGGGTTATCTCATACTCCTCGAAATTGCCGTCCGAGAACTCCACCACCTTAGTGGGAGCGCTGACGGATATCTCGTCGAGCTTATCGGTTCCGTAGACCGCCATACCGCGCTTTACGCCGAGCTTGGTCAGCGCCTTTGCCATGGGCATGAGCAGCTCCGGCTTGTAAACTCCGAGGAGCTGCACATTTGCGTGAGCCGGGTTTGTGAGCGGCCCGAGGATATTGAACACGGTCGGAATTCCTATTTCCTTGCGGACGGGGCCTACGTACTTCATTGCGCTGTGGTACTTCTGCGCGAACAGGAAGCACATTCCAACCTCGTCGAGGAGCTTCACGCTGCCAGCCGGGTCGGTGGAGATATTCACCCCGAGGGCCTCGAGGCAGTCGGCGGTGCCGCACTTGCTGGAGGCTGCGCGGTTGCCGTGCTTAGCGACCTTAGCGCCAGCCGCTGCGCATACCAGAGCGGAGATAGTGGAAACGTTGATGGAGTTGGAGCCGTCGCCGCCGGTGCCTACAATTTCGAGCACGTCGCCGGGGTAGTTCACACGGTCTGCGCAGTCGCGCATTACATATGCGGAAGCGGATATCTCGTCGGTGGTCTCGCCCTTGATGTGGAGCGCGGTCAGATACGCCGCAGTCTGCGCCGGAGTCGTGCTTCCGGTCATTATCTCGCGGGTTACTTCCGCAGCCTCGTCGTAGGTAAGGTCAATGCCCTCGGCAGCCTTCTTTATCATTTCCTTTATCATAATGTTACCTCCAGAAAGTTCTCGGCCATTTTTCTTCCGTCCGTTGTAAGTATTGATTCCGGGTGGAACTGAACTCCGAAAATCGGATAGTCCCTGTGCTCCACCGCCATTATCTCGCCGTCGTCGGTGCGGGCGGTGACTTTAAGGCACTCCGGGAAGCCCTCCTCGGAAGCCGCCAGCGAGTGGTAGCGCGCTACCTCGCACTTTTCAGGAAGCCCGCGGAACAGCCTGCTGGACGTATCCAGCGTTGTAACCGACTTCTTTCCGTGCATGAGCTTCTTTGCGTAGGTTATCTCGGCGCCGAAGGTCTCGCAAATCGCCTGATGACCCAGGCACACGCCGAGTATCGGTATCTTTCCGGCGGCGGTCTTTATTACTTCTTCGCACACGCCTGCGTCGCAGGGTCTGCCGGGGCCGGGGCTTACAATAATGTGAGATGGCTTCAGATCCATTATCTCGTCAGCGGTCATTTCGTCGTTGCGAATGACCCTGATGTCGGGGGTTATGCCGCCGATGAGCTGGTAGAGGTTGTATGAAAAGCTGTCGTAGTTATCTATCAGAAGTATCATATGTTCTCCTCCTGCGCGATGGTGAGCGCGTTCATGACTGCCTTCGCCTTGTTGATGCACTCGTTGTATTCGTTGACCGGAACGCTGTCTGCTACGATTCCCGCGCCGCTTCTGACGAACACTCTGCCGTTCTTCTTGAACGCGAGGCGTATCGCAATGCAGGTATCGAGGTTTCCGCGGAAGTCGATGTAGCCGACCGCGCCGCCGTAAACTCCGCGCTTGTTATTTTCAAGTTCGTTGATTATCTCGCACGCCCTGAGCTTCGGAGCGCCGGAGAGAGTACCCGCCGGGAGCACCGCGTCCACGGCGTCCAGTGCGGATTTGCTGCCGAGAATCTCGCCGCGCACCGTGGAGCCGATGTGCATTACATGAGAATAGCGCTCGATGCACATGTACTTTTCGACCTCCACGGAGCCGAACTTGCTGACTTTTCCGATGTCGTTTCGTCCGAGGTCGACGAGCATGTTGTGCTCGGAAAGCTCCTTTTCATCGTGGAGCAGCTCGGTCTCGAGGCGCTTGTCCTCCTCGTCCGTAGCGCCCCTCGGGCGGGTCCCGGCGAGGGGGAAGGTGTGGAGCGTTCCGTTTTCGAGCTTCACGAGGGTCTCGGGGGAGGCTCCGGCGATCTCCATATCATCGCTGGAGAAGAAGAACATGTAAGGGGAGGGGTTGGTAGCCCTCAGAACGCGGTACGCGTCCAGCAGGCTTCCATCGAAGTCCGCGTCAAGGCGGTTTGAGAGCACCACCTGGAATATGTCGCCCTCGTAGATGTAGTGCTTCGCCTTCTCGACCATTGCGCAGTACTGCTCCTCGCTGAACAGCCTGCGGAACTCCGAGCGGAGCTTTCCGTGCGGGATATCGGCGGGCTTGCCGTTTCTGATGAGCTGCTCCATTTCGGCGAGGTCTGCTTCTGCCTTTGCGTACTCGTTTTCGAGGTCGCTCGTGGAGATGTTGGTTATCAGGACTATCTTCTGGTGTATGTTGTCGAAGGCGATTACCTTGTCGAACAGCATGAGGTCAACGTCCTTGAACCGCTCCTCGTCCTTCGCGTCGAGGTTCAGGGTGGGTTCGCTGTATTTTATGTAGTCGTAGGAGAAATACCCCACCAGACCTCCGGTGAACGACGGGAAGCCCTCCAGTTTCGGACTGGTGTACTTCTTCATGAGTTCCTTGATGTACGCCGCCGGGTGTGCCTGGTGAGAGGTCTCGGTCTTTCCGGTAACGACGTCCTTCACTGTGAGTTCGCCGTTGGTGCAGGTAAGCTCCAGTTTGGGGTTGTAGCCGAGGAAGGTGTAGCGTCCCCATTTTTCCTGGTTCTCGACGCTTTCAAGTATGTAAACATGGCGGCTGACTCTGCGGAGCTTTTTCAGTACCTCGATCGGGGTCGTGAAGTCGGAGAGTATCTCGCGGCAGACCGGGATAACGCTGTATCCGGTGAGTTCCTTTGCCTTTTCAAGAGTAGGTTTCAGCATGATAATGTTCCTTTCCTGCAAAACAAAAACTCCGCCCTTAAACGCAGAGAACCTCTGCTTCTAAGGACGGAGTATACACTACACCGCGGTACCACCTTAATTTGCGGCCTCGAAGCCGCACACTCGCCGGATACTAACATATCCCTGCAATTAACGCTTGCAACACGTCGCAGAATACTCGGCAGGTTTTGGACACCGCCTTTGACTGCGCCCTCTGTGGTCCATTTGATATGCTCTGCGTTCTGCGGTATTCTCAGCAGCGACCGCTCTCTGGGAGTGCACAAGCATTTTTATCTCCACGTCTTTGGTTTGTAAGGGCGTATTGAATTGTAAGACCTTACCGGTTTGGACGCCGGAAGGTTCTTTTGTTGTGATTATGATACCACAAATTTCCCGCCTTGTCAAGGGCTTTTTGAATTTTTTTTCTTGCTTTCCTGCAAAGTTAAATCCGCTTAACATCAAGCATTTTTTAACTATAATATTTGCTGAACCGCTTGAAAAATAATACGGGATATGCTATACTATAGCTATCCGAAACCGGAAAATCAACACCAGAGAGGTAATGAAATGCCGATAATCTACGACGAAAAGAAGCGGGTGTTCAAGCTTGACACTCCGAATACCACCTACGCCTTCCACGTAACGAATTCCAACCACCTGCTGCACCTTTATTATGGCGCTTCCATTCCCGAGACTGACATCACGCATATGCTGCGTATCCCGAACGACGAGCCGTTCGTACCCTCGACTCACGACGGAATGGGACCGCACTCCTTCGACTGTGCTGCCATCGAGTTCCCGACAAGCGGCGTCGCTGATTTCCGCGAGCCGTGCATGCAGCTCATGGACAAGTACGGCATGAGCGCCTGCGAGTGCTACTATGACAGCTACGCCATCTATAAGGGCAAGAAGAAGCTGGAGGGTCTCCCCGCGACCTACGCCAACACCGACGACGAAGTTACCAGCCTCGAGGTATACTGCAAGGACCCGCACAACGGGCTTGAGATCACGCTCCAGTACAGCGTGTTTGAGAAGCTGGACGTTATCACCCGCTCCGTAAAGGTGAAGAACGGCGGCGCCGACCCCATCGAGCTGCGCAGACTGCTCTCTGCCTGCGTTGAGCTTGACAGCAAGGATTACGACATGATCACCCTCTACGGCACCTGGGCGAGGGAGCGCCACGTACAGCGCAATCCGCTGCACTTCGGAAAGCAGCTCGTAGATAGCTGCCGCGGAGCCACCAGCCACGCTCACAACAACTTCATCGCGATAGTCGACCACAAGGCTACCGAGGACTACGGCGACTGCTACGGCTTTGCGCTGTGCTACTCGGGAAGCTTCGTTGCGGGCTGCGAGGTCAACCAGTACGAAAAGACCCGTGTGTTCTCCGGAATCAACCCGTACGACTTCAGCTGGCACCTTGACCTCGGCGAGGAGTTCCAGGCTCCGGAGGTCATCATGGTATTCTCAGCGAGCGGTATCGGCACGATGAGCCGCACCTTCCACGACGTTATGAGAAACAACCTAACCCGCGGCAAGTGGAAGGATATCCGCCGTCCCATACTCATCAACAACTGGGAAGCGACCTACTTTAATTTTGACACCGACAAGCTGCTCGACATCGCGCGTGAATCCGCGAAGGCAGGCATTGAAATGCTGGTAATGGACGACGGCTGGTTCGGACACAGGAACGACGACAAGTCCTCCCTCGGCGACTGGTTCGTGAACGAGGACAAGATCAAGGGCGGTCTGAAGCACCTTGTTGACGAGGTAAACAAGCTCGGTCTGAAGTTCGGTATCTGGTTCGAGCCGGAGATGATCAGCCCGGACAGCGAGCTGTACAAGGCGCATCCCGACTGGGGCATACATATCCCCGGACGTCCCCGCACCACCTGCCGTTCTCAGCTTGTTATCGACTTCTCCCGCAAGGATGTACGCGATTACATCTACGGCCAGATGTACAAGATACTCTCCTCCGCGAATATCGAGTACGTAAAGTGGGACATGAACCGTCAGCTCTGCGAGGTCGGCAACGAAGTGCTCCCGCCCGAGAGACAGCGCGAGATCTGGCACCGCTACGTTCTCGGAGTTTACGAGATCCAGGAGCGCCTGCTCACCGATTTCCCCGACCTTCTGCTTGAGAACTGCGCCGGCGGCGGCTCCAGATTCGACGCGGGCATGCTCTATTATTCGCCGCAGATCTGGTGCTCCGACGATACCGACGCCATTGAGCGCCTCAAGATACAGTACGGAACTTCGATGTGCTACCCCTGCTCCTGCTTCGGCGCGCACGTTTCCGACAGCCCGAACCACTGCGTAGGAAGAATCACTCCGTTCGAGACCCGCGGAAGAGTTGCGATGGTAGGAACTTTCGGCTACGAGCTTGACATCACCAAGATATCCGACGACGACAAATGGAATATCCGCAAGCAGATCGAGGAGTTCAACAAGTACAACCCGCTGGTGCGCACCGGCGATCACTACAGGATCGGCAATCCGTTCGACAACGACCGCTTCGACGCGTGGGAGTTCGTTGCAAAGGACAAGAGCGAAGCTCTGCTGGAGTACGTTCAGGTCCTGAAGGAACCGAGCGTATTCCTGCACAGAGTGCGCCTGGCAGGTCTTGAGAAGGGCTGCTATTACCGCCACGAGGAGACAGGAAAGGTATACAGCGCAGAAGTCCTGATGAACAGCGGCTTTGACATTCCATCCCTGTGGGGAGATTTCCAGAGCTATATAGCGCATTTCATTAAGGAAAACTAAACGTAGAATAGAGCAGAGCGGAGCAATTCCGCTCTGTTTTTTAAAACTAAGAGGGGGGAGCAGCATGCCGGATACCAGCAGAATATACATTCCGAAACGCGTGAGCGGAATGCTCCGCGGGATCTATACAAGCCGCGTGACGGTCGTCATCGCCCCCGATGGCTGCGGAAAATCCACCCTGGTGCGGGAGTTCACCTCGCGCACCCGCCCGGCGGGAATATCGCTGCGGACTATCACTGGTGCAGGGAATACCGGCGAGTGCTTCGCGCAGATATGCGCCATAGTCACTGGGCAGGAGTTCGCGGAACCGCTTTCTGAGCGCGAGTTCATGGCGGTTTCGCAGGAGTTCGCGGCGGCGCGTCCGAAGAAACCGCTTCTGATAATCGTTGACTGCGACTGCGCGGCTTGCACAGCGCTGGGAAACTACCGCACGGCAAAGCTGCTCCGGGACTGCCGCTGCGCGCGGTTCGTGTTCGTTTCCAGCGCGATGAAGCCCGCTTACCGGGGTCTTGCGCATGAAATGGGGTTCACGCTCATCGAGCGCGACAGCCTTAGCATGAACATATCCGAGGTGATGGAGTACGCCGGGCGCTGCGGCATAAGCTTCAATGCAAGGGAGGCGTACAGCGCCTGCCGCGGCTCCTTCCTCGGGACGCGGCTTTGCCTTATGCTGGCGCAGCGCGGCGAGAATTTCCAGAACCTCACTGCGGAGGGGCGGCTGATACGTGCGGTGCTCCAGCCGGGGCCGGTGAGCCTTCACGGCGCGCTGACCTCAGCGGCGGCGTTTCCGGAGCTTCCCGAAGAATTCCTGAGCGACCTGCGGGCGTTCAGCGCCGTCACCGAGTTCTTCGGCGCGGAGCTTTTTACCCGCGCAGGGATAATACGTGAGCTTGAGCGGCTCCGGCAGATGATCCCGCTTGTAGACATCGACCGCCGCACAAGCACGGTGAAGATCCACCCGACGATGATTCACGCCGCATACAGAGTGTTTTTCGAGTTCCCGGAGAATGTCCAGCACGACATGCGCGTATGCTTTGCGCGGCATTATAATCGCATCGGAGAAAGCTTCTCGTCATTCCTGGAGTACTTCCTTGCAGGGGAGTATCAGCTTGCCGCAGACGTCCGCACCCGGGTCAGGGTATCATATTTTATGCTGATGAGGTCCTCAACGCTGCTTCAGCGGTTCGTGACGGAATGTCCGCTATCCTGCAAGGCGGCTATTCCGAGGATACTGCGTATGAACGCGCTGCTCATGCATTCTCCGCTGAGACCCATGCTGCTCGGGAAATTCGACGAAATAATAAGCTGGGTAGAAGATTCGGAGGACCACAGCGCGGCGGAAAAGCGGCGCCTGATAAGCTACGCGTACGCGCTGAAATCCAACGAGGACCTGTATTCCCTTGATAAAATGGGCGCGAACATCAAGCGCGCCTACGACCTTTTCAAGATCCGCCGGGAGTACGAAGCGCCGAAGTTCCCGTGGACGATGTACGCGCCGTCGGTGTTCTGCCTGATACATCGGCGGGGGCATTCCATGCAGACCGAGAACGCGCAGTTCACACGGTATCAGCACATGTACACCGAAATGCTGAACCACGGCAAGTATGCGCAGATGATCTTCACCGGCGAGATGAAGTACTACCAGGGCGACCTTACCGGCGGACTTGAGCTGCTTTCCGCTGCGGCTACTTTCTGCTCAGTCAGGGAGCAGGGAGCAATACGGCTTGCCGCGCTCTATTCTGCGGCGAAATGCTGCCTGTACCTCGGGGATTACGAGGAATTTTACGAAATACTCACGGATATCCACGACACGGAACACGCGCACGCCAACGCCGAGGAGGGCGAGTGCGCCAAGCTGTGCCTGGGGCTTCTCAGAGGGCTTCGCGGCGGCGGTTTCGATGACATGTGGTACGCAATATGTAGCGAGGATACCGACATGCTCTGCAATCGGTATACCGCGCCGTATTTTGCGCTGGTAAAGGCAATGTATTTTCTCCGAAGCGGAAAATACGACCTGCTTTCCGGACACACCGAGCAGTTCTTTACTGCCGCCGACAGCGCCGAAAACGAGGCGGTAAGCATTGCGCTGCGGCTTTGCACGGCGCAGGCTTCGCTTTCGCTGGGAAGCTTCGAGCGTGCTTCAATGGCGCTGACGAGGGCGCTGGATATCGCAATGGAGAACCGGATACCGTCAGCGCTTGGGGAGTTCTGCGCGGCGTTTCCGGAGCTATTCGGGCAGATAGAGCAGATGCTCCCGGAGAAGTATTCCGTTATAATCCACCAGGCGCAGCGGCTCGGAGCGGAGTTCCGCCGAGGCGTGGAGACTGTCCGCACCTATGAGATAACCTACGCCGCAAGCGTTCAGCGTGATAACTTCGCAGAGCACTATCTGGCACCGCTGAAAAGCCTGCTTGATTCTGCGGAGAGTCTGCGGCAGGAGCTGGGGCTGTCGGTAACGGCGTTCAAATATGCGGTGATGGCGGCTTCCGGATTGGAGAACAAAGAAATTTGCAGGCTGTTCAGCGTATCCGAGGACAGCGTAAAAAGCAGCCTGAAACGCACCTTCGCAGCGCTTGGGGTAAAAAACCGGCGCGGTCTTATAGGAAAAATTCCGACTATAAAGTGACCTATGCCGCGCCATATCGCAGAATAAAAAAGGAGCTGTAAAATTACAGCTCCTTTTGCTATTTCGGAAAGAAAATCAGAATTACTTCTTGAACAGGGTCTTGAATCTCTCCATGGCTTCTGCGGTGAGTTCGTGGGTGCTGAACGCGGTCAGTCTGAACCAGCCGTCGCCGTTAGCGCCGAAGCCTGCGCCTGGGGTGCCTACGACCTGGATCTCGTTGAGCAGGTAGTCGAAGAACTCCCAGCTTCCCATGCCGTTCGGGCTCTTGAGCCAGATGTACGGGGAGTTGATGCCGCCGGTGTACTTGATTCCCAGTTCGTCGCAGGTCTTTGCGATAATGCGTGCGTTCTCCTGGTAGTACGCGATGGTAGCCTTGGTCTGCTTCTGACCCTCGGGGGTGAACACTGCCTCAGCCGCGCGCTGAACAGGGTAGGATACGCCGTTGAACTTGCTTCCCTGACGTCTGTTCCACAGGTCGGCGATCTTTACGTCGCTGCCCTTGCTGTCCTTCTGGATAAGCTCGTCGGGAACTATGGTGTAGCCGCAGCGTGTTCCGGTGAAGCCTGCGGTCTTGGAGAGAGAGCAGATCTCGATAGCGCACTTCTTAGCGCCCTCAACAAGGTAAATGCTTCTCGGAAGGTCTGCTTCAGTGATGAACGCTTCGTAAGCCGCGTCGAAGATGATGACTGCGTTGTTTGCGAGCGCGTAGTCCACCCATTCTCTGAGCTGCGCCTTGGTGTAAACTGAGCCTGTGGGGTTGTTCGGGGAGCAGAGGTAGATAAGGTCAGCCTTGACGTCCTTTGGGGGCATTGCAGCGAATCCGTTCTCCTCTGTGGAGTTTGCGTATACTACGGTGTTGCCGCTCATGATGTTGCTGTCTACGTAAACCGGGTAAGCCGGGTCGGTGACTACAACGGTGTTGCCCTCGCCGAAGATGTCGATGATGTTGCCGCAGTCGCTCTTTGCGCCGTCGCTGATGTGGATAACGGCGGGGTCAACGTAAGCGCCGAAGCTCTTGTAATAGTTGGAAACAGCCTCGCGCAGGAAGTCGTAGCCTGCGCCGCTGTCCTCGTAGCCGCGGAAGGTCTCCTTGACGCCCATTTCCTTTGAAGCCTTGACCATAGCGTCCACAACAACGGGAGCCAGCGGCTGCGTAACGTCGCCGATACCCATTCTGATGAGCTTTGCCTCGGGGTGAGCTGCGGTGTACGCCTTTACGCGCTTGCCGATATCAATGAAGAGATAGTTCTTTTTCAGGTTGAAAAAGTTTTCGTTCAGCTTTGCCATATGTTTGGTTCCTTTCTGTTCTGTTAGGGCAACACCGCACAAAGACCATTTATTGGATTTTGCA
>OIGD01001485.1_pt1 | contig 21681 bp, 19 predicted proteins | sample 1582211 | NCBI WGS metagenome assembly OIGD01 (sample SAMN04414078, study PRJEB24778) | human gut metagenome | material: faecal | host: Homo sapiens
AGGCCAACTCGTCGAGATATTCGTTGGCTTTCGCCTCATTTTGAGCGGGTGTAATCAGCCCTACCAATACGGCACGTTCATTGACTTCCTCAGTAAGTATGAATTCTTTCATAGAATTGTTGTTTACACAAAGATAGTAAGATTTTCGGAATATTGCCGTTAGCCGGCTGTTTTGTCTTTTATCGGGGTGCGGCGAATGATACGTGCGGGATTGCCTGCGGCGACCGAGTCGTCGGGAATATCTTTTACGACTACGCTTCCTGCTCCGATGATGCAGCGATTGCCGATGGTTACACCGGGGCAAATGACGGCTCCGCCACCGATCCAACAGTCATCGCCGATGGTAATCGCCTCTCCGTGTTCGACACCGGTTGCCCGTTCCTTATAATCCAACGGGTGCATGGGACAATACATTTGTACGTTGGGGCCGATGAGGATATTCCGTCCGAGTTTTACCGGAGCGGTGTCGAGTATGGTGCAATTGTAATTGATAAATCCGTTTTCACCACCTTCTATCATGAAACCGAAGTCGCATAAAAATGGAGGCTGTACTCGCAGGGTGGAATGTGTATTCGGCAGCAGCCGGCGCAGGGTTTCGTTTTCGGACAGACAATCGCTGAATGTTTCCCGATTGTATCGTTCTACCAATCGCAATGCTGCTTGATGCATTTCCATAAGTTCGGGGTCGAAAGGAGAATAGACTTCTCCCGCCAGCATTTTTTCTTTTTCTGTCATGGCCATTATTCGTGAGTAAAGATATAGTTGTAGTTGTCGGAACGCAGCTCGTTAAATCGAAAACCTTCCCATTCGAAGGCTTGCAGCTGTTCGGGGTTTTCGATTTTGTTTTTCAACAAGTAACGGGTAAGTGCGCCGGGAGCCATTTTGGTGTAGATGACGATTGTTTTCCAGCCGTCGTTGTGTCGTACTTGGAATTGGGGCGTGATGATACGGGCTTGCGTTTCGACGGTTTTCCAGTCGAAAAGACGACGCATTTCGTCGCTGGCCAAGTTGAATAGTATCCCTCCGCGTGCTTCGATTTCTTGCAGGAGATAAGGGGTGAGTTTCGGTCGCCAGTAATCGAAAAGGGGGATATCTCCCCATTCGGGCAGAGCGATATTTCCTTCGGCACGGTAGGGTTTGATTTTGTCGAGCGGGCGGAGCAACCCGTAGACAAAAGAGGTGATGCGCAAACGGTCTTGGGCATAGGCGATTTCTGCTTCGGTGAAATCGTTTGGATTCAGCGTCTTGAATACGATTCCGGTATATGCTTTCAAGGCCGGTTGCGCAACGGTGTCGGTCGAATGAAAATTTTGGTATCGATAAAAGTTTTCGTTGGCCAGTTTTGGCGGAAGGTGCAGTAAGCGACGCAATTCGTCGGGAGTGCATTGCGCGAATGCCAACGCTATTTCGTGGGCTTCTTTCCCGAATAGAGGATCTGTCCCCTTCTTCCCTTCTTTCAAGGGCGGGCGACTCATGGTCTTGGCGCAGGATAATAGTATCATTTTTGAGGTATGATGATTGCCTGCAAATATAGCGAAATAAGAATTATCGGGATAGCAGCATTCCCGTTTTGTTGGAAAGTGAAAGATATTTGTTACCGTTATGTTTTCGAGCGGTTTTATAAAAAGAACACGGGGCGCGAATGCTTCGCGTCCCGTGTTGATGCTCTCTTTCTCCCTTGTCAGGCCGGAGTGATACCCTGTTCTTGGAGCAGGGAAAGACCCAAATCTTTGAGTTTGTATTTTTGTATTTTACCGCTTCCGGTAAGGGGGAATTCTTTGATGAAGAAGACATATTTCGGAATCTTATGGCGGGAAATCTTTCCTTTGCAGAAATCTTTTACATCGGCTTCTTCGAGTGTCTCGCCATCTTTCAGGATAATAAACGCACCGACTTCTTCGCCGTATTTTCGGGAAGGAACGGCGGCAACCTGCACATCTTTGATTTGAGGTAATTGATAAAGGAATTCTTCGATTTCGCGTGGGTAGATATTTTCGCCACCTCGGATAATCATATCTTTGATGCGTCCGGTAATTTTGAAATTTCCTTCGGGTGTCTTTACACCGAGGTCGCCCGAGTGCAGGTATCCGTTTTTGTCTATGATTTCGGCTGTTGCTTCGGGCATTTTGTAATATCCTTTCATGATATTGTAGCCTTTGCAGCACATTTCGCCTTGTACACCGACCGGACATTCTTCGAGTGTTTCGGGATCGATCACCTTCACGTCTATTTCCGGTAGGGAACTGCCTACGGTGGTTGCCCGCACTTCAAGAGGATCGTCGACTTTACTCTGGGTCATACCCGGAGAGGTCTCAGTAAGCCCGTAAACGCTGGTGATTTCGGTCATGTACATCTTGTCCATGACTTCGCGCATGAGCCATTCGGGACACAGCGATCCGGCCATGATGCCGGTGCGCAAAGAAGATAGGTCGAACATGCTGAACATCGGGTGGTTCAATTCGGCAATGAACATCGTTGGCACGCCGTAGAGCGCTGTGCAACGCTCCTTATGTACCGAGGCGAGAACGACAAGCGGATCGAATCGTTCGAGCATGACGGCACATGCTCCATTGGTGATAATTGCCATGATACCCAATACGATACCGAAACAGTGGAACAGAGGAACCGGCAGACATACCCGGTCGTTCTCGGTAAATTTCATGCATTGACCTATGCAATAACCGTTATTGGTAATATTGTGGTGAGTGAGCATCACGCCTTTGGGAAACCCTGTCGTACCCGAGGTATATTGCATGTTTACCACATCGTGGCAGTTGAAGCGGCTGCGGCAGGCTTCGAGTTTTTCATTATCTTGGGTCTGTCCCAGCAGGAGCAGTTCGGCTGTGTTGTACATACCTCGGTGCTTCTCTTGTCCGATGTAAATGACGTTTTTCATGAAAGGAAAACGTTCACTGTGCATATTTCCTCTTTGCGAAGTCCGCAGCTCAGGCAACATGGTATAGGTCATGTCTACATAGTCGCTGTCGAACGTTCCGTTGGAAATACATAACGTATGCAGATCTGCGTTATCGGTGAGATATTCTAGCTCGTGTTGCTTGTAATTGGTATTGACGGTAACGAGTACGGCTCCTATTTTGGCCGAAGCGAAAAGGAACGTGAGCCAATCGGGAACGTTGGTTGCCCAAATACCGACATGTGAACCTGTGGTTACACCTATCGATAGTAATCCTTTTGCCAGATTATTGACTCGTTGGTCGAATTGTTTGTAGGTAAATCGTAAATCTCGGTCGGAGTAAACGATAAATTCTTTGTCGGGGGTCTTTTCCACCCAATATTCGAGCCATTCGCCCAAAGTTCTTTCAAACAGTTGCATGACGATTCAGTGTTTGGTTAGACCGGAACATAGACGACTGCCAGTATTTTGGCCGTCCGGCCTCCGTGGGCATGTACGTGATGCGGTACGATAGAATCGTAGTAAATGCTTTCACCCGTGTTGAGAAGATAATTTTCGTTGCCGTAGGTAATTTCGATGCTGCCTTCGGTTACGACGATAAACTCTTCGCCTTCGTGCGATGAGAGTTCATGTTCGTCTTCTTCAATAGGAGATATTTCGATGGTAAACGGCTCCATGTGCCGGTTGGCTTTGTTCCGTGCCAGCGAGTGGTAACACATGTGTGCAGGTGTCCGCGCCGAATTGGTCGAGAAACTCACTTCGGCACAACCGGTATTTGATACAGCCGGTCCCAAGTTGTCGAGGTCGTCGAGTAATGTACCTAAACGCAATCCCAGAACCCGGGCTATTTTCAGTAGTATCGATAAAGCGGGCAGATCGGCGTTTTCTTCTATGCGTTTCAGTTGTTCGATACCGATTCCCGTCTGTTGAGAAAGTTCTTCTATCGTTATCTTTTTTTCATTGCGGAAATGTTGTATTTTATTTCCTACAAAGCTCATATTTTGTGCCATTTTTTTGTGATGAGTTCATAACTTGTGCAAAGTTATAATTTTTTCGGGGTTAAAAGCAACAAAAAAAGCGATTAAAAAGACAATCTGCGAGAATACGGTATTACCAACCCGAGGTAGAACCTCCTCCTCCCGAAAGGCCGCCACCGAATCCGCCGCCGAAGTTTCCTCCTCCGAATCCTCCACCCCGGCCTCTGCCTCCTACAATCGGAACGATAATGATGGGCAGGGTATAAGGTACGACATTTTCGAAATGGCAATGCCGGCAACGATACCTTTTTTCTCCGAATCCGCTTTGAAAAGGAGTTGCCGGAGATAGTACCCGATCGCTTTCGAGCGAATATGTGTGTGCATGGCAACGGGGACATTCGGTATAATGGGATTCTTTGTTGGGGTAAGCGTAGATTTCGGTCGTTCCGCAGTTGTCGCACAGCCACACGTCATAATCGACGGATTGTGCGATTTCTTCGGCGTTTTCTTTGGACGTAAGGAATTTATTATCCTCTTCTTCATTCAATTTGTGCATGGAGTGCCCGCAGTTCTCGCATGTCCGTTTAGCGTTCCGCAGTTTGTACATGCGGTTGCGTACCGACAAATAGATGAAAAGATTGAAAAGCGGGAATATTACAGCCATGATTTTCAGTGTGGGGAGTTGATTTTCCAGTGCCTTGTAACGGGCTGACGGGTTTGTCCCCCCTTGTTGCGGGGTACGCATCATGAGCATCATGACAATGGAGAAAAGCACAGACAGGCCCAGATACATTTCTATCAGGAACAACCAGTCTCCTTCCTCTACGGTCGCATTGGCATATACCTCTTCTCGATTGCCGGGATTCTCGATGATACTGCACATGCGGTTTATCCCTTGTACCATGCCCAAGTCGTAATCACCCTGCCTGAAAGCGGGTAACATATATTGGGACTGTATGCGTTTACACACGGCGTCGGGTAAAATGCCTTCCATGCCGTAACCTACTTCAAAACGAATTTTCCGCTGGTCGAGTACAAACAGTACCAATACGCCGTTGTTATTCTCTTTTTGTCCGATACCCCATCGGGCGAATAGTTCGTTGGAAAACGATTCGAGATCCTGCTCTCCGATCGATTCCACCGCAACCACGGCTATTTCTGCTGTTGTATTCTGTCTTAGAGAATCGAGTCTTGTATTGATGAGACTTTCGGCTTGCGGGCCGAGTATCCCGTCGGGATTGGAAACAAATCTCCGCGCATCGGCTTTTTGCATATTCGGGACGGTTTCTACTGTGTATTCCGCCGCATAGGTGAATCCGCAAGAAAAAAGCAGCAGAAAAAGGAACAATTGTATTTTTTGTGTGCTCATAATCATTTTTTTATAAGGCAGGCAGACTCATACCGTTGATTTTGCGATAGAGGTCGAGGGCATAGACATCGGTCATGCCCGATATGTAGTCGATGACGGCTTGTATACGGGTAAAAGTATCTGCACTTTGCATTTCGTACTGTCCGGGAACTTTGTTGAGAAGAAGTTGCGAATAGGCTTTTTCGGGTTTGAGTACGGCATCGATGAGTTTGTCGAGCAGTACGGTGATGATACGGTTACCGGCCAACTCGATGTCGAGGACGTCCGATGCTTTGTATATGTGTTTATAAGCTATTTGGGAACATTCTCGGTAGGCATTGCGGGGAATATCGCTTATTTGTTCGATGAGACAGCCTTTGATTTTTCCCCGCAGCAATTCGTTGTCGAGAGCGATGAATTGCCGGGAGCATTCGTCGACCAGTTTGCCGATAACACACGAACGTAAATAGGCGATTTGCTCATTCAAGTCCGAGACGAGACGCAGGTTTTCTTCGATTTTACAGCGTCTTTCTCCCGTAAAAAAGTTCAGGAACAAATTTTCTACGACATCGGTGGTGAGAATTTTCAACTTATGGGCATCTTCGATGTCCATGATTTGATAGCAGATATCGTCGGCCGCTTCGACCAGATATACCAGCGGGTGGCGGCAATAACGGACACCGCTGTCGGGAATACGCAGCATACCCAGTTCGTCGGCGATACGGATAAAGTCTTCCCGTTCCGATGTGAAAAAGCCCAGCTTTCCTTTTTCTCCGGCCAGAGTAGACTCATAGGGATATTTTACGATAGAAGCCAGTGTCGAGTAGGTCATGACAAATCCCCCTTCGCGCCGGCCTTCGAATTTATGGGTCAGCAAGCGGAATGCGTTGGCGTTTCCTTCGAAATGGGTGAGGTCTTTCCACTGATCGTCGTTGAGGGCAAGTGTTTTTTTCAAAGCCAATCCGTTTCCTTCCGAGAAATAGGTGGCAATGGCTTTTTCACCCGAGTGTCCGAAAGGGGGATTTCCCAAGTCGTGTGCCAGACATGCTGCCGCAACGATAGAACCGACCCCGTTGAACTTGTCGACCCATGCTTCGTTTTTATATTTTTCGGTGAGGGCTGCCGATACGTTGTTTCCCAACGACCGGCCTACGCATGAGACTTCGAGGCTGTGCGTGAGTCGGTTGTGTACGAATATACTACCGGGCAGCGGAAAAACCTGTGTTTTATTTTGCAACCGACGGAAAGGCGACGAGAAGACCAAACGGTCGTAGTCGCGCTGGAAGTCGGTGCGGGTATGCTGATGTGCGTCATGGTAACGTTCCAGTCCGAAGCGTTTCGACGACAACAGTCGTTCCCAACTCATGATTTTTTCGTCCATAGTTTTTCTCCTCTGTGAGAATAGATGGCAAAGATAGAAAAAGTTGCCGTATCCCGCTAATTTTAAGGGAAAGTTGCTTGCTAACGGTAAAAAATGAAAAAATAGGCGGTGAGTTTCGTCAGATTTCGTTATTTTCGCCGATAATACATTTTAATAAACCTACTGCGTTGCATTATGGAAACAAACGTAAAAATCATCAATCGATCGAAACACCCCCTTCCCGCATATGAAACACCCCAATCGGCCGGTATGGATATTCGTGCCAATCTCGATGCGCCTATCGTACTGAAACCCATGCAACGGGTATTGGTACCTACCGGCCTGTATATCGAGTTGCCGGCCGGTTACGAGGCGCAGATGCGTCCGCGTAGCGGATTGGCATTGAAGAAGGGTATCACATTGCTAAACACACCCGGAACGATCGATGCCGATTATCGGGGAGAAATAGGCGTGATTCTTATCAATCTTTCCGATGAAGATTTTACGATTGCCGATGGTGAACGTATCTGCCAGATGGTGGTCGCTCCTCATAGCCGTGTCGTGTGGACCGAGGCTGAGACGTTGGCCGACAGCGAACGCGGTGCCGGAGGGTTTGGTCATACCGGTGTATAACAATGTATTAACCGCATTTCGATTTTCATGAAACGATTTGTCTGTCTGTTTTTTGTCGCAATCGGTTTGCTTTTCCCCGTTTTGTCGCAAGCGAAAGGGCGGGATACGGTTCGGTTGCAAGACAGGAATAAAGCGCAGTATGCCTATTTCGAAGCAATGCGTCTCAAAGGTTCGGGGCAACATGCTGCGGCTTTTGATTTGCTGCGTTATGCCGTCGAGCTCGATACGACGCTTGCTGCGGCTTATTCCGAAATGGCCGGTTATTACTTTACGTTGCGAGACGCCTCCACCGGGTATCGATATTTGTTGAAAGCCGTGGATTTTGCACCCGATAACCGATGGTATATTCTTTCGGCGGCAGAGTGTGCGCGTCAGGTGCGTGACTATAACCGGGCCGATTCCCTGTATGGCATGTATTTGGAGTTGAAACCGTCCGATTTTGAAGTACTCATGCGGCGGGCCGATGTGTGTCTGCTCAAAGGCGATCCGCAGAAAGCCCTTGATGCTTATAACCGATTTGAAGAGCAGTACGGTGCCGGCGAAAGCACTATTTTGCAAAAGGCTCGCATTTATCATTTGATGCAGGCTCGCGAGCAGAGTTATGAAGAAATGGAGCGCCTTATAGCAGCTCACCCCCGTAATGTGGGATATGTCATATTGTTGGGAGACCTTTATCTCGATGCCGCGCGTTACGATGATGCCTATCGTATGTATGTGCAGGCTCGTGCGATTGATCCCGAAAATGAGACACTGTATCTTTCCCTTCTCAACTATTACCGCGGGCAGAACGATTGGAAATCTTATATGGCACTGGCCGATACAGTCCTTTTTCATAGCGATTTGCCAGCCGATACCCGATTATCGGTATTGCCTTATATCGTACAGATACTTTCGGACGATAAAGCCCGATTGGATTCTGTTATGACTCGTCTGTGCGATCTGTATCCCAATGACGCCGATTTGCGGAAATTATATAGTGAAATACTGATTCATGCTGGCGATTATTCCCGGGCACAGGAACAGCTCGAAGTCGCTATTGATATAGCTCCCGATGAAGATTTATGGCAAAGACTTTTTTCAATATTGGTCGATCAAAACGACAATGAAGCGCTTATTGCGGCGGCTCGAAGAGCCATAAGCGAGTCGCCCGAGGTGGGACGTTATTATTTGATTGTGGCTTCTTCACAACTGGTCGCCGAGCGTTATGAGGAGGCCGAGGCTACCTTGCAGTCCGGTTTGGCCATACAGAAAATAGGTTCCGATCCGCTGATGCGTTCCGAGTTTTACACGCTTTTCGGAGATATTGCTTTTCGACAGAACAGAACCGAAGAGGCATTTGCCTATTATGACAAGGCGCTGGAAAATAATCCGCAGAACTACGGTGCGCTGAATAATTACAGTTATTATTTAGCGTTATTGGGAAAAAATCTCGATAAGGCCGAACGTATGAGCGGAGAGGTGATAAAGGCCAATCCCGATAATGCTACTTATCTCGATACCTATGCTTGGGTATATTTCAAACAAGGGCGTTACTCGCTGGCGCGTCTATACCTCAAAAAAGCCCTCGACCTTTCCAAAGAAGCCAGTGCCGAAATGTACGAGCATTACGGCGACGTACTTGCCGTAACGGGAAATGAATCCGAGGCAGTCGGGTGGTGGAAAAAAGCGGTCGATGCCGGAGGAGACTCCGAGATATTGCACCGTAAAATAGCAGAAAAGCGATATATCGGGAATGAATAGGTGGGTATTGGTATCGATGGTGTTGCTGGTGGCATTGTCGGGGTGTCGCAACCGTTATGCGACAGTGTCGGAGGATTTGCTCCCTCTCGCGAAAGAATTGTCGCCCGACCGTCTTTTCTCCGAAGTCCTTGTCCGGCACGACAAAGATACTTCGGCCCAAATGAAGGCGATGGCCTATGTTTCGTTGGGGGGGAATACCGCGCGGAGTCGGGTGCAGATACGCTGGGCAAGGGATCGGGCGTTGCAAATCTCCATATTGCCGTTGATGGGTGTGGAGATTTGCCGTATGGTATTGACTCCCGATACGGTTTATCTTATAGACCGGTATCACAAGCAATATGTGAAGGAGTCTGTCGATGAGTGGCAGGGACAATCGTCGATGGATTTCTCTTTCGGCTCGATACAGTCTCTGTTTTTGGCCCGGCCGTTTTTGCCGGGAGGAAAAACCTTTCCCGACGATGTTTCGCTCTTTGATGTCGCTGTCGTTAGTGAGGGATATAGATATACTTATTCTCCCGGCCAGCCTGCTTGTGATTATCATTTCGAGATCGATAATAGGGCTTGTCTCGGGGCTGTTTTGTGGAATACGCCTTCTTCTTCCCGTTCATTGGTGTGTCGGTATGCCGGTTATCATATGGTCGAGGAGTTGGTCAGTCCTACACAAATGACTTTTGCCCTGTCCGGATTTTTCTCCGAACCGGTGTCGTTCTTTTTTGAGAAAATGGAGTTTGACTGGAATACGCCTCAAAATATATCGATGGCAGTGTCGTTACAATACAAAAGAACCGATTTGCAAACATGGATAGAAACTATATTGCGGTGATGAGACACCTGTTTTTTCTTTTTGCCTTGCTTTTTTGTGTGGGGCTATCGCCTGCTCAAAATTCAAAAAAGGTGCAGTCTTTGAAAAAACAGCAGACGACCGCATTGCAGAATATCAAGAGTACCAACCGTCAGATAGATAAGACGCAAAAAACGCAATTGCAAGCGTTGCACCGGCTCGAAGCGTTGTCTACCGAAATTGCGCATATCAATGATAGTATAAGAGTGCTGAATGCAGAGATTGCCGAAATTTCGGCGCAAGAAAAAAAATTGACGGCGGATATTGCCGAACTTGAACGCACGTTGGGTATAAAGAAAGAGAGTTATGCCAAGGCGGTACGTTCCATGTCGGTACGGCGGGATAACCGGTATGACGCATTGATGTTTGTCCTTTCGGCATCATCGCTCGAACAGGCTTATCGCCGTTTCCGTTATTTGCAGGAATTTTCGGCGTGGAGAAAACAAGAAGCCAAAGAGATTGTTCAGCAACGAGATGATTTGAATCGTCAGCGAACCGAATTATTGCGTATCAGGAAAGAACAAGGATTGGTTTTGGCGCTCCGTACGGCGGCGTCGGAACAACTCATTCGCCAGCAGCGGGAACAACGCACGTTGGTAGCCGGGCTTAGGAAAAAAGAGCGTGCCTTGAAACAAGAACTCAAAAAGCAGCAGCAGCAGGCCGATGCTTTGGGAAGACGGATACAGCAGGTTATAGAAGAGGAGGCGCGTAAAGCGGCTGCGGCAGCTGCCGCGAAGAAGAAAAATGCGACGCAAAAATCGACTGCTCCGTCGGGATATTTGATGTCGAAAGACGAGGAACAGTTGTCTCGCAATTTTGCGCAAAACCGAGGAAAATTGCCGACTCCCCTTTCGGGGCGTTACCGCATCATCGCTCATTTCGGTACGCAACAGCACCCCGATTTGAAATACGTGAAAATCAACAATCAGGGTATCGATTTGCAAACGCAACCCGGTACAAGGGCTCGATCGGTGTTCGACGGAGTTGTTACGAGTATTTTTGTCATGCCCGGCTATAATACCTCCGTCATCGTACGGCATGGCAACTATTTGACGATTTATTCCAATTTGAGTACGATATATGTGAAAACCGGCGATAAAGTGAAAACCGGTCAGGAACTCGGTGTCATTTATTCCGATCCCGAGGAGGACAATCGCACGGTACTGCATTTCCAGATACGGAAAGAGACAACTAAATTAGACCCGGAATTGTGGCTGAAAAAATAAACCAGATAACGATGACTCGTTACACTCCGGCGTTAAAAGCCGAGTGGGACGCAGCGGTGGAAGCCTCTCGTAACGGGACGTTTCTTTTCCGGCGCGATTATCTCGAATATCATGCCGACAGGTTTCCCGATTGTTCATATCTCTTTTTTCTGAAAGGGAAAGTGATTGCCTTGTTGCCCGCTCATCGGCAGGGCGACATGCTTTGTTCCCATGCGGGACTTACATACGGAGGCTTGATCCTTTCTCCGTCGGCAACCGCCGAGCGGGTTCTTGCCTTGTTCGACTTGATGGCAGAGGAATTGCCACGCGATGGGATAACACGCTTGTTGTACAAGTGTGTGCCGCATCATTTGCACCGTTATCCGTCGGAAGAAGACCGTTATGCTTTGTTTCGGAGAAAGGCGGTTTTGACGGCGTGCAATATTGCTTCTGTCGTCGATTTGTCATCACCGCTACATCTTAGCGAATTGCGACGTCGCGGTGTGCGCAAGGCGCAGGCAGCCGGCGTTTCGGTCGGAGAGAGTGAGGCATGGAGCGATTTTTGGCAAATCCTGAAAGATAATTTGCATCGGCGTTTCGGGGCAGAACCCGTGCATAGCCTCGAAGAGATAACACGTCTGCGGACTTTGTTTCCTGAGAATATACGGCTTTTCACAGCTGTTGTCGAGGGGCGTATCGAGGGTGGCACGGTGATTTATGAATGCGGAGATTGCGTAAGAGTACAATACATATCGGCTTCTCTTCGTGGTAAGGAGTGTGCCGTACTCGATCTTCTTTTTTCCTATCTTTTGCAAGAGCATTATGCCCGGCGTAGGTATTTCGATTTCGGAACCTCTAACGGAGACGACGGCTATTATCTGAATGAAGGGCTTATTGCTCAAAAGGAGGGATTCGGCGGTCGAGGTATCGTGTACGAAACTTATTTGTTGACATTCTAACAGATAACAATGCAACAGGGCGAATCGACATCGATGTATCGTCGTATTGTGAAGACGACCGGGCTTTTGGGAGGAGTGCAGGTGCTTTCGATTCTCTGTTCCATCGTGCGGAATAAATGTATTGCTTTGTGGCTGGGTCCTGCGGGAGTCGGTATTATCGGATTGTACAATACATCGATAGAAATGGTCGCCGCCCTTACGGGATTGGGATTGCGGCAGAGTGCCGTGCGGAATGTTTCTCAGGCTCGGGCTTCGGAAAATGAAAATGCGTTGTCGCATACGGTTACCGTGTTGAGGCGATGGAGTTGGCTGGCCGGCCTTTTCGGTGCGGTTGTCATGCTTTCTACTGCACCGCTGTTGAGCCGTTTTACATTTGGCGATGACAAGCATATTTGGGGGTATGTGTGGTTATCGTGCGCTTTGCTTTTCAATGCTTTGACATCGGGCGATCAGGCGATATTGCAGGGAACGCAGCGATTGCGCCAGCTTTCCAAAGCCGGTGTTGCCGGTAATTTGGCAGCATTGTTGTTGTCGTTGCCGCTATATTATTTTTTCCGATTCGGCGGTATCGTACCGTCTTTGGTCTTGTCTTCGGCCGTTACGTTTTTTTTCGTCTGGATATACAGTCGCAGAAGTGTTGCACCGAAACAACCGGTTTCTGTGCGGGAGACATGGAATGAGGGAAAATGCATGGTCGTCTTGGGAGTATATATGACGGTGAGCGGATTCCTGACGACATTGTTCAATTACTTATTTATCGGTTTTATCCATAGAACGGTCGGAGATGCCGATTTGGGCTATTATCAGGCGGGGTATGCTATTGTAACGAGGTATGTGGGACTTGTTTTGGCGGCGATGGCCACCGAATATTATCCCCGGTTGGCAGCCGTGAGCGAAGATAAGGAAACACTTGGAAATCAGGTGTCTCGACAGATCGAGGCTGCGTTGTTGCTATTGGCACCTATCGTGTCGTTGTTTCTGCTGTTGCAGGAGTGGGTGATACGGTTGCTTTATACGTCGGAGTTCCTGTGTATAGAAGAGTTTTTCTCTTGGGCGATGGTAGGTGTATTGTTCAAGTCGGTTTCTTGGGCGATGGGTTTTGTCTTGCTGGCGAAAGGCGACGGTAAGTTATATCTGATCACCGAATTGATTTCGGATTTGTGCGGGTTCCTGCTTAACGTCTCCGCTTATTATTTGTGGGGACTGGAAGGTGCAGGTGTTGCTTATTTGCTCAATTTCGTGATTTACGGTATCATGATGTGGTGGGTGTGCCGGCGTCATTACCATATACGGTTAGGCCGGTCGTGGTACGGAGTTGCCATTTGGGTGATTGTCGGTTGTGCAGTCGTTTCGATACTGTACCGCATCGGTTCGATACCGGCGTTATCGGTGGCCGTAGTGTGTGCTGTTGCAGTTTCTGTGGCGGCGTTGTGGGGGTTGAAACGTCGGTTGGCGATATAGATATTCGAGTGTTTTTGTCGGGTCAAGTCAGTGTTTCTCCCAAAAGTCGAGATACTCTCCTGCAACTTTTATGTAATCGTGGTGTTTTTCTATAAAAGCCCGACTATCGTTGCATCGTTGTTGCAGGGAATTTTTTTCTTTGATGATTCTCTCGAAAAGATCGTAAATCTGTTGTTCGTCGGGTAGGGCGTTGAAAATGGGCCTCAACTGTTTCTCTCCGATGAAATCGTAATATTCGGGCTCGGCGCCGCTTACGACGGACAATTTTTGAGACATGGCCTGCAATGCATTGGTCGCCGGAGTATAGGAATAAAGTTGGTCGATGAGGACGTGCGACGAACGCATTACCGACAGATACTCCTCCAACGGTAGTGATACGACACGTTTTATTTCGCATTCTCTCGGATATTTCCGCTCGATTTCCCGCAAGACTTTATCGAAAATATCCGTACCTTTTAACCGGCTGCGGTCGCGTTGTATACCGATGAAGAATCGGATTTTTTCCTCATTTTTCCAGCGTGTATCGGGTGCAGTTTCTCCCTGTGGTTGTATGGGTATAGGTATGTATGCGAGTTTTTCGCGGTAGTCGTTTTCGTAGCTGATGAAATATTCATAGAGACAAGCGGCGATTCCGTTGCAGCGGTCAGCTATATATCGGTTCAGGTTTTTCAATGGTTTGCTGTTCCATGCTTTTATCGTTTCCCGGCTATCGGGATATTCGCGTAACCGGTTGCCGATGTAGAAGTCGGAGTATCGGAAACGCTTTTCTTGGCAGGCCTTCACATAGAAATAGTCGGTACCGAGTGCGTCGAGAAAAATTTTACGGTTATGTCGGAACAGGTAATCGAATACCAGTCGGTTCTTTTCGGGGCGGAGTTGCAGAAATACGGGATTGGATAGTTGTACGACATCGAAGTTCCGAAACTGGGGTAGGTATCTTGCTACATCGAACACATAACGTAACGATCCTATCAGACCGTAACTGTTGCGTTGTAGGTCGATATTCCGCCGGTTATTCATCCAGCCACTGCCACCCGATGCGACGGTTACATCATGCCCCAAAGTACGCAGCCCTTCGGCCAGCGTCCAGTGCAGATTGCTCGCTTCTCCCAACAGTAGTATTTTCATGTTCTACGGCAATGTATGAGATAATAGATGATTCCTCTCCAACTTTGGATCAGGAGGGTGAAAAAGTTGGCTTTTCCCCGATAAGCACCGACGAATGCGAATTTGAACATGCGCAACCATGCGCTTGCTCCGAAAAGATGATAGTTGACGGCGCCTTTGGCCCGCATCACTCCTTTACGGGTGTAGGTGTAGAGGCCGGTGTTTTCGTAAGGTTCGTTGACGATATAATAAGGAAAAAAGCAAACGGTAAGGCCGGCTTTCGCCGCGTCATATACCCATACTTCTTCTTCCCCGCAAATGAGAGTTTGCGTGCCGAGACCGAAGTGTTCGTTAAATCGGATATGCCGTACCCGTTCCGGACGGAATGCCAATTCGCCCGAAGTGGGGTATAACCCTTTCGGCCGTTTCTCGTAAGAGCATGGCGTTGCGGGGTAAGGTTTTATGGGGTTATGGCCTTCGATGTTCAGCATGAACTGGGCGATGTCTACCTCGGGGTGAGAGCCGAAAGTCTCGACTATACGGTCGAAATACTCGTCTTTGTACCGGCAATCGTCATCGGCTATCAGAGCTATATCGCCTGTGGCGGCATCGAGGCAATGGTTGCGGTTGCGGCTTAACCCCTTTCCTTCCAGAAAAATAAGTTTTACGTCTCGGCGGTTTTTGAGTTCGCCGGGTATATATTGGAAATATTTTTTATCGGCATATTGCATCGAAACGATATACGATACGTCGGGACGATAAGGCAACAGTACATCGGGAACGTGTACTACCCTTTCGTTGTAAGTACATATCAGAACATCGAGTTTCATGATTTTGCAGTATATTTGTTGCAAATATAACTTTTGTACAGAATATGCACGTGCCTTTTGTTGAAAAACGTCAGAATAACGAGAAATAAATTTTCTCGAAAAGAACGTAATTCATAGGGGAAGTGCAGTTGTAATTATGATGGAAATAACGGTTATCATACCGGTCTATAACCGGGAGAAACTTTTGCCGCGTACGCTGGCATCGGTGGTAGCGCAGACTTACCGGCCTTTGCACGTGGTGCTGGTCGATAACGGATCGACCGATCGTTCTTTGGCCGTATTGCAAGAATTTTGCGACAAGTATGCTGTGCCCGATTTTCGGGTTACCGTCTGTGAAGAGCTAAATCCGGGAGCACCGTCGGCCCGTAATGCGGGATTGCGTCGGGCAACGTCGGAATGGGTAATGTTTTTCGACTCCGACGATGAGATGGGAGCTCGTTTGGTGGAAAATTATGTCTCGGCTATCGGGAAAAATCCCGATGCCGATATCGTTTATACCGATATGAAAATTGTCGATGATGCAGGCCGCAGTATGATAAAGCGTTCTCCTCGTAAAGGTGGAATCCATTTTTTATGCGGGAATATATTTCATACCTATTTTTCGACGCAGCGTTATATGGTGCGGCGGGATGTCATCGAGACGGTCGGTGCATGGAATACTGAAACATTCGGTTGGGACGATTGGGAGTTGGGCATTCGTCTCATGCTGTACACGTCTCGGATCGTGAAAGCAGAGAGCCCCGAGCCACAGGTGATAGTTCATGCCCATGCCGATTCGATTACCGGCACGCAATATTCCGACAAAGTCGATAAGTTGCTGGCGTGTGTCGATGAAGCAGAAAAGCATGTTCGTGCTTCGGGGCGTCGGGACGCGGATATATTGTTGAATTGTCTTGATTATAAAAAAATAGTTCTTGCCAGCGCTTGTCGCCGAGAAGGCAGTATGCGGGGTGAACAGCTTTTTCATGATGTTTTGAGGGGTACTCCTTCTCGCAAGGTAAAGGCCGTTTTTGTTTCGGGATACTGGTTGGCAAGCCGGGGAGTACGAGGTACGGCCCGTGTGGCCGAGAGATTGTTCCGCCTTTTTTGATACAATTTAAATTGGGGTTATAAAAAGTCGGGAGATGTTCTGTATCTCGTTTTGAGAAACGGCTATTTTTATTTCTGAAAAATATTGGGAGAGTGTTTTGCCGGAAAAATCGAAATTTTCGCTATCTTCGCTTCTTTAAAAGCCGAATTTCATGCTCGAAGTCAGTATCATCATACCGGTATATAACGGGATTTCTTATATCGACCGTTGTCTCGAAGCGATTGTTTCGTCCGGGGCTCCGGCGGATAAATATGAAATTATAGCAGTCGATGATAACTCGACCGATGCTTCGCTCGTGAAATTACAGGAATGGGAGTCGAAGACAGAGAATATGCGCGTGTATCATCGGCGTAAGGCAGGACCGGGAGGTGCCCGTAATTTGGGATTGAATTATGCCAAAGGCCGTTATATCATGTTTGTCGATGTCGATGACCGCGTCAATCCGTCTGCGTTTGCCCGGCTGATAACCCGCCTCATTGGGTTGTACAGCCATCAGGTTATCGGGTTCGATTGCCTGAAAGTCGATGCGGGTGATCGGGAGGTGCCTTTTCAACAATTCGTACTCCCTTATTGCCGGGATATTTCCGGTCCCGATTACATGGCTCGTTATCCCTTGTGCGGAGTATTGTGGAGCTATTTGTTCAATCGCTCTTTTTTATTGAAACTCAATGTGCGTTTTCTTGAAAAATGCGTTCTCGAAGACGAAGATTTCGTAACACGGGTTTTCGGTCGGGCCGATTCGGTAACTTTCCTCCCCGTGCAACTTTACTATTATTACGCCGAGAATAAATCGGGATTGAGTAATATTCCCGATCCCGAGCATCAGGCCCGTTTGATGCATGACCGTCTGGCTGTTATTACGGGTTTGAAGCGTATGCGGGAGGCGATTTGCGATCCGCAACTCGAAGAGGGACTCGATCGTAAACTTTGCGACCTTTCTGTCGATACGATACGTATACTCATCAATAAGCCTTATGATGAAAAACAAATCGCCGAGGCGCTCGATACCCTTTCCGGACTCGGCCTTTATCCGCTGCCGCGAGGAGAGTACGGAAGTGCGTATATGCGTTTGCGCGTGGCTACGGATACTCCACGTAAGGTCATGACATGGAAACAGCGTCGTTCGTCTGCTATGTGGCGTCGCTGGGCTTGTCATTTTTTGCATTTGCGCCTTTCTTAATGCTCGTGTTTGTCTCTTTCATATAGGATTTATCACCGGTTTTTACGATAAAAAGAGGGAATTTTAGATAATAAAGAAAAATTTCCGTACAAGATTAGTAAATTATTAATATTTACTATCTTTGAGGCGTAAAGTCTTTTTTTGATAAACAGAATTATTATCGAGGATTCGGAACAGAAAAAATATTTATGTATATGAAAAAACTGGTATTAGCATTGTTAGGTGTTTGCTGTGCAGTCATGATAGTGCCGGCACAAGAAGTGGTTTCTGCGGATACGATAAAGGCTGTACCCGCTTATGCGACGGTTGCTCAGTAACCTGTTGTGGAGGAGACAGAACCTGCGAAAGAAGTGAAAGAATTTCGCGGACGTCGAGGTTATTTCAATATAGGTTATGCATGGGAAAAACTTGAAGCTGCCGATTTCCCGTCAGAAAATGAAAGCGAAATGGCATTCTTTCTTACATGGGGAAAAACTTTTTATCTGCATAAAAAGCCTATCGCCAATATGTTGAAAATCGGTCTCGATTTTACATGGACCGATATAACCTATGCTAAATATGAAGTAGAAAATCTTGTAGAGGAGAGTAGCGATTTTATGGGTGTAACTTTTCCGACCTTTTATGTGGAAAAGTCGGATATGCACCGTATGGATTACGGAATGCATTTGGGCCCGTCTGTAACGGTAAATCCCGTGAGTGCATTGTGCGTAAATGCCTATTTCCGTTATGCGCCGACTTTTGCCATGAGCATGTCTCACTCCGATGGCGGTTGGGATATGGGATACGGTTATGCCTCGTTGTTTGTAACGGGTGCTGCTGTTTCGTATAAAGCGATTTCATTGGGTATCGAATATCGTTTCGGTTCGACCAAAATGAATATCCTATCTATGGATCCAGATGATTTGGGTTATGATGATATGGAAGATATCGGTGGCGTGGGTGATGTTATCGGTGAGATATTTTCTTCGGCCGAAAAGACCAAATATAAATTGAAAGATTTGCGTCTCTATCTTTCATTCCGTTTCTAAAATTCCTTCTAAGTAAAAAAGCGCTGCACCTATGACTGGTGCAGCGCTTTTTTTTGTTCCGACAGATTTTCTTCATTCAGAGATATCTCGTTTTGATGCGCGAAGCGTCGGAGGATTCTCCGCAAAGTGTACAACCCTTGCGGTGTAATGTCATTCTGAATGCAGCGTAAGCGGAGTGAAGAATCCCTTGCCCAAACGTATGTCATTCTGAGGGTGAAACACCGAAGAATCTCTTCCGATAAAGGGCGGGAGATTCCCCATGCTCGACCATAGGTCTCGGTTCGGAATGACAGTCGTGTCATTCTGAATGGAACGTTAGAGAAGTGAAGAATCTCATGTCAAAATGTATATCGCTTTGAAAGGCTTAGCCTTGAAGAGTCTCCTGCCAAGAGAGCGTATGACATGAGATCTCTCACATGCGTTCGAGATGACATTGTTGTCATTCTGACGATCGCAGGAAGGAAGAATCTCTTGTAATTTGTAGGAGATTCCTCATATTCATTCGGAATGACATATTCAAAGTTTCAAACCGTCGAGTAGCCGTATGTACAAGGTTATGGCCCTACGTATCTCTTCTTTATCGATGTATTCTCCGGCGGTATGGGAACGTTCCGAGGCCCCCGGGCCGATTTTTACGGTTGTGAAAGGCATTTGCGCCTGATCGGAAAGAGTAGGCGAGCCGAATGCTTCGAGTTCCAATAATGCGGCGCGCTGCATAAACGGGTGTTCCCTGTCGATACGGGAAGAGTTTAAACGGAACGAACGGGGAACAATGGTACAGGGAATGGCCTCTCGCAGCAATTCAAAAGCCTCTTCGTTTCGGTATAATTCATTGGTGCGGACATCGACGACAAATTCGCAACGATCGGGAATGACGTTGTGTTGCGTACCCGCTTTTATTTGGGTAACAGTGAGTTTTACAGGTCCTAATAGGCGGGAAACTTTTGGGAAAGCGAAGTTTTTGAATTGTTCGATAACAGGCAAAGCTTCGTAAATGGCGTTGATCCCTTCGTTACGGGCAGCGTGTCCCGATTTGCCCATGACGGTACAGTCGAGTACCATAAGACCTTTTTCTCCGATTGCCGGTTGCATACCGGTCGGTTCACCGACAACACCGAAGGAAATGGGAGGTAACTCTTTTAAGGCGAGTGCTACGCCGTTTGTTCCCGAAACCTCTTCTTCGGCCGAAGCGAGGAAAATAAGATTATACGGTTCGGGACGGGACGATAAAGCGATGAATACCTGCAACAGCGATACCAGCGACGCACCGGCGTCGTTACTGCCCAAGCCGTAGAGGCGGTCGCCGTCTTCCCGGGCGTTAAATGCTTGTCCTTGCCACCCTTCGACCGGCCGTACGGTATCGTGGTGTGAATTCAGTAAAACAGTGGGACGCCCCGGGGTGTAATCGGGTGCTATGGCCCAAACGTTGTTGGCGGTGCGATGCGGTGTAAATCCGTATTCTTGCAGATAGGCGGCGATTAAATCGGCTGTTGCGTTTTCTTCCCGACTTATAGATGGAGTTGCGATCAATCGGCGGAGAAGGTCGACTGCCGGATAAAAGAGTTCGTTCGGATCAATCATTTCGATTTATTCTTTTTGCAAAAATAAGGATAATTTGAAAGAATATGCCTTTGGAAAACGAAAAACGTAATTCTTTCATGGTAGATCGAAAGGCTTTTCCTGAGGGTGTTTTTCCCTAAAAGATAGGACGTTTTGCAATCTCTGTGTGTCAAAAAACGAGAAAACATCTATCGGTTCGATTTTTTTGTGTTACCTTTGTGCCGATTTTATAATTCAGGAAATGAGGAATTATCAGTTGTCCCGTATGATTGCGGAACAAACCAGAAAATACGGAAACAGAGAAGTTTTACGATATAAAGATGCAGCGGGAAAATGGGTGTCGGTCTCTTGGTTGTCGTTTGAGAGTCAAATACGAAAGACGGCTCTTGCGATGGCCGCCTGCGGTATCGGGGTACAAGAAAATATAGCGACGTATACGCCGAATAAGCCCGAAGGGTTGATTATCGATTTTGCCGCTTATGCCAATCGCGCGGTGGTTGTCCCTCTTTATCCGACCGGCTCGCTGGAACAGTTGGAGTATATCGTGCGCGACGCCGAAATCCGATATTTGTTTGTCGGTGAGCAGTATCAGTACGACAACGCATGGAAGGCATTGGCGACTTGTCCTACGCTGGAACGGATTATCATATTCGACCGTACGGTACGCCTTGCCGAAGGCGATACCTCTTCGGTATATTTTCCCGATTTTATAGCGGGTGCGGTTTCTACTGCCGAAACAGAAGCGTTGGTTGATAGCCGCATTGCCGGCCAGTCGCTCGATGATTTGGCCAGTATTATCTATACCTCGGGAACGACCGGCGATTCGAAAGGCGTTATGCTCACACATCGAAACTTTTCCGAGGCGATGCGTATGCATATCGACCGTCTTACGATGTGCAGCGATAAGGACGTTTCTTTGTGTTTTCTCCCTCTTACTCATATCTTCGAGCGGGCGTGGACCTACTTCTGCCTTACGTGCGGCATACGGGTAGTCATTAATCAGAACCCGAAGGAGATACAATCTGTAATCAAAGAGGTGCGTCCCACCATCATGTGCAGCGTACCCCGTTTTTGGGAAAAGGTATATACGGCCGTGCAGGAAAAAATCGCTTCGACAAAAGGTCTGAGCCGTATGCTTTTAGATCGGGCGTTGCGTGTGGGGCGTCGTCGGAATATCGATTATGTACGTTGCAATAGACGGGTTCCCGTGTGGTTGGAAGCGCAATATGCCTTGTATGATAAGTTGGTGTTTTCGAAGTTGAAAAAAGCCGTCGGTATCGAAAACGGCAATATTTTCCCTACGGCGGGCGCTCCGCTTTCCGATACGATCAATGAGTTTTTGCACAGTTGCGGTATCCATATTTTGTACGGTTATGGTCTGTCCGAGACGACGGCTACCGTTTCCTGTTTTGAACTGACCGGTTACCGTATCGGCTCGGTCGGGACGA
>OIGD01001511.1_pt1 | contig 21389 bp, 22 predicted proteins | sample 1582211 | NCBI WGS metagenome assembly OIGD01 (sample SAMN04414078, study PRJEB24778) | human gut metagenome | material: faecal | host: Homo sapiens
ATTATACCACAAAAAAGCGCTATTGTCCACACCTTTTGGAAACAAAATTGCACGCGGTGGAAATTGTCCACAAAGCTGATTAGGCGGTCCCGGCGCCTAAAAAGCCCTGCATACAATCCTCCGGCAACCGCCCGCTGCCAGGGACGGAGACGGGGGAGAATTGACGAAAGGGGAGGCAAACGCGAAAACGGTCGGAATCTGCCGCAAAACGCAGCGTGGATGCGGCAATCTGCCTCAACATGTGTGCAAATTTTACCATTCATAAAAGACAACGTGCGACGAACAATAGTAACAGAGCGGCGGGAAACCGCGCTCAAAGATATAGATAAACGAATGGCTGATACATGATCGCTCGCTTCGGTGAACGGTCACGGACAGACCGTTCAGAAGAGGAGAACAAAAGAATGGCAAGCAACAAGGCTATGGTTCCGGAAGCAAAGGAAGCGCTGGAGAGATTCAAGATGGAAGCCGCTAACGAAGTCGGTGTGAACCTCAAGCAGGGCTACAACGGTGACATTACCGCGAAGCAGGCTGGTTCGGTCGGTGGACAGATGGTCAAGAAGATGATCGAGTCCTACGAGAACTCCATGAAGACGAAATAAGCAGAAACTTCTTCGGCTCTGTTTTTTGCCGGTCCCGGGATGTTGATTTCTCCTGACCGGTTCCAGACCAACGCCGGCTGACGCGGGATGCTGCGTCTCATGGCAAACGGTCGTCGCCCCGCTTCTGTTGACGGAAGCGGGGCGATTGTTCTTGTGGGGCCTTTCTTGCGGCGCGTCTGGTTGCGGATGGATTTGCATGTTCCTGTCTGATGCAATGTGCCAAAATTGCATATTGAAAAGATTTTGGATGTGCAAATTTTGCATATTCCTATTGACAAGCACGTGCAAATATGCTATACTGGTTATAGAGAGAGGGGGGACCGGAATGGACACCTTGAGAGAAATTCGAATGTCGAAACATTTAACGCAGCAGCAGGCGTCCGCTATGTTGGGGGTCTCTCTGCGATCTTACAGTGCGTATGAAAACGATGCATCGAAGGTCGGCACCCTGAAATATCAGTATATGGCAGACCTTTTGGACCGCTATGTTGCATTGGACGAGGAGCACGGGATTCTTACCGTGGAAGAGATTCGGGCAGCCTGCCGGACGGTCTTTGCGGGCTATCCGGTGAAGTATGCAATTCTGTTCGGCTCCTATGCAAAGGGGACGGCTTCGGGGACCAGCGATGTGGATCTCCTGATCTCTACGGAGGTAACCGGCTTGCGCTTTTTCGGGATTGCCGAGCGTCTGCGAACCGCGCTGAAGAAAAAGATCGATCTGCTGGACCTTGGGCAGCTGCATGACAACCCGGTGTTGCTGGATGAAATATTAAAGGATGGAATCAGAGTTTATGAACAACCCAAAGCATGACGCCGGAAATCACAGTTTCCCTTGACAAAAACTGCTTTGCGTGCTATAATAAGGGGAACTGACGAAAAAAGTGTGTCAGGTAGAACGATTGCCGCGCGGGGCGTTTGTGCCGTTGCGCGAAAAGCGGGGAGAAAAACATGGCATTTCAGAAGCAGAGCGCGTTTGAGCGCTTTGAGGAAAAGGTATGGCTGGCAACGCCGACCATGCATGGGGAAGAACTGCAATACATGACCGAGGCATTCCGGACCAACTGGATGTCTACGGTTGGCGAAAATATCAACGAGGTCGAGCGCATCGCTGCCGAAAAGGCGGGGGTGAAATATGCGGTTGGGCTGAGCAGCTGCACGGCGGCGCTCCATCTGTGTGTCCGGCTGGCGGGGGAGCGGCTCTACGGCAGACCCGCAATCAGCCATGGCGCGCTGGAGGGCAGGCGGGTCTTCTGCTCGGACATGACCTTTGACGCGACCCTCAATCCGGTGGTCTACGAGGGCGGGATTCCGGTCTTCATCGACACCGACCCCGAGACCTGGAACATGGACCCTGTTGCGCTGGAGCAGGCGTTCCGGCTCTATCCGGAGGTCCGGCTGGTGATCAGTGCGGAGCTGTACGGGTTTCCGGGCAGAATGGATGAAATCAAGCGGATTTGCGAGCAGCACGGCGCGCTCCTGATTGAGGACGCAGCCGAGGCAATGGGCGCAACGCTGGGCGGGCGGCAATGCGGGTCGTTCGGCGATTACGGCGCAATCAGCTATAACGGAAACAAGATCATCACGGGTTCCTCCGGCGGGTGTCTGCTGACAAACGATTTGGAGGTTGCCAACCGGGTGCGGAAATGGTCGACGCAGGCAAGAGAGAATGCGCCGTGGTACCAGCACGAGGAGGTCGGCTACAACTACCGCATGAGCAACGTGGTGGCTGGCGTCATTCGCGGGCAGTACCCGCACCTGGAAGAGCACATTGCGCAGAAAAAGGCGGTCTACGAGCGGTATCGCGAGGGGCTGCGGGGGCTGCCGGTCCGGATGAACCCCATTCTGCCTGGGAGCGAGCCGAACTACTGGCTGTCGGCACTGATTATTGAGCCGGAGTATCTGTGCCGGCAGGTCCGGGACGACTCCCATGCGCTCTATGTTCCGGAGCCGGGCAAGACCTGCCCGACCGAGATTCTGGAGACGCTGGCGCGCTATCACGCCGAGGGCAGACCGATTTGGAAACCGATGCACATGCAGCCGATGTACCGGATGCACGAGGCTGTCGGCAGAGAGGGGACCCTCCGCTGCCGGACCAACGCCTATATCCCGGGCGGCGTGCAGGATGTGGGCGCGGACATTTTTGCCCGCGGCTGCTGTCTGCCGAGCGACAACAAAATGACGCCCGCGCAGCAGGATATTGTGATAGAACTGATTCGGGCTTGCTTTGACTGAGACCTACCGGCAGTTCTCACGGACGCACGGCGCAGTTGGCGCAAAAAGGAAAAGGGCGGATGCTTTGGCATCCGCCTTTTTGTGTTGCCTGACAAGTGCCGGTTGGCGCGCCGGAGCCGCTTGTGCCAACAGCAATCGGCGTCCCGGCTGGAAACCGTGACCGGCGGGGCACCGGTTGTCCGCATCCGGTGTCGGCTGATTTTTCAAAATGAATAAAAAAACGGGTCCGATTGGCACTATTTTTGGAATCTTTTTGTGCGGATGTTACAGAATGTTTACAGAACTGTCAGGACGGCTTGACAAGATGGGAAGATTATGCTATAATGTAGCTGAGAAGCGCCCGGAGTTCCTGAAAAAAGGAGGGAAAACGGATGAAAACGCAACGCTTGCAAGCCGGGTGGGGAGCGTTCCTTGTCTGCCTGTTGCTGACGGTGGCACCCGTTGGCTTTCTGACGGCTTGCCGACCGGTCGCGCCTGATGCGGAAGCCGAAACGGCAGACCGGCGCACGTCTGCGGAGTCTGTCGAAGAAGCGATTGCAAGGCTGGTCACCGAGGTTGCGGTATCGGAAGCGTATCAGATGCTTTTGGGAGAAAAGCCGGAGCGGTATACCTTTGATTCTGCAGCATATCTGTTGGAATATACGGCTCCCGGGGATTATTGGGACCGGGTGCAGGGAGCGGATTACGGCGAATGGATTGCGCCGCTGCAGGAGACGGCTCCGGACGTTTACATCCCGCTGCGGGGAGACATTGCGGACACCGCTGCGGTCGTTTTCAACCGTGTAATCGGTTATATAAAACTGCAGTACCGTCCGCTTCATCAGGATTACACCCTTCGTGTGTCTCTATACAATCTCTCAAGCGAACCATACCGGGACCGGCAGATGACACCGTTTCTGGAAGCGGTGACCGACTATCTGGCAGAGAACGAGGTCCGGGAGGCTTGCCTGCTCCGGTTTCCGAATTCGCTGACGGACGGGCAGGAAACGGTTGCGGTTATGCGAATGGGCGGGGAGACGGTCGTGCTGGATGCATCGGACAGTCTGCACCGTTCTCCGGATGTTCCGTGGTCCGAACCGGCGGTCGTTTATCCGGCTGCGGAGTACCGCCGCCTGCGAATGGCGTTGGAATCGGCGCCGGATTTGCCGCAGTCTGCCGATGACGGGGGGAGCGAACGATGAAAAAGAACATATTATCCGTGCTGTTGGCGGTCACATGCTGCGTCGGGGGACTGCTGTCCCTGGGCGGCTGCAGGCAGGTCGAGACGGTTCCTGCGGAAACGCTGGACCGGATTTATGAGCGCGAGTGCGTGAACTGGTATCCGAGCCTGGATATTCGCTACAGCCATCGCATTTCGTCCGAACCGGTGGTGACAACGGAAGCTGTGGAGGAATGCCGGGAATTTTCCTATCTTGGCAAAACCTTTCTGCTGACTTACGACCGGACGGTCTACCGCCCGGACTGGCAGATTCGGTACCATCAGTATACCGACCGGGAATCCGGCAAGGAGACCTTCCTGTTCCGGGAGGACGGACGCCTTTTCATGGTGTTGCATCCGGATCTCCCGTCCCTTTCGATTCAGGAGACCGATTCGGGAGAGCGCGTTGCGGAGCTGCTTTTGGAGCAGTTTCCAGGCCTGATTGAGAAAGATTCGTATCCGGAGTTGGAAATCAAGACCAACCGGCCCAATCCCGATTACCCGCCGTCCTACACGTTCTGCTGGTATCAGTCCTGCGGGGCATATCGCGGGGAGAACCGGGTGGTTACGGTCGAAGAGGACGGAGCGCTATCCTCTGTTGCCTATCACGATCTGGATTTGGATATGTCGGAGGTTCACCTGGATGTGGACCGGGCATATGAGGATACGTTAATCAAGGCGAAGCTGTATCAGCTGTTCTGTCACAACGGGCAGACCTACACGGCATATGAGCGGAGCGGCACGGAATTGCTGAAGGTATACGACAATACCCTCTGCGTCCTGTACCCGATTACCGTTGAGGGAAAGCAGCGGGCAAAGGAGCCGTATTTTTCCGTAACGCTGGAGCTTTACATTCCGGTTGAACTGCTGAACCAAAGCTGAATGGCGATTCAGGGAGAGGAGAGCTTGCAATGAAGATTCAGGCATTGGCGGCGCTGCTGGCGGTACTTCTTTGCGTTGGCTTTTGCTCCTGCCGACGGTTGGAAGAGGCGCCCGAGTTGGTGACGCTCCCGCAAGGGGAGGGAAGCCCCGGGGGTGGCACGCCAACGGCATGGCGCAGCTATTCCTTTCCTTCCTATCAGATGCTGGAAGAAGCGCTCACCGGGAAAGACAGTTCCGGTTTTGCGAATCTCCGGGCGCATCAGGCAGAGCTTGGGGCGGCGTATCGGAATACGCTTGCGGCATTTGAGGACGGCAGGATTGCACTTGCAATTCCCCGGATGAACGGGGAACCACTGGCGCTGCGGAATCGGTTTGGCTTTTCAAATATCACGCTGTTTGCCGATGAACTGTACGAACTCCCGTGGATTTGGTATTTCTGCGTTGTGAACGGTCTGCAGCTGGATGTGCGGATTTCGTATTTGGAGCCGCTGGGAATGGGGGATTTTGATTCGGAGCCTTCCTATCTGGAGGTGCTGAACCGCATTGCACCGAGCGCGCCGAATCCGGATAACTACCGGGATTTTGAGACCTACGAGCGCATTTATGAGAAGGACCTCACCCTGCACGACGGGAGCCATGTGACGGCGCTGGTGTCGGAATTGACGGGCTGCTCGGAGGTGTTCGTGATGCTGTACCGGAACGGTATGCTGGTGGTTCTGTATGGCGATGCCGGGCTGTTTGATGAGGCTTTTTGGCGCGATTTCTCGCTTACGGTATAGATATTAACGGCTTTTGCTGAATCAATTCAAATTTTGAAGGAGGAATCTTGGAATGAGGCGAATGCGTGTTGGGTTGGCGGGTCTGGCGCTTTTGGCGCTGTTGGCGGGGGTCTGCTCCTGCAAGGAAGTGTCGGATATTGTTGTCTGCGGTCCGACGACGTATTGCTTTTATGGGGACGTGGCTGTAGATGCCATCAATCAGCTGTCGCAGCAGCGCAGCACCATGAAAAGCGAAAAACGGGACGCATTGAAATTGCTGCAGTCTATGCAGGAGGTTCCCGCGCCTGTGGAGGGGCTGTTCCCGACAGATGCCCGCGACGTGGGTGAAGGTCCGTATCATGTGGAGCTGGCGATGGTATATCAAGGCAACAGCCATTTTCTTGCCGAATATCGGTATCCGCGTGCAACGCTTTCGGTCCGGGACCCGGATTCGGGCGAGCAACACGAACTTTCCTGCTACGTGGAGTACAGCTTTTTCCGCTGCATCCTCTACCATCACTCCATTATGCAGACGGTTGAGGAGTATTACGAATCTTTTTATAACGTCCAAGATTGGCGGGGCAGCGTGACGTATGAGATGGTAGACGGTATGCTGTATGCCGTGTCTGGGAACTGTGTCTGGCTTTACTTTGACCTGAACCCCGAAATCGGATGTATAAAGGTCGAGAAGAAAAGGGAAGACGAGGCGGTCGCAATTCCGTATCAGGCGCTCCAGCCGCTGTGCCAATGGGAACTGATTCCGATTGACCCTGCTATGCGCGAGGACGTGACCGACCATGTTGGCTGGTGGTAATTCGGCAGGTTGAAATTCTGACCATAGTACCGTAACAGCCCCCCCTGATTCCGGAATGCCGGGGTCAGGGGGAGCGGTGATTTTTCAAAGAAGCGAGGTAGACCCAATGTTGTGTGAACGTGTCAGCTCCGGCAACACGTATCTGTATCTGGAACGGTATCCGAACCGTGTCATTGCTCACTACACCGCAGGCGAGGTGGCTGCGGTTGAGGTGGAAAGCAGCCCGAATCAGCGCTGCTGCGACGTGCTGGTGCGCTATCGCAGTGGGGAACATTTTCGCTGGGGCTCGGAGCTGGTGTCGCTTTCCGCGTTTTCCCTGTACGGAATCGCAATCTCCGCAGACGGGGCGTTCCTGTTTGCGCAGCAGGACCGGGGCAGCCTGATGTGTCTGGAGCTGCGGACCGGCGGCGTTGTATGGAAGACCAAAAGCAAGTCGGTGTATTCCCACATTTACGTAAACCGGGATACGATTTGCTGCGCGAAAGGGAAGGGCGAGATTCAGCTGATTGAAATCGCGAGCGGAAAGGTTTTGGTGTCGCATAAGGTCTCCTGCAGCAACCGTTTTGAAGTGCTGGACGAAAACACGATTATCAATCAGTCGTTTTCCAAGCGCTGGGAGGTGCTGAACCCGGCAACGCTGGAGGTTGTGGAATCCATCAGCCTGCGCGACGTGGACCAAAAGCACCGGACCCGCTGAAAAATGACCCGAAAAAAGCCGACACCGGGCAGCTTGCCCGGCATCGGCTTTTTGTGTGGGGGCTGTGCGTCAGATGGCGCGGGCACCGTGAAAATAGAGTTTCCGGCTTTCCGGGTCAAACAGATAGTTCATCGGGACCGCATACGGATAGCCGTTGTCTCCGTTCACCGCCAAAACGCCCCGGCGGCTTTGCAGCAGCAGTTGCTCTGCCGCTGCCTGATCAATCTTGTTTTTCTGTTTGCGAATGGGTCTGAATTGCATCGGGTACTCCTTTTACGTATTTGGACCGGCTGACAGCCAGGACGATTCCACAGAGCGCGAGGAAAGTCACCGCCGCGCCAAGCCAGAACCACCGGGACTGCATCACGCCGACCCGCTGGCGGGTTTTCCGGAACGCGATTGCGCAGAAGATTCGCAGCAGCACCCAGATTGTCATCATCATAAGCGCCAGGGACAGCCGCTGGGACAGATGGGCTGCCAGCATGCCGGCCGTCAGCACCAGGCTTACCGCCTCCGTCACGGTCTGCGTGACCGTGCTGTGCTTACGGTCCGACAGCCAGCGAACCGCCGCGCCGACTTCCAGAAACGCGCAGTAGAACGGAAGGGTATAGAGGAACAGGAGCAAGATTGAGATTCCGTACAAATTACCAAACATGTCTTCCGCTTCCGAAAGCGTCGGCAGAATCGGCAGTATCAAAAGCGAGGGAATGTATAGGACCGCAAAAATCCAAAAGACGCTCTGGAGAAACCGTTTCATGCTGCAACCTCCTGAAATGAAGTAGGGGGACTGTGCCGGACCGGGTGACTGTATCTGTCCGGTAGAGAACTATGCGTTGATTTTGCCTATATAACAATTCACGGCAAAAGGCAACTCTGCTATTCCGCTTGGAAAATATTGATGGAAGACCTCTCTGTACTTGCTGACATACTTTTCGAAGTCTGCATCATCGGGGAGCGGCGTGTTAGCGGACGAAAGCAAGTTGTTTATATATCTTTCTTCATCAAAGCATTCCGTATATTCAAAGCAGATGTGTTCTTGAAAACCATCGCCAAAGAACCCTTTTGCTGCATTCAGATCTGCCTCTGTATAATGCCTGATTTGATTGAGCCGCTTATCGCCCTCCGTGTTATTTTCCATCCGCAGAAGCGCAACAGATCTGTTGCTTTTCAATATACGTTGACATTCTGTGTAAAATTGATCTTTATCGAACCAGTGGAATGCCGTGCCTACAACGACCGCATCGCAGGAACGCGCAGGAATATCGGTTCTCTCGGCGGCGGTGTTCAACGATCTGAGATTTTTGTACTGAGACAAATTCTTTTTTAGTTCCGCAAACATATCATGGTTTGGCTCTGCGGCGTAGACGGTACATCCTGCATCAAGAAAAGGCTTGGTTAAAATTCCCGTGCCAGCTCCAATATCGGCAAGGATACCGCCGGAAGGAATCTCCATTTTTTGAATTAAATACGCGATACATTCTTGCGGATAGGTGGGTCTGCTGTTGTAGAATTGAGCTCTGCCTGTAAAAATTGTTGTGTTGTCCATGCTTCCATTCTCCTTTTACAGATTCCGGTTTGCAGATGCCTTATCCTTTCCTGCCGGTCGCTACTTCTGAAATTATTATATCATACTATTTTGGTAAAATCAATAAGTTTTAGAAAAAATCATTTTCGACAGATATGCAAAAGGTTGATTGCGCGAAGATGAATGTTCAGGTCTTGCCGGATGTTCGACTGCGGCAAAGATTCACACGCCCTGCGGAGACCTCCGGGCGGTTTCCTTTCCGATATAATATACCACCGCTGCTTCGCTTTTGCAATCCCGTGCACGCATTTTCCGGCCTGTGTATGCAAGGGATTTGCAGCGGCGGTTGCCGGGCTTTCTCTTCTGCATCAGGAGGGCGGGGCTTTTGTATCGGTCTGCTGGAGGCTGAGAGAATTCATCACCTCGGCGCACCGGCTGGGGGAGATATGGAAAAAGCGGTGAAAGACGTTGGAAAAATAAAACGGGTTGGAATATCCGCACATTTCGGCAACCTCCTTTATGGGTTTGTGTGTTTCCAGCAGCAGGTATCTTGCATACTGCATCCGCAGGGCGCGCACCATTTCGGCGGGGGTGCAGTTGAGGCAATGCTTGGTTTTCCAGATCAGGCCGACATTGGAAAGATGAACGTGCTTTGCTATATCGGGAATTTCGATTTTTTCGCTGATGTGATCCTTGATATATTGAATGGCCTCGCTGACGCTCGGATCGAGCTTGCGGAGGCTTTCATTCTCCTTTTGCTGGTAGATATAGTTTTCCAGAATGATCTGATTCAGCAGGTCGCAATAAATGCGTTCCCTGCTGGACATGGAGGGAACCCGCAGTTTGTCGAGTATTTCAATCAGATGCTGCACATGCTCCTTTGGAATATGCAGGACTCCCGGCTCCATCGGCGCAAAATAGGGGTGCTTCGGCGCAACATAAAAGGCGAATTGATGGAAGGAAATCGGCTCCAGCACCTTCCGGTGCAGGAGGTGATTGGAGGGGAAGAAAAGAACCTCATTCTTCTCTGCATAATAGGATTTTCCGTCAATCTCAAACGAGCAGCTTCCCTCCTTCAAAAGAAGGAGCGCATGCCAGGTCCGGGAGCCGCTCTCCATTTCAAATTTTTTGCGGTTATCAAAGGAATTATAAAATACAAGCTGAATCTCCATGCTTTCCTCCGTTCTGATCCTGCTCCGGAAACGCCCGGAGCAATTTTATTATACCGACTTTTGCTGCGGTTGTCAATACCTTTTGTCTGATTCCTGAAAACAGACTATAAAATATTATATGTTATCTATAAATTATTGCATGGCTATTTGCCTGCCGGTATGATATAATAAGGATGCTCGGCAGGTATTTTTGTCGCATTATTGATATTTTACAAAAAAAACAGATTCTGTTTTGTAAATATCGCCTATAATGGAGAGGCTGCTTTGAAAAAACCAATCAATGAGAAATTTATATCCTGCGACCTGTGCGTTGTGGGCGGCGGACTTGCCGGCACATTTGCTGCGATTTCCGCTGCGCGCCACGGTGCCTCTGTGGTTTTGCTGCAGGATCGTCCGATGCTGGGTGGAAATGCATCCTCGGAGGTCCGGATGTGGGTGCGGGGCGCCCCCGGAAAATTCAACCGGGAAACCGGTCTGATTTCGGAATACGAGGAAACCATCATTCACGGCAATCCTGAACTGAACCCGTTTCTGACGGATGCGCTGCTTTATGAAATGGTGCTCCGGGAGCCGAACATCCGGCTTTTGCTCAATACCACCTGCTTTGACTGTGAAATGGACGGTGCCTCCATCCGCAGCATTCGGGCCTGGCAGCTGACAACCTACATCTGCTTTACCGTTACCGCCAAACTGTTTGCGGACTGCTCCGGCGACAGCATCCTTGCGCCGCTTTCGAAAGCGGAATACCGGCATGGCCGGGAAGCGGCTGCGGAATACGGGGAAACGCTTGCACAGCCGAAGGAGGATTCCTGCACAATGGGAATGTCCGTGCTCCTGGCCGCAAGGGAGACGGATCACCCGGTGCGGTTCGTTCCGCCGGAATTTGCAAACTGCTATCCGGATGATGCCGCCTTTGCCGGGGATGCCCTGGACAACATCCATGCGCAGGTGCGGGATCACAGGATCGGCACCAATCTCTGTAACCTCTGGTGGGTGGAGCTCGGCGGAGAGGGCGACACGATTGCCGATGCCGACCGTGTGCGCGAAGAACTGATGCGCTGCATCTACGGGGTTTGGGACCATCTCAAAAACCACGGCGACCACGGCATGGAGAACTGGGAGCTGGAGTGGGTTGGATGTCTGCCGGGCAAGCGGGAATCCCGCCGGTATGTCGGCGCACATGTCCTGACGGAGCAGGAGATTCTTTCCGGCGGTCACTTTGCGGATGAAGTTGCATTCGGAGGCTGGCCTCTGGACGATCACAACCCTTACGGGATGCGCAAAAATCCGTACAGCGCCACACCCTCGCATATGGTTCCGGTCAAGGAGCCGTATGGCATTCCGTTCCGCTGCCTCTATTCCGTCAATGTTCCCAACCTCCTGTTTGCCGGGCGGAACATCAGCGTTACTCATGTGGCGCTTTCCTCCACGCGGGTGATGGCGACCTGTGCGCTGCTGGGGCAGGCGTGCGGAACCGCGGCGGCGATTGCCGTCTCGCATCAATGTCTTCCGGCAGACGTTTCGGAATTCCATATCGCGGAGCTGCAAAGGCTCCTGATGGATGACGGCGTTTTTCTGCCGCATCTGCGCAGACCTGTCAGCGTGCTGACCCGGATGGCCCGGCTCAATCTGAGCGACAGCGCGCGCATGGCGCTGGAAAGCGGCCGGGAACGCCCGGAGAAGGGGGCGGAAAACGCACACAGCGTGGCGCTCTGCCCGGGGGAGTCGCTGGTCTATACCTTTGCTTCTCCGCAGCTGCTCGGGACGTTGCGCATTGTGCTTGATCCGGATTACAGCCGTATGAGCATCTCGGAAAATGCCAAAATGCGTCTCTTCTGCATGAAGCTGCATACGGGTAAGGATTTCCGGCCGGTGCAGGTTGCAGAGACCCTTGCAAAGGAGCTTGCCGTTTATGCCGACGGCAAGGCGGTTTTCCGCGTGCGTGATAACTTCCATGCGCTGCTGAAAATTCCCCTGCAGATCACTGCGCGGGAGCTCCGCCTGGAGCTGATCTCCACAAACGGGGCTGACAGTGTGAAATTCTTTTCCGTGGATTTTATCTGAACGGAAGGGGTATAAAAAAGGTTCTTTTAAGGAGGAACGTATATGAAAAGAGCACGAAATGGCGCCCGAAGACTTCTCTGTCTCTGCCTGTGTCTGCTGATGACAACGGCAGGTCTCGCAGCCTGCAGCGGAAAGACGAACAACCCTCCCGATACGGCTCCGCCAACGGACACCACGGAAACCGCTGAGCCGAATGTGCTGGACGGCGTCCGGTTTGACCGGGAAACCCTGAATGTGATGAGCTGGATTCCCTCCAATGTGGTGGAGTATGTAAAGGAGGACTCCGCGCAGGCAGACAACATCAGCCATGCGGTGTTTCTCCGGAATCTTTCCGCAATGGAGCAGCTGAATATCGGCATCAACTGGAGCGAGCGTGCCGGCAACGGCGAGAATATGGACGGCTTCATCACTGCCGCGCGCAATTCGCATTTTTCCGGTGGCGGCGTTGATGTGTTCTGCTGCTACAGCTGTGTGGCGGCCTCCCTTACAACGGAAGGACTCTTAGCCGACATCGGCTCGCACCGGTATATGGATTTCTCCAAGCCCTTCTATTCCACCAATCTGCTTGAGGATATGACCGTGAACGGGCACCTGTATTTCTGCACAGGGGATATTTCCACGAATCTGGCCTTCATGAGCAGCATGGTGTTCTTCAATAAGGGCTTGGTTGCCGATTACAATATTGAAAACCGCATCTCGAAGCTGTACGGAGAGGACACACTCTATGACCTGGTTCTGCAGAACAAATGGACCATGGATGTGATGTTTACGCTCTGTGAGGATGTTTACCTTGAGATGGGCGACCCGGAGAGCCGCGCCGATGACCTTTACGGCTTCGGAACCTATAACACGCTGCTGGATAATTTCTATTATTCCACCGGCAATGTGGTGATTGAGGTGAAGAACGGGCTGTTCAATCTCTCGGATTCCTTTACCAATGCGGATTTCATGAGCACCCTGCTCGGCAAGGTAGAGGACTTCCTGTATGAATCCGGCGATGCTTACTATTATTCCGGCTTCAACGCTGCCCGCCAGGCATTCTCAAACGGCAAAAACCTGTTCTCGCTGGCACCGGCGTCCCATGCTTATATGGCGCATTATAAGGCGCAGGGACTGAAATACGGCGTGCTGCCGGTCCCGATGTATGATGAGAGCTGCGGTTCCTACAACAGTGTGCACTCCATGCCGTACAGCATTTACGGCGTGTCGTCCAACAGCAATGAAAAGGATATTGCGGGCGCTTATCTGCAGTGTCTTGGCGAATATTCCTACGAGGGCAGCAACAGCACGCGCGTTGTGATTTTTGAGCAGACCATGAAGGGGCGTTATTCCAACAACGTACCGGATGCCGCAATGTGGGATCTGATTCTTGCATCGCAGAAATTTGATATGGGCAGAGTGTTCAGCACCATGTTCGGCAGCACCGTCAATGAGCAGCTGACCCTGTACCTGTTCCGCAAGGCGCTGACGGACGGCAGCACCGACTGGTCCGGTGTGATGGCAACAAACCGGAACATTCTGCAGAAATATGCCGACCGCATTCTGACCAATCTGAAAAAGGTGAATTGACACCGACTGATGGCTGATCGGGGAGCGGAGCTCCTCCGCTCCTCTGAAAAGTAAATAAAGAAAGGAAGGAACCTGTCCCGTGAAAAAGCTGTTATCCCTTTTCCTGACCCTGTGTCTGGTGACCTCCCTGTGTGCCGCAATCGCCTCCGGTGCCGAGGAAGCGCCGGCCGACCCCCATCCCACCCATGCCGGCGAGGACGGCTGGACGGCAATTGCCGATTTTGCCTCGCTTCAGGCCATGGAAAAAGACCGGAGCTATTATCTGACGGCCGACATCACCGTTCCGAAGGCGGATTACACCGCGCAGATTGCGGTGAAGGCCATCGGGCGTTATGTGCTGGACGGCTGCGGCTACAGCATTCTGTTTGAGGAGGGCGTGACCTCCAAGTTCGGCTTGTTCTATCAGTTTGAGCGCGGCTCCGAGGTCCGGAATCTGACGGTTGGAAGCCCGGCTGTTCCGTTTACCATCCGCACGGACGGCGCGAACGTCGGTGCGGTTGTCGGAACCGCAAAGGGCGATACCGTGCTTTCCAATGTGCATGTTTATGCCGATATTGACGAGAGCGGGCGCAAAAACAACAATCAGGTCGGCGGTCTGGTTGGCAAGCTGACCGGCGGCGCCCTCCGCATTGAGGACTGTACGGTAACCGGCTCCTACAAAAACACCTATGAGCATGACAATAAGTTTTTCGGCGGCATGGTTGGAAATCAGGCGGGCGGAAGCCTGGTGATTGCCAACTGCACCTCCGATGTAACCGTTGAGCCGGCCGCAAAGGGCGTGATCGGCGGGATTCTCGGAACCGCTTCTGCCGGGAGCTCGCTCCGGATCCTTGGCTGCGTGAACAAGGGCAATCTGACTGCGCGCTGCAATGTGGGCGGCATTCTCGGCACCAACAGCGTGGATTTCATAGTCGGCGCTGCATTGATAGGCTGTGTGAATGCCGGAACCATCACGCATGAGAGCGATACCTCCGTGGCAGGCGAGATCCTTGCCAGGACGGCAGAGGCGGAGAGCCTTCTGCTTGCCGGCTGCACCGGTCAGACAGGCAAAAAGCTGATCGGGGACGGTGCGGACAGCGCGAAGACGGTGTCCCTTGAAATGGTTCCCGGTGCGGCTGTCAGCACAGCGGAGCCGGCGGCACTTCGTTTCCGCACCGGAATCGCGCTTTCCGATTATCGGCTTCTTGCCGATCTGTTCGGCAGGGAGAACATCACCTTCGGAACGCTGATTGCCAAGACCGAGGATGTAACCGCAGCCGGGGCATTTACGATGGAGGCGCTGACTGCGGCGGGCAAGAGCTTCATCAGCACCGCCTATGAGCTGACCGGCGAAAACGGCTCCGAGCGCTGGGCACGCGTGGAAAAGCTCGGAGACGCGCAGACCGAGACTGCATCCTTTACCGGCAGCATCGGTGAGCTGACATCTGCCGATTACGAAACCGCGTACAGCGGCATCGGATACTTCACGGTTCGGGTTGGCGAAACCGAAATCACGGTTTATGCGGCCTATGATGCCGCCAACAGCAGAACGGTCAAAGCGGTTGCTGCTGCGGCGCTGGCAGAGCACGCAGAAGATGCCGCCATCAACCATTATTCCGACTCCGAGCAGGCTGTTCTGAAGCGGCTTGCGGGGGCCTGATTCCGGAAGGAGGATAACGACCATGAAAAAAGCAATGTTCATTCTTTGTCTGCTGGCCTGCTTCTCCCTGCTGCTCTGCTCATGCGGAGGCGGCAAAACCGATGCCGGAACCGGCGAGCCCACCTCCGCATCCGCAACGGTGGAGTCCGGGCAGCCGACCTCAGCCCCGGGAACCGAGACCGAAACCCCAAAGGTGACCGAGCCGGCTGATGATGACCGGCCCGGGGACTCCACCGGTCACCGCGACGCCGGCTGGACGCCGGAATATTGAGAAAAGAGGGGAGACGGAATATGAAAGCCATGAAAAAAATCATCTCGGTATGCCTGCTTTTCTGCGTCATCCTCTCTGTGCCGGTTATGCTCCCGGCATCTGCTGCAGAGCAGACGGAAGCAGCGGGCAGCACCGCAAAGGAGATAACTTCTCTGAAAGATCTGCAGTACATGGAGGAGAATATCCAATACTATCTGACCAAGGATCTTGTCATCAAGTGCAGCGATGCTCTGAAGGAAGATTCCATCAACACGAACTCCAGAAAGAGGGGCGGAACCAACCGGTTCTATCTGGACGGGCGCGGACATTCCATCCTGTTTGTCAATGAGGACGGGACGGCATCCGTTTCGGTAAAAAACGGCATTTTCCTGTATCTCGGCTCCGGGTCCGTGATTTCCAATCTGACCATCGGTTCTCCGGAATTTCCGATAACCTTTGATCAGGGGGACGTGCATGTGGGTGCCATTGCGGCACAGGTGCAGAAATCAACAACCCTGTCCAACATTCATGTTTATTGCAGCATTGATAATACCAAACGCGGGGTAGGCAACAACTATCTCGGCGGCCTTGTGGGAAAGGTTACCGGCGGAACCCTCACCGTTGAAAACTGCACCGTGAACGGAACCTATGTTTCCGGCGCAACGGGCGCTAACATCAACTGCTTTGGCGGCTTTGTTGGGAGAATGCAGAATGTGAGCATTCTCAAGGTTCTGAATTCCCGTGCGACTCTCCGGATCGGGGAGGTCAAAACCGGGCACGTCGGCGGTATCCTCGGCTGTGCCGATGCCGGCGTGAAATACGAAATCATCAATTCCTCCGCAGAGCTGGCGCTGGCAGATGCTGCATCCTGCGCCTGCGCGGTTGGCGGCATTGTGGGGAACAATCAGATTGACGGCAGCAAGGGCGATTCCGTCATCGGGCTTTGCTCCTATGCCGTTACCGGAGGGGACGCTGCCGGAAAAACCGTTTTCGGAAATGACGCAACCGGGGATGAAGCAGAGACGGCTCTGGGTGAGCATAAACTGCTGATTACCGGAATGGGCAGGACCTTTGCGCTGAACATGGTGGCGGGCGCCTCCGTCCGGCTGAATGCGAAAAACCCCGGTCTGCGCTTCCGTACCGAAATTTCCAAGGCGGACTGGGAAAAGCTGAACGGCTCCGGATACTTTGAAGGCTTCGGAACCGTCATCACGCCGAAAGCCCTTGTGGAAACGGCACACGGAATCCTTTCCTCGGCAAATCTGAATAGTGTGCATGGAGCAAACGGCTATGTAACCGTGCCCTTTGACCCGAGTCAGGGGTGGAACCGCGAAACCGAAGCTGCCTATTCTGTTACCGGCAGCCTGGCGCGGATTACGGATTACAGCATGGAGCTGTGCGGGCTTGGCTTTGCAACCGTGCGGATTAACGGTGTTGGCTACCGGCTGTATGCCGATTTTGACCCGTCCTGGGGCAGAAGCGTAAAAGCCGTTGCGCAAATGGCGCTTGACAATGCGGAAAAGGACGGTATTTCCTATACGGAGGATGAGATGGCAGTTTTGAAGGAGTTTACTACCAATACAGGGTATCAGAGCACTGCGCTCCTGACGCAGGTCGGGCTGAATTTCACAAACAGATACAACGGGATGTCCTATGTCCTGCGGACCGAACAGAATTCCTTTATCGTCATTGACGGCGGCTTTGCCGGAGAGGGCGAGGAGGACAATATTTATCAGGTGCTGCAGTCGCAGGCAAAAAAAAAATTACCGTTGCAGCGTGGATTCTGACCCATCCGCATAACGATCACATCGGTGCCATTGCGGATTTCATCCGGAAATACGGCAGTGAAATTGTTCCGCAGCAGGTGATTTTCCGCTTTCCGGCAGAGGATTCCGCCGCAATGCAGAGCCAGTGCGATTGGGAAAGCTATCGCACGCTGACCGCAGCCCTGGCAGAGGGCGGGGTATGGGAGCGCACGGCGGTCGTTACCCCGGAAATGGGGGATACCCTGACGGTTGACGGGGTCGATATGCACATTCTCCACACCGAGGAGCATGCGCACGGCACCGACGGACTGAACGCTGCCTCTATGGTGTTTACCCTGGAGGTGGCTGGGAAAAAGCTGCTCATCACCGGCGACCTGGTTGCCGGCTGTATGCAGTGGCTGGCGGATACCTACGGAACTGCGCTGAGATGCGATATTTTGCAGGCGGTTCACCACGCCAGCACGAACGGCTCGGTGGCGGTTTATCAGGAAATGGTCAAGCCTGGCGAAACGATTGTGCTGTATCCTACGGAATACAAGCGCTATTGGGGCAACGGCAGCTTCTATGACCCGGACAACGAGCGTGAGCGCGGCTACCGGTTTGCTACAGCCCAGGGCGAAGAAACGCCCTACAACCAGTGGCTGGAGGCGCATTCCGCAGCCAATCTGTTTTGCTACGATGGCAACGCCGTGATCTTTTTGAGCGATCTGCATTGGCTGCAAGAAAAATAAAACAGGGAAAGGTTGCTTTTATGAAAGAATATATCATGCCAACGGCAGCGGTTTTCTGCCTGGATCAGGTGGACCTTCTCACATCCAGCACGGGTTCGAATGACCCTTATCTCTGCGATCCCGGCTTTTCAAACCTGCTTTCCAAATAACCCCGGAATGGCTAACCTGCCTCAGAAAGGATAAAAACGAATGGATCAGATCATTGTGGAAGGGCACAGAGGCTGGCGCGCAAAATACCCGGAGAACACCCTGCGCTCCTTCCGGGAAGCAATCGGAATCGGCGTGGACGCGATTGAATTTGATGTTTGGCTCTCGGCCGACGGTGTTCCTGTGATTTCGCATGACGAAAATCTGCTCCGCATGACCGGAACGGATGCACGCATCACCGCGCTGACGCTGGAGGAGCTGAAGCAGCTGGATGCGGGCAGCCGCAAAGCCCCGGAATTTGCAGGCGAACGCATTCCAACCCTGCAGGAGGTTTTGCAGCTGGTAAAGCGGCTGCGTCCCTCGCTCCGTCTTGGTGTGGAAATCAAGGATTTTCGTGAGGAAACGGTAGACAAAACCGTTGCGCTTCTCAAGGAATATGCGTTTTTTGATGACTGCTGGTTTTACTGCTTCAATGCCCGTATCATCAAGTACATCAAATTGACCTACAACGGGCGGACCATGGGCTATCCGGATTTTCAGATGCGCGAGTTTGAACCGGATTCCTATACCTACTATGATGAACTGGGGCTTTCGATGAATCTGGTGCGGAGCGAGCTGCTGCCGCTTTACCGCAAAAAGGGAATGCCGATTCATATGTACTGTGCCGATACCGAGGAGGATGTGCGGCTTTGCATAGAGAGCGGCGCTTCCCTCATTACGGCAAATGACCCGCTCCCGCTTCTGAAGGTGTTGGGGCGGGAGGTGTGAGACCGTTCAACCGGTGGCTGCCGGAAATGCGTTTCACGGTCGACAGAAACGGAAATAAGGAGGTTGCAGAATGAAAAGCGGATGCAGGAGCGGCGCAGGGCTGCTGATTCTCATCTGTGCGGTGCTCTGCCTGTTTTCCTGCGGGCAGAAGGGTACCGCTCCCGGAAGCTCCGGAGACGCATCCCGGAGCGAGGACAGCGAGATCGGGACGGAACCGGCTGAGCCGTCTGCCGGCGGACTGGAATTGGTGCGGAACGGCATGGCAAAGGTTACCGTGGTTTATCCGCAATACCTTCCGGATGCAAAAAAGTGCGCGGTTACACTGACGGAGGAGTTGACGGGCATCACGGCTGCTTCACCTGTTCTGCAGGATGATTTTCTGCGGGAGGGGGAGCAGCATGACCCCGACACCGTAGAGATTTTGGTGGGCTATACCAATTATGCGGAATCCGTACAGGTGATGAGCCGCCTCTCCTACGGGGATTATGCTGTTGAGGTCATCGGGAACAAGGTTGTGGTTGCCGCGGCTTATACCGCGGCGTTGGAGCAGGCGGTCTATGAGCTTGGGCGGATCTTCCGGAATCATTACCATGCGGAAACAAACAGCGTCATCCTGCCAACGGAAACCGCGCTGCAGGGGAATGCTGCCGGCGAAAATCTGCGTGAAATTCCGCAGATGGGCGAGGGGATCCATGCGCCCGCCATCGTTTCCTGCGGGAACGATACCTATATGCTTTATGTCAGCGGGGCAACCGACGGAAATTATACGGATTATTGCGCCACCCTGCGGCAGGCGGGATTTGAGCAGCTTCGTACCTCTGCCAAGGGGAGCAACCGCTATGCGACATACGCAAAGGGGAATGTGTGTGTAGAGGTCAATTACTATCCCGCCAACCGGGAAATGCGGTGCATCGTGCTGCCGGAAAATGTGTATGTCGCCGGCTCGGAATACGATCTGACCAAGGTCTTTTCCGGTACCGCAGTGCCCCTGCTGACGCAGGTTGGACTGAACTATACGCAGGTCATCAACGGCATGTCCTATGTTCTGCGCACGCAGGAGAATACCTTTATCGTGATTGACGGAGGAATGGGCGGTCAGGGCGAGGAAACGGCGATTTACAATTTGATGGTGGAGCAAAGCGGCATGGAAACGCCTGTGATTGCCGCTTGGATTCTGACCCATCCGCACAACGACCACATCGGCGCCATTTCTGATTTTATTACCCGATACGGAGGGCGGATCGTTCCGGAACGGATCATTTTCAATTTTGCGGATGATAAAATCCTTGGCACGGCAGGGAACGACTGTGACGGAAAGTCCTACGGTGTCATCAAGCGGGCACTGAGCGGAAAATGGAAAGATTGCAGGGTCATTAAGCCGCATACCGGGCAGAAGCTGCTGATCGACGGGGTGGAAATTGAAATCCTGCACACGGCGGAGGAAGTATATCCCGACACGGATGCCATGCTGCGCAACAACGCAAACTCCATGACGTTTACCATGAAGACTGCGGGCAGGAGCATTCTCATCACCGGCGACATCAGCAGTACCTACGGAACCGAAATGATCGGTTGGTATGGCAATGAGCTGAAGTGCGATATTCTCCAGGTCATTCACCATGCCAGAACGCACGGGAGCATTGCATTTTATAAAGCCGCAGCCCCCACCATCGCACTGTGGCCAACCTCCCGGACAAGCGATGAGGAGTACGGTTCCCGGGATTACAATGCCTGGCTGAGAGACAATGTTCCCCACAATGTGTATTGCTATAACGGCACAGCGACTGTAAATCTGCTGACGATGGAAATCAGGCAGTAGGGGAATTGTTGAACAAAAAAAACGCTCCCGGGGGGAGCGCTTTTTTTGTGGGAGACTGATTATAGGTTGTTGTGAAAATAGTAAAGCGTTTCGGTCTGGGTGTCGAAAAAGTAGACGTTGAAGCTCGCCAGCGAGGACGATTCGGAGTCGTCAAAGCGTTCGGCATCGATGTAGAGGTAATCCTCCTGGTCGATGCAGCTGCGGTCGAAGTCGTAGTATGCGGCAATCGGCGGCACCGGGTCGTGCGTGCGGTAAGTCGCAATCCAGCGCTCAAAATCTTCCAGACATTCGAGCAACAGCGCCTGCCCCGCGTCATCGATGCGCTTCAGATACCGGTTGTCTGCAATCTTGGCATTCGGGATGTGGTATTTCGCGTAGTCGGTGTAATCCTGAAACCCTTCGGAACTGTATTGCTCGCTGGAGACGCAGTCCCCGAGCGAGCGCAAAATTCGGCGCCGTGAGGGCTGGCAGGCAGAGAGGATAAAGAGGAGGGAAAGGAGAGAGAGGGAAAGCAGGATGCAGAGCTTTTTCATGAGAGGGTCCTCCCGGTGGGTGAATGTTGAGGGGCGCCAGCAGGCGGGATCTCCGAAGGATAGAGGCAAGCCGGTCAGTCACTATCAAAGACGGATGAGGGCGTCCGGTTTGCAGAACGCATCCGGCTACACCAACCCCGCACCCACCAAAATTCAAGCGCCAAAATTCCATTCTTGCAAGTTCTTGGGGTTCTTAGGGGTGACTGGTTGCGCAGCAACCAGT
>OIGD01001512.1_pt1 | contig 21384 bp, 17 predicted proteins | sample 1582211 | NCBI WGS metagenome assembly OIGD01 (sample SAMN04414078, study PRJEB24778) | human gut metagenome | material: faecal | host: Homo sapiens
TTTTCTTTTCATAAATTTGTTATAATTTATATAATATTTTAATGGAGTACTTTGAATGCCAAATAAACAAGCTATTAGTGATAACGACTTTGAATCATTATTGAACAAGTATGACTATAAATTCCAAAAAGGAGATCTGGTTAAAGGCATTGTTACAGGTTATGACCCTGAAAATGTTATTGTTGATATAGGAGCTAAAACCAATGCTCTTGTTCCTAATCGTGAAGCAGTTGTTGAAGCCAACGATGAAGTTAAAGAGACTTTAAAAAAGGGTAATGAGTACGAATTTTTGATTATTCGTGACGAAGACGAAGAAGGCGAGTTTTTACTTTCTTATAAGAAAGTTGCTCTAGCTTACAATTGGAAAGAACTTGAAGGTTTAAAAGAAAATAACGAAACAGTAGAGGGTAAAGTTATATCAAGTGTCAAAGGAGGCGTTCTTGTCGAAGTTATGGGAGTAAGAGGTTTTGTTCCTTCAAGTCATATAAAATCTCGCGACATACAAAACGTTATCGGGCAAACTTTAGAATTTAAAATATTAACAATGGATGCAGGTCAGAATAATTTTATTCTTTCAAATAAAAAAGTATATTCCGACCAAAATGAAAGCGAAAAAAATGATTTGTTTGAAAAACTTGAAGTCGGTCAGGTTGTCGAAGGCGAAGTTGTGCGTATAACAGATTTTGGTGCATTCGTTGACATAGGGGGTATTGACGGATTGATTCCATTGTCCCAAATGTCTTGGAAATGGGTTGACCATCCAGGCGATATTCTTAAGGTTAATACTACCATTAAGGTTGAAATTATTGGTATTGATTATGATAAACACAGAATCAGCCTAAGCTTGAAAAATCTTGAACCCGACCCATGGGAACTTGCACGTGGTGTAATAAAAGAAGGCGAAAAAATCGAAGGTGTTGTTACAAGAATTAAACATTTTGGTGCATTTGTTGAAGTGGCTAACGGTGTTGAAGCACTTTTACCAACTTCTGAAATTAATGATTATCAAAATGAAAACTCTTGTATTTTATCTGTTGGTGATAAAATTATAACTACAGTTATTAAATTTAACCCTGACGACCGTCGGGTAAGTTTAAGTGTTAACGATCCTGCAGAATAAGTTCTTATTCTGTACATTTTTAAACAATTTTATGTAACGGCATAAACTGCCGTTTTTTTATTATAAATGGCTTGTAAATATACTATTTATCCGGTAAAATGTAATAGGATATTATTGTTATTGTCAAAAAGGGGAATTTTATGTTTCGTAATTTATTTAAATCAAAAAAAAGTGACGCGAAAAAATTACATTCGATTTGGAATAATCTGAAAACTTTTTATAAAGTTAACGAACTTTCAGAAAAAGAAAAAGAAAATATTGAAGAAAAAATAAATAAATACGGCTATTTGCCAATGTCTCATATTGAAGCATTAAATAACCTGACTGACGCACAAACATTATATGCTGTTGAATTAAAGCTTAAAAAAAGCCGAGTTTTAAAAGATGACAATAAATTTAATTATAACAATAACGAAACTTCACCGCTTGTACGATATAATATAGACAATTCAAACTGGTTAAAACATGAGCAGCATAATATAAAACTTGTAAATCTGGCAGGTCTAGGCGATGGAAATAAAACAGCACATACAGGCAGATTTATTGATTGGCTGCGCCAGCTTGCTATTTTACCTTCAGGAAACATAAAAGCCGGTATTTTCCCAACTACAATCTATTTAATACCGTTTCATCCACGCGAGTTCGGGTGTGCTTATTTGCCTTTAAGCTCGCAGGTGAGTAAAAACCTTGAAGATAAAGATATTAAAGCAGAATTAAAACTAAACGCAAAAGAGCAGGTTCAATTGTTTATAAAGTTATCACAGCTTGCAGATCACCCTGTTATTTTTGATATTTTACCCCAGACAGGAAGATTTTCAAAAATTGTATTATCAAATCCAGATATGGTTCGATGGTTTGACGTAAATCAGCTTGTTAAAGATATTTCTTCAAATATTAATGACGAATTTATTGATAAACTATCAGTCGATTTTGACCGAGATGATGTTATTACCGCCTGTGAAATTTATAAAAAAACATTAAAATCAGGTTCAGACGACATAAGCCAGACATATCGCGAAATATATAAAAGAATTGATGAACAACTGCTTGAAACAAAGAAAAAATTATCAAATGACATGCTTAAAAAAGAAAATCAGAAAATATTGGCAAAAAAAGCACGAGATGTTATTGCGTGTGCAAACAATACTGTAAGCTGTAAAATAAAAACAGAAGATGACATACAAGAACAAGGAAAAATAATACATTCGCTTATTGAAAACGGGTTATGGCCATCCCCCGGTGGTGCGTGGTGCAGCTGCGGACATCCGGTTTTTGACAAAATGTCAGAATGTGGAACTTATCCTGTATTTCGCCATTTTGACATTGATTGTAACGATGTAAGTTGTTTTGCAAACCTTGATTGTCAATCTCCTTACTATTTTGTACATCTTGAAGACGGAACATATAATGAAAAAGTTATTGACCAATTTATTAAACTTATGGAACGTATTCAGGCTGATTATAATTTCGATGGTTATCGTGTTGACCATATCGACCATATAGTAGATAGAGTGTCTGAAAAAAATGAAAAACCAATAAGTTACCGCGCACCGCGTAAGGTTCTTGGTTTACTTAATAAAACTTTAAAATCAAAAATACCATACTTTGCTACTCTTGCAGAGTATATGTTGTGGGATGATTTTTATAAAGAATATCATGAAGATATGGGATTTGATGTTTTATGGGGAAATGATATAGTTAACCAGTTTGCCAAAACACCAAAGACTATTGTTAATGACAATCACAAACTTGAAGATTATAATTTAAGTATTGGTAATAGTAAGAACCAATTGTCAATATTAAAAACATATAACAACCAGGATGGTGAATTCAGAGCTATAAATCAATATCCTGGCCAGCTTAGTGAACGTGGAGCATTATTTAAACTTTTTAAATATAAATTCCTACCTGGTGGTAAAAATGCAAACAGACCATTGTTATTTGTTGATGGTGATGAATCATTTACAAAAAAGGGAATTGAAAGTGTAATAGGAGCAGAAGTTTCAATGCCAAGGGAAAATAACAATGAATTTTTCTTTGAATTTGATGCAATAATCCGTTTTGCTAGAGACAACGAGCTTACACATTCAGGTGAATCACAGATTATTGTCGAAGACGAAGACGGCTTCGCAGCTTGGTTTATAAACAAAGAATCTTCAAAAAATGCCTTGCTTATTGCTTCAAATTATAACCCTCCGACACAGATTGTAAATGAAACTGATGAAAACGGTGAAAGCAGGTTTATTGAAAAAACAGGTGAATGTGTTTATAATAAACCCGTTGCACTTCCATCTGACTATAAAATAACTGGACAGATTGAATACAAAAAAGATAAACACGATTTTGTTACAAATAAATTTGAAGAACCTTTGTACGATATTACGTTTAATCTTCTACAGCCAAGCGAGTATAAAATATACACTCTTGAAAGGTAGATATAAGACAAAAAACTTACTTGTTTTTTATTCTTGAGTATTTAACATCCTTATCATTTACCATATAATAAGCCCCGCCTTTACCGTCAAGAACGAACATAATGGGTATGTCTATTTTCATGCTGCAGTGATTTACAGTCCATGTTTCCTGCCAGTATCCTTCAACATATCTGTTATTTTTAACCACACCGTCTTATATACCGTAGTTAAGTTTCGTATATGGTATAAATACGATTGACAATTTTTATTATAAACCGATGGAACACTAATTACAGCAGTTAAAGTGTCATACTGTATTTGGCTTGCAATAGATTATCCTTTTAAAGGATTTATATTATAAGTAGATTCTGATTGTGCGTATGTTGAAGTTATTAATATTATAAAAAGCAATAAACATATTTTTTTTAATTTTAAATCCTTTTTAAATAATATCAATAATAACATATTTCAGAATTTAAAACAAATACCATAATTAATATTTATCGTCAATAATTAGGTTAAACAAATTTATAAATTTTTAATCCGTTCTTCAGGTTCGGTTATGGAAGTAATGCGAAGCCCAAAATTATCCTCAATAACAACAACTTCGCCTTGAGCTACAAGTTTTCCGTTTGCATATAGTTCAACCGGTTCACCAGCAACTTTGTCAAGTTCTATTATTGAACCGCGAGTCAATTCAAGCACTTTTTTTATAGGAAGTTCGCAGCGTCCAAGCTCAACAGCAAGCTGCAGCTTTATATCAAGCAACAAGTCTAAGTTTTTATTTGGCTCGCCATATATCTGTTCATTGTTGTCAAAAGATGAAAATTTTACAGGCTGTATTGTTACAGGTGTGTCATCATCCTTTTCCATACCCATAGTTTCTTTTTCATCATTTGTTTCAATGTCATCAGAAGTATTTATATCTTCAATAATATTTTCATTTTGTATGTTTTCTTTTTCGTTTTCGATTTCGTTTTGATCTTCATCAAACATAAATATATTCCTTTTTTACTTTATGGGTTTACACCTGTTAATTATTTATATTTTACCACCAATATATATTTTTTATAAATAAGCCTTTAAAATATCAATAACTTCGCTATACCGCTCGTTTATTTTAACACATATTTTATCTTTGATAGTGCCGGGTCTAGCGAAGAATTTTTTTTCACCATTAATTTTAACTATTAAATCATCGGTAACTTTATTGTCAAGTCTAATAACATCCCCTGTTTTCAAATCCAAAAAATCCCCGGTTGTAATGTTTGTTGTACCAAATAATACAGAAATATCAATATTTGAAGTATTGAGTTTTTCAATCATCTTTTGTCGTTCTTCAGTTGTTGCAACAATTCCTTTTGTATGGAATATTCTCTGTGTTGAAAGATGGGCAAGAACATTTTCAAGAACTGGATACGGATAGCATAAGCTCATAAGACCAAAATATTTTGAGGCTATCTGTATTTCAAAAGTAATTAAAGCAACTATTTCACCCTGAGATGCCACTTGAATATTCTGATAATTAGTAGCAAGTGCATCGACAGTACCTTTTACAGGCACAACATGTGCCCAAGCTCTTTCAAGTGTGCCTACTGTTCTTTTAATAAACTGTTTTGCAAGCGATTCTTCAATATCTGTCATTTCATGACCCATATCTTCGCATATACCAACACCACCAAGCATCCTATCAACTATACTTGATAATATTTCAAAATTAATACCCAAAAGCACCTGATTTGGCATAGGAGTTAATTCCATAAGCCCTATTGCTATCGATTCTGGCATTGAATGCGTAAACTCATCGTATGTAAGCTGGTCAACAGACACAACATCAATTTCTATAGGCAAACTTAAATATGCAGTTAAATTCATTTCAAGCTGACGGGCAAACTCGCGGTGAATATCCTGAAGCCCGCGTAAATGCTCTTTTGAAAATTTATCAGGTCGGCGAAAATTGTATAATTTATAGCCTTTTTTATACTCTTCGCTTATGTCAATTTCATTACCAGGAGAATGGTATAAAACATCATCCTTTTTTTCGTTATTAATTCTGTATTCTGCTTTACTTTTATCCATTATATTTAACTTCAATTTATTATTGTATTATAAACTGACAAAAACTAACCCTTATAACTTCGCGTTCACCGCCCATTATAGCATCAACGCTCTGTGCTATCTGTTCTTTAACAACTTCTTTGCCGGCTGTTGAGGCAAGCTCGTCTGTTGTTTTATTTGAAAGTGTAATAATTATTGCATCACGTATTGCAGCTTTATAGCGGTCGAGATTTTTTTCAATAACACTATCTGGATTAGTCTGCGAACCACCTCCGTGACCTTCATTACCACCGCTTTTTTTAGACTCTTTTTCGCTTGCAGATTCTTCTTCGGTTTTTGTAAGCTCTATTGAAACTTCGGCTTTTAAATAGTGTCTTGTTCCTGTATCAGCAAGGTTTACAGTAAATTCTCCAAGATTATATACAAAACCTTTTTGAACAGCATCTTCATCTTCGACAACAACCTCTTCATCAACTGGTGCAAGTTTTGATGTAAGTAAATTATTCTGGATATAATAGTTTGCAAATATAAATACAAGACAGACTACCATTGTTGTTATTACATTTATTAAGACTATCTGCATATTGCTTGTCTGTTTTATATTGTCTGAGGGTTTCTCTATTTTAGGTTTTATATCCCGGGGTTGATTCGGTTTTGTCATATTTATTATATTCCTTATTTTATTTTATTATCTAATATAATTATATCAACTCTTCTGTTTTTTTCACGACCTTTATTTGTAGTATTATCTGATACAGGCGAATATTCACCATATCCCACTGCTGATAGACGTTTTGGTGAAAGTTTATAGTATTCTGTAAGATATTTTATTAAGTTTACAGCTCTTGCTGTTGATAATTCCCAGTTTGTTTCATAAACAGAATTTTTTATAGGAACAGAGTCTGTATGCCCTTCAATTATAACGGGGTTATCTATTGTAGTCAAAAAATCCGCTATATTTTTAATAGTTTCAATTGAATTATCCTTTATAGAAGCACTGGCACTATCAAAAAGAAGTGTATCTTTTAATCTAAGAGTTATACCTTTTTGCGTTTTTATAACTTCTATTTTTTCATTAGAACCAAGATTATTCTTAATAAGTTCAAAAAGATCGTCACCTCTTGTAGCTTCATTTATCCCAATATCAATAGGTTCAGATTTAATATTAACGGTGTCTGTTTTTTCTTTTTTAAATTCTTTTTTTATGTCTTTAGCTTTTAAAATAAATAAAAAGCAGACTTTAACATTAGCATCAACTTTATTTATAAATTTATTTGAATATGTGTTATAACCAAAAAACTTTTCATTATCCTTGTCCTTAAAAATTTTATCACAAATTCCAATTATATTTAAACCCGATAAATCAAAATTTTCCATAATACATTTTGCAATCATCCCGGCCCCATAAATAATTATGGGTTTATTTTTATATTTTTGTGCCAATTTGTTAATTTTTTTTTGCAAATCAATTGAATAGAAATAGTTTAAATAATCTTCATATTTAATAGAAACTTGTGTTGTCATTTTATTTTTCAGGTTCTTTTCAATTTGTTTTTTATATATGGTCATTATTTTATTTATTGGAGTTTTTTTACCAATATAATTTCCCTGCTTGTCATATAATTCAATACTATGCTTTAGCAATTTATTCTTAAATACTGGTATATAAAGCTCTGTTTTTTTTATATTAATCTTGTTTTGGGTATAAGTAAAATTAAACTTGTTAAATATATTATCCATTACATCATCTTTTGATAAATGATTTAATACAGGCATTTGAGCATCTTTAGTTTCAAAGTCTTGAGTTTTATCAAGTGGTACACCATTTTTCCTTAAAAAATCCATAAAATTATTATAATTACTTTTATAATTCTTATTAAAATCACAAAAATCAGCCAATTCGTATAATTCTTCCACTGATTTTTTGCCAATATTATGGATTAAAAAATCACTATATGGAATATTTAATAATTTTGTCATTTCATATGCTCTTATATCGCCTTGGGAAACAAATACGGGGACTCCTTCATTTTTTGAATTTAAAGCTAATATAGCACCATGAACTCGAGAACTAACTAAAAAGTCAAATTGAGAAACATATTTTTTCCATTTATCAATGGATGTAAAAGTCAAAACATTATTATTAAAGAAAAAATTTTTAATTAAAAATCTTTCAGCTTCTTTAAAATAATTTTTTTTAACTACATTATTAAAACACAAACTATCTATTACATTTTTTTCATCTTGTAAAATAATAGGCTCGTTTCCATTTGGCTTATATATTGTTGTAATATTTCTCAAAATTTTAAAATCTTTATTGAAAGTTTTTTTAATAATTTGTTTATTTGGATTTAAGTCTTCATAAAAACTCGGACAACCAACTGGAAGAGCGTTTTTAATCCCTAATCGATTTATTAAATCAAGTGTCATTTCTCCACGTAATCCAATTAATTCAGATTTTGATGCAAGTGTATTAATAAATCTAATTAAATCTTTATTTAGTGTCTTATGCAAATCACAAAATGTGTTATCTTTATAAGTACAATTTGCACCAATACTAACAGGTATAAAAGGTATATTTATTTTTTTTATAAAATTTGTTATTTTATTCCAAGGTAGGTTTCTAAATACTTTATTTGTATTTAATTGATCTTGCATACAAAAAACTACATGAGTATAATTTTCATTAATATATTTGGTATCTTCGTTTGTTTTTGAAAAATCATAATTCCATATGCTCTGAATTTGATCAACTTTTTTATAATGTCCGTAAATGATTTTAATTATAGAATATCCAATATAAGAATTACCAGTATTCCCGGCAATTGTTGACCAAAGATTATCAAATGTTTGTATGTCTTCATTTTCTAAAACTAAATTAGTATTTATAAAAAATGGTCTAAATTTATCAGTTGAATAATTATTATAAACCACAAATATTTTCCTCAAAAAATATATATAATTTTTATGTTACCATAATAGATATGTTAGTGCAAAATTATTTTTCTTTGATATAATAAAATAATGAAAAAAGTATTTATTGAAACTTTAGGTTGTCAAATGAATAAATCCGATAGCGAACGAATTTTAGGTATGCTATCACATTTTGATTACAGACAAACAGAAAATTATAAAGATGCTGATTTACTTTTGATAAACACCTGTTCTATAAGACAGTTAAGTGCTGACAAAGCATTTAGTACTTTAGGTCGTTGGGGCCAATTAAAAACTAAAAATCCTAATTTAAAAATAGGTATATGTGGATGTGTTGCTCAAACTGAAAAAGAAAATATTTTTAAACGCAACAAAAATGTTGACCTAGTTTTTGGTACACATAATATATATGAATTGCCTGATTTAATAAAAAGAGTTGAATCTGGAGAAAAAATATGTGCGATTAAAAATAAGGCAATAAAAGAAAATATAGATTATTGCATAATTCGTGACAAAAGCTTCAATGCCTGGGTGCCAATTATTGAAGGTTGTAATAACTTTTGTACATACTGTATTGTTCCATATACACGTGGACGTGAAAGGAGCCGGGATTTTAATAACATTATTAATGAAGTTAAAACGTGTGTTAATGAAGGTTTTAAAGAAATAACACTTCTTGGTCAAAATGTAGACAGTTATGGTAAAGATTTAAATGATGAAAATATTACACTTGCAAATCTACTTCGAGAATTAGTTAAAATTGAAGGCGATTTTAGAATTCGATTTGTGACATCATATCCAACAGATATTACAGATGACTTAATTAAAGCAGTTGGTGAATCTGATAAAATATGCAAATATTTTCATATTCCAATGCAATCAGGTAACGATGAAGTCTTAAAAGCTATGAACAGACGATACAATCGACATCAGTATGGAGAAATTGTAAAAAAAATAAGAGAAAAATTTAAAGAAAATTGTGTCACAATAACTTCCGATTTTATTGCAGGATTTCCCGGTGAAACTATTGAACAATTTAATGATACATTGTCAGCTATTGAAGAATTTGAACTTGATTATTCCAATACAGCAGCATATTCACCTAGAGAGAAGACAGTTGCTGCAAAGTGGACTGACAAATTTATTGATGAAAAAACTAAAAAAGAAAGACTTAAAATTTTAAACGACAAGAATAAAGAAGCCGTTATAAACTCAAGCAAAAAATGTATTGGAAAAACTCTAAAAGTTTTAGTTGAAGGTTTTAAAGAAAATGAAAATGGAGAAATCGTTTTAAATTCACGTGCTGAAAATAACAAAATAGTTCATTTCAATGGAAATAAAAATCTAGTTGGTACCTTCCAAAGAGTTATTATTAAAGATTATTCCAATTGGTGTCTGTTCGGAGATTTAACAAATTAGAATTTAGTATCCTAAAGAACATTTATAAAAAAACTTTTATATAATATTTATAGTTATTTGTAATTTTACAAAAATAATATTTATAATTTATAACTATATCTGTTCTAAATCATCTAAATACATGATTTAAATCATGTAAATTAAACTTAAACTTTTTATATTGATAAAAATAAATTGGGAGTATTATTACTTTCGGAGTATTAATGTCTGAAACAAATATAGAAAATAATCCATATAAAAATATCGAGCGTTTATCAGATGAAAAGTTAAACGAACTTTGGAGTGAATATTTAAAAGACAAAACACAAAAAATTCTTCGTGACACATTAATTGTTCAATATATATATTTAACACGTTATGTTGTTGGTAGAATAAAAATGAATCTACCACCTAATTTTGCTATTGAAGATATAGCAAGTTATGGTGTTGAAGGTTTAATTGATGCTGTTGAAAAATACTCTCCTGACAAAGGTGCTAGATTTGAAACATATGCTATTATGAGAATCCGCGGGAATATTATTGATAAAATTCGTGCTGAAGACTGGATTCCACGTCAAATGCGCAAGAAAATAAAAGATGTAAATAATACTGTTGAGTTGTTGCGTCAAAAATTAGGACGTTCACCAACCATGGATGAAATAGCTGTCGAGCTTAATATGGAAAAAGAAAAAGTCGAAGCAATTTTGTCAGATACACAAACTGTTAGCTCTATTTACGATAAAAAAGGAACCTCTGAAGATAGTCTTAGCATAATTGACACTATTGAAGATTCAAAACTTGTTGACCCTTTAACTAATTTAGAAGATAAAGATACAAAAAAAGATCTTCAAGTTGCCCTAAAACGACTCCCAGAAAGAGAACGTTTGATTATGGTGTTATATTACCACGAAAACCTTACACTAAAAGAAATCGGTGACACACTTGAACTTTCAGAATCACGCGTTTGTCAACTTCATTCGCAGGCAATTATGAAATTAAAAAACATTCTAACATCCACAAAATCTAACAGATTACAAAAAAGTATTGTTTAAAATATTAGATAATTTTAAACTTGATTTTTATTCTGCACATCTTTATTCTGTAACACGAATGCATTCATCAATATTATATTCATATGTACAGTTGCGACCATCATTTTTCGACTTATACATAGCAATATCAGCACAATTTATTAAGTCTTTTACATTTTGAGCATGAATCATAAATTCTGCAATACCAACACTAATCGTTACATTTAAAATAGTACCGTCATCTAAAACAACACTTAAATCTTCAATTTTTTTTCTCAAACGTTCAGCTATAACACGTGCAGCACCACATGTTGTTTCAGGTAAAATTATAGCAAACTCCTCTCCCCCGTAACGTGCAGGTATATCAATCTGGCGGATAGTCTGTTCAATATTTGAGGCTATTTCTTGCAGTATCCTATCACCTGCCAAGTGACCATATTTATCATTTATCTTTTTAAAATTGTCAATATCAATCATTAAAAGAGAAAGTTTGTGCTTATAACGGCGTGCGCGATTAATCTCATTTTCAAGCAAGTTGTAAAAATGACGGTAAATATATAACTTTGTCAAACCGTCTTTTGTTGCTAGTTCATATAATTTAGCATTATCAATTGCAATAGCAGCCTGATTGGATAAAGCTTCCATAAACTCAAGGTCAATTTTAGTGAAAACTTTATTATTACGTTTATTCGATATATTAATAACTCCAATGGCCTCACCTTTTACAACAAGCGGAACACACAATAATGATGAAAGCTTATATGTTCCTTCATTTATTTTAAAACGGGGGTCATTTTCTCCTAAATTTGAAATAATAGGCGTTTTAGTAGCAAAAACTTTACCAGCTATTCCTTCATTCGGCTTAAATTTTGAACATTCAATCAGCCCGTTATTTATATTATTTTCAACTTCTTTATTTTCAAGCCCGTATACAACTTTTACCTGTAGCGAATTATCCTGAAAATCATAAAGCATTAAAGAGCCCTTTTCAGCATCTATTGTTTCAATAGCTTTATCTAAAATAACGTTTAATAATCGCTTTAAGTCGTCAATAAAATTAACAGCCTGAGATATATTGTATAAAATTGACATATTATGAAGAGCTTTATTTAGATTCTGGATCTGTTCGTTTTGTGTTTTATTTTTGTTAAGCTTTAAAAATGCTGGTTGAATGTATGAAAAAATCCGTTTTAAAAATTTTATATCATCAGGAAGTAGAAAAGAGCCATCTTCTTTTTTTGTAAACATAACAAGATAGCTTGCATCTTTTGACAAGCTTATTGCATATGCATAATCGCAGTTTAGCTCTTTTAAACCGTATTTATCCCAAAGTGATTTATATATTGGCTGTGATGAGTCATCAGTAACTCTTACTATATTATTAAGCGGCAATATTGAACGCAGCTCATGATTACTTGCTTCCAATTCAATTGTATATATTCTTTCATCATAAAGACGAGGTGGAAGATGAAAATATCCATTGCTGTTAACAAAAAAATATATATTTTTTATATTTATATATTTTTTTATAAAATCAGATACATTCAAAAACAAGTCAATAACAGTATATGATTGATTTGTAATTACACTTAATTCAAAAAGACTATCCAGTTCTAAAAAATTTCTCTGGAGTTTATTTATCTTTGTTTCAATTTCAGACTTCATCATTACCATTTATTATATTACATTATTATAAAATATATTATAATACAATAAACTTATTTTGACAAATATTGTTTATGCACTAAATGTGCCAAAGCTTGATTTAACATTATTTTCTAAAACTTTCTTTAACGCTTCAAGTTCTGTTTCAATGGCGCTATGTTGTGTGTCGATTGATTTAAGTTTAATTTCAAGTCTTTTATCCTGCTGGGCTATTATTTCTGTCCGAGCGTTACAATCAGCAAGTTCTTTTTCATATTGTTCTTTTTGATAATCGTATTTAACCATTGCTTCATTATATGCTGCATCATCCTGTTCGATTGTAACTTCAGGGATGACAACAGTGCCATCTGCAAATGTTATTTTTGCAATGCGTCCATTTTCATCATAAATTATGTTTGCTTTTTGGCTTATAGTTTCACTTTGTCCTTCTAAATATGATGTTTCATACATATATGCAAATGTTGAGTCAACCTGACCATTTGAATTTGCATATTCAACAGGAACATACAAATATGCTTTGTTTCCATTTGCATCTATATAGTTAAATATCACATTATTTTCATCCGGATTTTCAATACCCGGCACGTCAATTGTGTTTAAATAGTTGCCTCTTGCACTGTCAAGTTTTCTTTTATATTCAGTTGATGAATTATATGGTTTAAACTGATTAAGCAATGCTTCATAAAAAACAAGCATATCTTTAACTGTTATAGTTTGGTCATTACTGTTTCCTGTGCCATTAACAATATCAAGAAGCTTTTCTGCACATTGAGCAGCTTTATTGAGCTCATTAACTTCATCATCGTTAATTAAATGACTTAAAGTGTGACTTGATTGATCATATCTGTAATAATCTTTTTCACTAGAACTATATGCACTAAATACTGCCTTAATCTTGTACTTGTCTCCTAATTCTTGTTGAATAGTATATGTTATACCATTGGAATCAATAGTGCTTTGTCTGTCAGCCTCTTCAGTTGGAATTATATAATTTGGTAAATAATCTTTAGTGTTTAGTGTTTTTGTTATATTAAAAGTACCATCATCATTTTTGGTAATTTCTACCCCATTGATTTTGTCTACATAACTAGATGAATTGGAATAATAATTAGTATTGCCATAATTATATCTATCAAAAAATCCTAAATCATCACCACTCATGTTCAAACCCGGAGGCGGATTATTGCCATTATCAACTGTGTATTTACCATCGGTATTTAATTCATGTTCACCATTTGTATCACTATAATAAGCTTTTATTCCCAACTGTCCTAATGTTCTTTCAACTGGTCCTAGATGGGTAATATTATCATCATTTAATGTATATACAACCCCATTTTCATCAGTTCTGGTATATTTTCCATCATTAAGAGTATATGTATTTCCATTATAAGTTTTTGATTTCACTATTTTGTCGTTGTCATCATCTGTTAACTGGTATTCATAATACCAATTACCGTCAGTATCTTTTTGAACATGAACCCATTTTTCATTATTACTTGTTGGTAATTGATCTTGCTCAGTTATTATATTATTATTAGCATCAATCGCAATATATGGACACCCTGTACTACCAATATTTAAATAATACTCTACAGGTAAAGCATCAACCTTCTTAGAATGGCTTAAATACATAGCATTAGGTCCAGTACGTATTGCATAATAGCGATCTGTGACTTCATCCCGTTTACACTCAATTCCAAAAGCTCTAGCAATTCCGTTTGCGTATTTAGATGAATATGTAACAGTAAGCTCCCCCTTATCATTAATCACAAATGTTGCGCCTTGCGCTGTTTCACTGCCATCATACAAATAGCTGCCATCATCTTGTTTTTGAAAGGTTTTATCTTTCAAAAATCCATCTTTAAATTCAATAGAATTACCTTCAGAGCTTAAAGAATATCCACCTTTTATATCTTGTGTATTTTGAATTGGTTCAGAAATCGGTTCAGTTCTTGTAAATTTTAAATCAGGATATGTTTCGGTAACTCCATAAGCTTCTGTTCCATCTTGTGGATTATATTGTCCACCACTAATAATAGCTTCTGAGCCATCTGCTTTTTTAAAAGTTACATTGCCAGGACCTGTTAAACTAGCTGTATATGACCATTCTTCACCGTCGTATGTACAAGGTGAAATAATTAAATTACCATTAGTATATTGAGGTATAGAAAATTTATTGTCGGGAGAACTTATTACTTCTTGCGGCTTCAAATTTGGATTATTTGAGTCTCCTGTAGTATATTTTAAAATATAATTATAGCATACTCCAGCCACAGAACTTAAACTGTCTTTGCTAACATTTGTTGCTCTATACATCCAGAAACCGCTATCATTTTTACTTATCGTAAAAGAAGCGTTCTTGTCGTTATTCAAAGTCATTTTATAGGTAGAATCATTGTCTAGCATTTCTATTTGACCAATATTGCTTTTATTTAATGTCAGCATATAGTCTGTATCTGCACCTAAAGACGTCGGTAATACGCCTTCAGGCAATGTTGTTGACTCATAAAATCCTACAGTTACTTGCTTTCGAGAAATTCTTTCAGAATAAACATTCCCAAATGCATCATCAAAATTTTGGACATCATCTGTTGAATACTCAGGTATTTGGTTTGAAGTTAACCCAATAGCTTCATAATAGTCTCGTATTTGCGATTGTGTTAGAACTGTGTCATTTGACATTGTTGAAAGCTGTTCATATGCGCTTTCTATATTTTTCATATTGTCATATGTTGATTTTGTTGCTAAATATTCATTAAAACTGTCTTTATCGCCATTCACTTCAAGACCATATTGAAGTCCGTCGATTAATGCTGAAAGTTGATCTTTTTCGCTATCATATCTGAACCCCACGTTATTTAGACTTTTTTTCATCAAAACACTGCTTGTTTTAGGGCTTTTGTACGTAACATCATGTGTATATGCGCCTGATGCAGTCCTTGCAACATTTAGAATCTGGGACAATCCGCTTCCTGAATCAAAAGTATAAAACATACGAGTAAATTCGCTTGGATCAGGCGGTGTGGGGACCTGCATTGTCAACATTTTATTAAAAAGAGAAGATGTTTCATTGGCAAGAGTCGAGCGCTGCTGATTAATCTGCTGGCCTTCAAATTCAAGACCGGATTTTCTAGCAGTCAACATAGCTATTCTTAAACTACCTGCGGTTAATCCCATTTTCTTTTTTCCCTTTTGTTTATCGCATTATTTGCACAATAAACACGATACCTATACTTGATATTTCGACATTTTTAATCGTATTCTTGAGTTTAAAAATTGCATTATAACACGTTATATTTACACCTAGCTCGTACCCTGACAATTTTCAAAGATTTTGGAAAATGTAAATTTTTGTAAAACTTTATTGAAAAAATTTACAAAATTTAATAATATAAAACTTGTAAAAAAGCTTGTAATTATTTTATGGTTATGGTTATATAAATTAATATAAAGCAAAATTGCCAAATCCTCTAAAAAGTGCAATGTAAAAAATAAAAAACAAAGGAGTAATTAAAAAACAATGGTAAAATTGAGATTAAAAAGATTGGGTGCAAAGAAAAATCCGGTTTATCGTATAATTGCTATAAATTCAACAACAAAAAGAAGCGGTGCCCCAATTGAAGAGTTGGGTTTCTATAATCCAAAAACTAAAGAAATGAATTTAAACAAAGAAAGCGCTCTTGCATGGATTAAAAAAGGTGCGCAGCCAACACCAACAGTTAGTTATTTGATTAACAATGCTGATGATGAAGGCAAACTTATTTATAAGAAAAAAGAAGAAGTAAAACTTTCTAAAAAAGCTCAAGCAAAACTTGAAGAAGAAAAGAAAGCTCAAGCTGAAGCCGCCGCAGCCGCCTCAAATGATGAGAGCGCGGAAAGTTAAGCTGTTTAAAATTTATAAACTTATCTATCCCGCTTTTGAATTTAAAAGCGGGATTTTTTATTAAAATAATTTTTAGGATTTTTTACATAATGATAAAAACAATTTTAATTATATTGCCAAAAAGTATTGCAGGATGCCTTATTTTAAAAGGCCTTAGCTTGGCACTTATTGAAATTGGATTTAAAGTTGTTGTTGTTAATATTGATGATATAAATAATGACATTATTAAAACTTATAATATTCAAATTGTTCTTGGTTATGATTATTCATATTTAATGGATGATAATGTTCATAATATTTTATCACAATTTAAAAATCTTATATTTATTCATTATTTTGCAGATATTCCAACAAATCAATTGGCTCTAGGTGATAAAGATATAGAACTTTATAATATATTAAAAACTAAAAAAAATACTATTATCTATATTTGGGATGAAAACTATCTTAATTTTTTTCCAAACTCTAAATTTTTACCGCTTGGAATAAATGCTGATTTATATAAACAAAAATATCAAAACTATAAATACTTAATATCCTTTGTTGGACGGCCATTAACCAACAAAAGAATTGAACTTATTTGTAAAATTGTCAAAAAATATAGTAATAACTTTAACTTATTTTGCTATAAACCCCATTTTGAAAAAAGTGTTGAGTTTATAATTGAAAACCAATTACTTGATGCAAAGGATTTAAATATTTATAAAAATTGTTATCAAGGATTTTTAAAAACAGAAGATGAACTTGCTTTTGTTTATAACTCAAGTCGAATAAACTTAAACATAACAATTCAGGGAGATAACAACATTAATTATCGAGTTTATGAAGTACTTGCATCTGAAGGTTTTTTATTAACCGACAAAATGGATAGTATATTTAAAAATTTTGAAGTTGGAAAAGACCTGGAAGTTTATAATGATGTTTATGACTTATTTGATAAAATTGATTTTTATTTAAAAAACCAATATATTGCAGAACAAATAGCAATAAACGGCTCAAAAAAAGTTAAAACAAACCATTCATTTGAGAAAATAGCATTAAAAATAAAAGATGATATACTAAAACTAGGAGAAGTAAAAAATGATATGTAATGAAAACAAAATTGAAATAAAAGCTGCTGATAAAATATTAAAATTACCAAAATATATTTTCGCTCAACTTGATGATTGGAAAGATGAAGCAAGTGAAAAGGGTATGGATTTAATAGATTTAGGCATAGGCAATCCTGACGGTTCAACACCAATACCAATCGTTGAAGCCGCAATAAAATCAATCCAGGATCCCAAAAGCCACGGATACCCGAGTTTTCGCGGAAAGTTAGAATTTCGTGAAAGCATAGCAAAATGGATGAAAAAAAGATATAATATTGAAGTTGACCCCAAAACACAAATACAAACACTGATTGGAGCAAAAGAAGGGTTAGCCAATGTTGCACTTGCTTTTACAAATCCAGGAGACATAAATATAGTGCCTGACCCATATTACCCAGTTTTATCACGAGGCACCCTTATTGCAAGCGGTGAAGTTTATCATGTGCCGTTGCTTGACGAAAATGACTATTTGCCGGATTTAGACTCAATACCTGAGGATGTTGCAAAACGTGCAAAGTTATTTTTTATCAACTATCCAAATAACCCAACAGCTGCAATAGCACCAATTGAGTTTTTAGAAAAAATAGTAGATTATTGTAGAAAATATAGTATTCTTCTTGTGTCTGATTTGGCATACGGAGAAACTGTATATGACGGATACCGTCCATATAGTATTTTTGAAGTTGAAGGTGCTTGGGATATTGCAGTTGAGTTTCACTCATTTTCTAAAACTTTTAACATGGCTGGTTGGAGAGTTGGATTTGTTATTGGTAAAAAAGAATTTATTGATATAATTTATGCAATGAAATCTAACTTAGATTATGGTACTTCTTCTATTGTACAGGATGCCGCAATAAAAGCTCTTAATATGGACTATTATCATGTTGAAAAAATAATGAATAAATATGACTCTCGACGTGAAACAATAGCAAAAGGCATGAATAAATTAGGTTGGCATATGAAACGAACACCTGCAACTATGTATTTTTGGTTAAAAGTTCCAAAAGGATACACCTCAATGGAATTTTGCAAAATGGTTCTTGATAAAACAGGTGTTGTTTTGACCCCCGGTATTGCATTTGGTGATATGAGTGATGATCACTTTAGATTATCAATTGTACAACCAACAGCAAAACTTGAAGAAGCATTGAAACGGTTGGAAAAAGCCGGCATAAGGTACGAATAATTAAAAAATTAACAAAATGATTAGCTTTTAAAGCTAATCATTTTATTACTTATTCTTATACTTATACTTATTTTGGAAGTTTTTTTGCATTATTTTCTAACTTGTCTACAACAGATTTTAAGACTTCTTTAGGAATACTTTTTGCTTCAGCTCTTGTATATGGTAAACGTTCTCCCATTACTGTAGTATATTCAGTTATTGTTTGATAAATAGGTTCCATTTTATATGATGGTCCTATACCATACGCAGGAGTTTCTTCATGCGATGATGAAATAGTATCACCTTTTTTGAAATTACCAATATCATCATCTTTATAAGGATGATATTGAACAACATTTGATTTATATGTCATCATCATGCTAGGCATTTCTTCAACATCTTGACGATTAATACCATACATTCCAAAAGAAACAGTATCTTTATTTAATTGCTTTAGCTTTGGCATATTTGATTCTTTTGTTGTTTTAGATGCGTTCACATTCGATTTTGCAAACTGTAGAGTATTTTGCATAAAATTTACTTTCATAAGTATACCTCCCTTTTAATAAAAAACACAAACCATCTCATCTATATGTTAAAAATATTATTTTCCACATAAAAATTTGTCAAGACAAACAATACTTCTTTAAAAAAGATTTTAATTAAAGACAACTAGCATCTGCCAAAATAACAAAAATTAAGCAAAATAAAATAGATACTCAATAAAAAAATTCCCTTTTTTTCATGTTTGTTTTAAAATTATAATATGGAATTTAATAAGCTGATAGGCAAAACATGCTTAGTTACATAAATACAAAAATGTAATGAGGTAATTAAATTCTAAGTGTTAGACAAAGAATAGTAATTAAAGGAGAAAAAAATGACAGAAGAAACAACAGCCACACAAGTGCGTGAGTTATTTGAAGCAGGTGTGCACTTTGGACACCAAACCCAAAAATGGAACCCAAAAATGAAGCCTTATATTTTTTCGGCTCGTAACGGTATTTATATAATTGATTTACGTAAAACATCAGACAAATTGGATGAAGCTTGTGCCGCTGCACGTGAATTTGCTTCCCGTGGTAAAAATATTGTTTTCGTTGGTACTAAAAAATCAGCTGTTGATATTATGAAAAATGAATCTCAACGTTGCGGTATGTATTATATAAACCGTCGTTGGTTAGGTGGTATGCTAACAAACTTTGAAACAATTAGAACTCGTATCAACAAGTTAAGAGAATTAGAAGATTTTATAAATTCAGGGCATATTGAAAAATTACCTAAAAAAGAAGTTGCTCAAATAATGAGAAAATTAGCTAAACTTTCAAAAACATTAGGTGGTATAAAAGAAATGCGCGGTATGCCTGATATGTTATTTATTATTGACCAACAAATGGAAGATATTGCTATTAAAGAAGCGAATAAGTTAAACATTCCTGTATTGTGCCTGGCTGATACAAATGCTGACCCTGATGGTATTGACTATATTATACCGGGAAATGACGATGCTATTCGTTCTATTGAATATGTAAGTGCAAAAATTGCTGACGCTATTTTAGAGGGTAAAGCTCTTCGCGAAAACAAAGCTCAAGGCGGGAATAATGCTAAAGCTGTAAGTGCTCAAGATGCAAATATCGAAACTCCGGTTGAAAAATAATAAAAGATAAGTCAAAATACTTATTATATAGCGTTAATCTAATAAAAAAGTAGAAAGGATTATATTATGACAATTACCGCTCAAATGGTTAAAGAACTTCGTGAAAAAACAGGTGCCGGTATTTTAGATGCTAAAAAAGCGCTTGTTGAAAACGATGGTGATATGGAAAAAGCAATGGAATTTTTGCGTCAGAAAGGAATAGCTTCTGCTGATAAAAAAATGGGCAGAATCGCTGCTGAAGGCGTTGTTTGTGCTCTTGTTGAAGGTAATCAGGGTGCAATAGTTGAAGTTAATTGTGAAACTGATTTCGTTGCAAAAAATGAAGAGTTTAAAGAATTTGTTAATTGTATAACTAAAACTATTTTAAAAACTAAACCTGCAAATGTTGATACTTTACTAGCTTCCAATGCTTGCTGTGATGAGTCAAAAACTGTCGAAGATAAAATAAAAGAAAAAATAGCTACAATTGGTGAAAAAATAACTTTACGTCGTTTTGAAACATATGAAGGCAATCTTGCTACTTATGTCCACAACGGAAAAATTGGTGTTATGATTCAAACTAGCGCTAAAGATGATGCTCTTGCAAAAGACATATGCCTACATATAGCATCTTGTGCTCCACAATTTATTACACGTGATGAAATCCCTCAAGATGTTATTGATGAAGAAACTCGTATTGAAATGGGCAAAGAAGACCTGGCTAAAAAACCTGAAAATATTCGTGCTAAAATTGTTGAAGGTCGTGTTAATAAACTAATGGCACAAAAATGTCTTCTTGAACAATCTTTTGTTAAAGACCCAAATCAAACTATTGCACAGTTAATCGAAGGTAAATTTGATATTATTAAATTTACCCGTTATGAACTTGGTGAAGGACTTGAAAAGAAACAAGAAAACTTTGCTCAAGAAGTTATGGAACAAATGAAAAAATAATTTAAAATAATTATTTATTAAATTTAAAATAA
>OIGD01001516.1_pt1 | contig 21350 bp, 16 predicted proteins | sample 1582211 | NCBI WGS metagenome assembly OIGD01 (sample SAMN04414078, study PRJEB24778) | human gut metagenome | material: faecal | host: Homo sapiens
ACGCGCTTTTCGGCAATCGCGTTTTTTACCTCTATAAGACTGAGTTTAAGCAAGTCGTTCACGTTATTCCACCACCCTTTTCACGATATAAGCCTCGCCGTCGGTTTCGGGCGCGTTCGCAAGCAGCTCCGCTCTGTCCGTGGAGTCGCCGGGCACGTCGTCGCGAAGCACGTTCGTGTACGGCAGAATGTGCGCCGTGGGCGGCACGTCGGACACGTCCACCGCGTCCAGCGCGCGAAAACGCTCCAGCGTGTTGTCAAGGTGCTCGCCTATATCGCAAAGCTCCTCGTCGGTAAATCTCAGCCGACTGAGCGACGCGATATGCAATATTTCCTCTTTGTCGATTTTCATTTGGTTCCTCCGTTTTCGGGCGATGCGAGTAGTCCCGTTCGCCGCCGCGGCAAGCCTAACGGCAATCGCCGCCTCCGTGCCGTCTCGGCGCGTTCAAAACTACGCTTAATTATAATATACTCGCGCGATAAAGTCAAGGCGTTTCGCCGCCTTTGCTTTACTTTGGTAAAGATAAAGCGTTGACAAGGCTACGGCTCGCGTGCTATTATAGACGTAACGACAAGCATGAGGAAAAAAACTAGATGCACCCCTATCTTTTCGGAAAAATACCGTCCTATTCGGTAATGATGATAATCGGCATACTCGCAGCCGTGCTTTTGTTCCGCTTCCTCTGCGCCAAAAAGCGAGTGCCGGGCAAAATCTACGACTACTACGCCACCGCCGCGATTGTATCAATCGCCGTGGGATTAGGCTCGGCGTTTCTTTTTCAAGCCGTCTACAACCTTATCGATACCGGCAAATTCGAGTTCCGCGGATTGACGTTTATGGGCGGACTTATCGGCGGCGCGGTCACGTTCGTTCTGTTCGGACTGCTGTCCAAAAAACCGGAGCGCAAAGCCGCGCTGCTGCCCGTAGCCGAGCTCGCCGCGCCCTGCATAGCTCTCGCCCACGCAATCGGAAGAATAGGCTGTTTCCTCGCCGGCTGCTGCTACGGCAAACCGTCGGACGGCGGCGTTTACATTCCCTCTGTGGGAGCCAAAGTCATCCCCACCCAAGCCGTCGAAGCCGCGTTTCTGTTCGTCCTCTTCGGCGTACTTCTGTGGTTTACGCTGTCCGATAAAGTAAAGGGCTTCAACCTCGCAGCCTATGCCGTCGGCTATTCGATTTTCCGCTTTATAATCGAGTTCTTTCGCGACGATTATCGCGGCTCGTTCATTCCGGGACTCTCGCCCTCGCAATTCCAATCGATAGTGTTGCTGTTCGTCGGTATTTTAGTCGCGGCGCTGCGACTGAAACGCCCCGACCTGTTCTCCTTACGCACGCAAGCCGAAGCAGACAGCACCGATGAAAACGCCGAAACTCAAACCGAAAATACCGTAACGGAAACCGAAAACGGTAACGAAAACTCGCATACGCCCACGGAAAATTATGACGCTCCCGTAAAATCGCCCGACGAGAACGCCGACAAAATCGACGGCGAAACCGACAATAAAAACTCAGACGCAAACGTCGATTAACGACAAAAAGTAACACCGTCCGACGGCGACCGATTACAAAAAAAGCAACGTGACTTAGCGGCATTTAATTACAAAAAAAAAACAACGCGCAAAAACGGCAAAAAAACAACGACGATTGAGCCTTCAACCGCCGTTGTTTTTATATGTCTTTCCTTAGTTTACTTTCGCTATCTTGCAGCGACGATGGTGCACGGGACTTTTTCGGCAACTATGTCGGAAAGGTCATAGCGCGAGCTGGCGATAATTACTTTCGTGCCGTTTTCCACGCACGGTTTGATGTACTCGAGCTTGGCTTTCGCGCCGTTCGCGCCCACTCGCGAAGCGCCCACGCAACTCTTCTTCACCTCGTCGATGTTCGCCAGCACCTCCGCAATGTCCTTGCCGCCAATCTCGCGAATAAGCGAATCGGGGTTCTTTATGTCGGCGTAAATGCCGTCGAGGTTGGTGAGAATCACGAGCAACCGCGACTTGACGAGGCACGCCACCTGCGCGGCTGTTTCGTCGTTGTCAATCAGCTCGACTACCTTATCGCCCTTTTCGCGGTGAAGCCGCGCTATCTCCCACTTGCGGTTTTCCTCGCTGGAAACGCAGTCGTTATAGTTGATAATCGGTATCGCGTTCTCGGAGGCGCAGCGAACGAGCAGTCCGCGGATATGCTCGCGCTTCACCTCGTCGTTGAAGTGGTTGTGCTCGAGCAGAATCTGCCGCACCGAATAGCGGCTGTCGATAAAGTTTCGGTAAGTCTGCATCAGTATCGGCTGACCCTGCGCGGCGTAGGAAGCCTTGACCGAATCGGGGTCGCCCTCGAGCTCGCAGCCGTTGCGGTGGATATAGTCCAGCCGTCCGATGACCGTCGCGCCCGACGAAACCCAAATCATTCCCGGCCGAAGAAACCGCGATATGCGCACGAATTTATTGTAATCCAGCTCGTCGTGAGCGCTGTCGACAAGCGCCATCGAGCCTATCTTTCCTACCAATTCTACGTCGAAATTCATGATTATTCCTCTTCGCGGCTCGCTCGCCCGGGCGCCCGAAAGCCGATTAAGTCTATCGTTCGCCGCGTCCTCGCACACAAGCCCGTTCGCCGCGTCCGAAGCCGCTTTACCTATATGAATTATTTTAGCATTTTTGCGCGCGATAGTCAATAATTTTGATTGCCGCACCGAAATATTTGCGGATTAGCCCGAAAAGTGCTATAATCGGCTTGTCGGGAGCGGCTTGCGCTCTAAGAAAAGGACGGATTTACAATGGAAAAAATCGAATCTTTTAAAATCGACCACCTCAACCACCCTGCAGGGATTTACCTTTCTCGCCGCGACGGGGATATTTACACCTACGATGTTCGGATTTGCAAACCCTACGCCGACGAGCTTCTGACCAACGCCGAAATGCACTCGCTCGAGCACCTGCTCGCGACGGTTTTGAGAAACGGCGCTCACGGCGCGGAAGTGATTTACGTCGGTCCGATGGGCTGTCAAACCGGTTTTTACGTTCTTTATCGCGGACTCGGACAGAATGAAGCCGAACGCGATATACTTGCCGCATTCCGTTACGTTGCGGACTACGACGGCGAAATGCCCGGAAACAGCAAGGCAGAGTGCGGCAACTGCCTTAATCTCTCCGTCGCCGCCGCTCGCCGCGCCGCAACAACCTTCCTGGAAAGAATCGGAAAGTAACGAGCTGATTCGCTTTGCGACGAGTGAGATTCGGGCTTGCTCCCGAGTGAGATTTCCGAACTGCGTCGGAAAGTGATATTTCGGCTGTCGCCGAAGTGAGATTCGCGCTACGCGCGGGTTCAGGATAATGCTACTCTTATAGAATGGGATTCCACGGCAGAAACATACTTATCGTTATATCATTCCTCGGCAAGCCACCGAATGACGTATAGGGCTTCTCAAACACAACAAAACCCACGGGATAGACGGCAATAACCATCTACCCCGTGGGCTTTGTTCGTTTAATATTCATATTTTCTTTAATTCACATTATTTCCCCAATCCACATTATATCCCCAAAAGATACTCGCGGAACAATTGCCGTTCCACTTGTCATCCCATCCGCTCGGTTTAGCATACGTTCCGCAACAAATAAGTCCAAGGCTATCGCAGTTATTAAATACATCCTTTCCGATACTCATTACGCCTATCGGTATCACTATGCCGGTTAAACTGCTGCAATCGGAAAACGCATTGTCTTTGATACTCAATATAACCTTATTCCCAATCGTAACGTTCTTTAAGTTATAGCACCCCTTAAACGCGCTTTCACCGATTGTCGACACGCTATTCGGTATAGTTATGTCATATAAACTATGACATTCGTAGAACGCCTTCGTTCCTATATCCGTTACGCCATCGGGTATGTTTATTTTCGTTAATTCACTGCAACTCTCGAACGCACTTTCGCCGATACTCGTTACGCCGTCAGGTATATTTATGCTCGTTAAGGCATGGCAACAATTAAACGTATTAGTTTCAATACTCGTTATGCCCTCGGGTATATTTATGCTCGTTAATTCTCTGCAATTACTGAATGCTCCGAACCCGATGCTTGTTATCTCGTCCGGCAACGTTATACTCGTTATTTTCCATCGTTCTCTAAACGCAAAGTCACCGATGCCCGTTACCTTTATTCCGTCGCATGTCGACGGAATAATTACTTCCGTCGCATGTCGACGGAATAATTACTTCCGTCGCGTCACCTTTGTATTTCGCTACTTTATAAGTACCGTCGCGCAGCAGCTTGAATTTAAATCCATCCATCTCCACCGTGTTTTCGTCGGTGTCGCAGGCAATCATCGCAAACGCAGAAAGCATCGCAATGCATACGATAATCAATACGATTAAAATCTTCTTTTTCATTACCGTTTCTCCTCTACTATCGGATACAGTTTTATGCTACGCATTTTGCGTAGTATATTCATAGTATATAACGCGTTTAGAGTATTGTCAACTCATTTCGCGTAGTTTTTGATAAAATGCTTAATAGCGTTTCGCGTAAACGGCAGAAAATTATGCGCCGCTTTGCATACGGCGAAGACGGGTTGCGAGCGCAAAGGAGACTTCGATGCTGCTCGAATTCGGGAAAACACTTAGGGAATTGAGGAACGAACGCAACGTGACGCAAAGGGAACTTGCCGGACTGGTGGGGCTTTCTGCAACGGGGTATGCCGGCTACGAGCAAGGTCATCGCGAACCCGACCTGAAAACGCTGGTTTCGCTCGCGAAGTTTTTCAACGTTTCGACCGATTACCTACTCGGGTTAAAGGACGAAACGGACTGCCTCGCGGAAACTATGAACTTTAATCAGCTTTTGCCCGAGGAAACAGAACTGATAAAAACGTACAGAGCTTTGCCGCGCGGTAAAAAAGCGCGCGTAGCGGCTTACGCGGACATTCTGTCCGAAAAAGTCGGCGCGACGTCTACCAAAAACCGCAACGAGCCGCAACGATTAGACTAACCGTTTCCGTTTATAAAGCCCCCCTTCTGCTACCGTTTATAAGATTTTCATATAAGACAATTTCCTGTTTTCGACGCGAATTGTCTTTTTTATTGCAATTTTGTCAAGGATTATTATAAGGATAATAATGCGGCTGTGGACGGATTCTCAGGGCTTCGCTTTCACTCCGCTTTTGACATAAGGATAATTAGCGGTTATAGGCATGGAATCCTCTCGGAGCAGGAAAGTAATTATCCTGCTAAAATACTCGCCAATCAGCGAGTTACCGTCCTAAACGGGAAAAACACTATTTGCAAATTTTTTATTTAAATATACCCGTAACGCTTGACCTTTACCGCCCCGTTGTGGTACTATGCTCACGCTTGGATAAACAACATATTGTGAGGAATACGGAATATAATCGCAATTTCACCACTATATATTGTTTCATAACTAATCGATTGATTTTTTGTGCAAAAGATGAAGGCAGGGAGGTAACGGTAATGAAAATCATTAAAAGAAACGGCGCGGAACAGCTGTTCGACGAGAACAAAATCAAGATAGCCGTCGAGAAGGCAAACGAAGCGGTACCCGAGGACGTCCGCATGACGAGGACGCAAATCGGGCGTATCGTGGAGCGCGCGGTACACGACTGCGAAAAGCTGGGGCGCGCGCCGTCGGTCGAAGAGGTGCAGGACATTGTCGAGCATCAGATTATGGCGCACGGTGCTTACGAGGTGGCGAAGGCGTATATTACCTATCGTTATACCCGTCAGCTCGTCCGTCAGTCGAACACCACCGACGACAAGATACTCAGCCTCATCGAGTGCAACAACGAGGAAGCGAAGCAGGAGAATTCCAACAAGAACCCTATCGTCAACTCCACTCAGCGCGACTACATCGCCGGCGAAGTGAGCCGCGACCTTACCAACCGCATACTGCTACCTAAGGATATAGTCGACGCGCACAACGAAGGCATAATCCACTTCCACGACGCGGACTACTATGCTCAGCACATGCACAACTGCGACCTCGTAAACCTCGAGGACATGTTACAGAACGGCACGGTCATTACCGGCACGATGATAGAGCGTCCGCACAGCTTCTCCACCGCCTGCAACATCGCCACGCAGATTATCGCGCAAGTCGCGTCCAATCAGTACGGCGGCCAGTCGATTTCGCTGGCGCATCTCGCGCCCTTCGTGCAAATCAGCCGTGAGAAAATCCGCGGCGAGGTTATCGCGGAAATCAAGGAGCTGGGCGTTGACGCTACCGAGGACAAAATCACGAAAATCACCGAAAAACGCCTGCGCGACGAAATTCGCAGGGGCGTCCAGACGATACAGTATCAGGTAGTGACGCTGCTTACCACCAACGGTCAGGCGCCGTTCGTCACCGTGTTCATGTACCTCAACGAAGCCAAAAACGAGCAGGAAAAGCACGACCTCGCGATGATTATCGAGGAGGTTCTGCGCCAACGGCATCAGGGCGTAAAGAACGAAAAGGGCGTGTGGGTCACGCCGGCGTTCCCCAAGCTCATCTACGTCCTCGAAAACGACAACATTCACGAGGGCGACCCCTACTACTACCTCACGGTACTGTCGGCGAAATGCACGGCAAAGCGCATGGTACCCGACTACATTTCCGAAAAGGTAATGCTGGAGAACAAGATTGACAAGAACGGCGAGGGTCACTGCTACACCTGCATGGGCTGCCGCTCGTTCCTCACCCCCTACGTCGACGAAAACGGCAAGCCCAAGTACTACGGCAGATTCAATCAGGGCGTGGTCACCGTCAACCTCGTCGATATCGGTCTGTCCGCGCACAAAGACATAAATAAGTTCTGGGAAATCTTCGACGAACGCATGGAGCTTTGCCACCGCGCGCTTCAATGCCGTCACGAGCGGCTGACCGGCACGCTGTCCGACGCCGCGCCCATACTGTGGCAGTACGGCGCTCTCCTCCGTCTCAAAAAGGGCGAAACCATCGACAAATACCTGCACGGCGGCTACTCCACGCTGTCGCTAGGTTATGCCGGGCTGTGGGAGTGCGTGTACTCGATGCTCGACAAGAAACTCACCGAGCCCGAGGGCGAAAAATTCGGTCTTGAAATCATGCGCAAGCTGAACGAATACACCGCAAAGTGGAAAAAAGCCGAGAACATCGACTACTCGCTGTATGGCACGCCGCTCGAGAGCACCACCTACAAGTTCGCCAAGTGCCTGCAACGTCGCTTCGGCGTGGTGCCCCACGTCACCGACAAGGGCTATATCACCAACAGCTACCACGTCCACGTCACCGAGCCCATAGACGCCTTCGAGAAGCTGCGCTTCGAGGCGCAGTTCCAGGCGCTCTCCCCCGGCGGCGCAATCAGCTACGTCGAAGTGCCCAACATGCAGAACAACATCGACGCGGTGCTCGAGGTCATGAAGTTTATCTACGACCACATCATGTACGCCGAGCTCAACACCAAGAGCGATTACTGCCAGGTGTGCGGCTACGACGGCGAAATCGAAATTCGCGAAGAGGACGGCAAGCTCGTGTGGGTGTGCCCCAACTGCGGCAACCACGACCAGGACAAGATGAACGTCGCCCGCCGTACCTGCGGCTATATCGGCACTCAGTATTGGAATCAGGGCAGAACGCAGGAAATCAAGGAGCGCGTGCTTCATCTGTAAGCAGCCGTTTTCCACAAAAACTACGCGACGATAAGCGGACGGCGGTGCGATTTTCGCGCCGCCGTTACGGCTTTAACGCGACCACGAGGAAAAATTATGAACTATTGTAACGTCAAAAACTGCGACATAGCGAACGGCGTCGGCGTGCGCGTTTCGCTGTTCGTGTCGGGCTGCCGGAACCGGTGCAAAAACTGCTTCCAGCCCGAAACGTGGGACTTTAATTACGGCAAACCTTTCGACGAGCAAACCGAAGAAAAACTGATGAAAATGCTTGCTCCGTCATACATAAACGGACTCACGGTGCTGGGCGGTGAGCCGATGGAACCCGAAAACCAGCGCGCGCTCCTGCCCTTCCTAAAAAAAGTCAAAGCGGCTTATCCCCAAAAGACGATTTGGCTGTACACGGGCTTTACTCTAGAAGAGCTTCGTAGCCCCGATTGCCGCGCGCATACCGAATATACCGAGGAGATACTGAAGCTCCTTACAGTGCTCGTCGACGGCAGGTTCGTCGAGGAAAAAAAGAACATTTCGCTGCGCTTCCGCGGCTCGGAAAACCAGCGGCTCATCGACGTCGCGGCAACGCTTGCCGCCGGCTCGGTCACGCTGTGGGACAAATAGCCGCCCTGTCCTCGCTTCAATCTGCTTTATCGCACCTTAACCCGCCGTTTTCGGCGGTTTTTTGCGTGTTTTTCGTCAATATCGTTTGACTAATTTTCATAAAAGACTTATAATAAATAAGGCTCGTTCGAGATAAGCGGACTTTCCGTGGTACTACAGGGAAAATCGATGCAAAAAGCGGACGAAACCGCGCTTTTTTCGCGGAATTTTACGCCTCGCGAAAAGACACAAACAAGTAATTTTTTATTGGAGGACAACAATGAAGAAAATGACTATCGACGGTAATACCGCCGCTTCGCACATCGCCTACGCGTTCAGCGAAGTCGCCGCGATTTACCCCATCACGCCTTCTTCGCCTATGGCGGAAGTGGCTGACGAATGGTCGGCTCAGGGCAGACTGAACATGTTCGGTCAGCCGCTGCGCCTTGCCGAGATGGAATCCGAGGGCGGCGCGGCAGGCGCGGTTCACGGCTCGCTCGTTGCCGGCGCGCTTACCACCACCTACACCGCCAGCCAGGGCTTGCTGCTGATGATTCCGAATATGTACAAGATTGCCGGCGAGCTTTGGCCGACCGTATTCCACGTCAGCGCGCGCGCGCTCGCGGCTCACGCCCTTAACATTTTCGGCGACCATGCCGACGTTATGGCGTGCCGCCAGACCGGTTTTGCGATGCTGGCGTCCAACTCCGTCCAGGAGGTCATGGACCTCGCGCTCGTAGCGCACCTGTCCACCCTCAAGGCTTCGGTACCGTTCCTGCACTTCTTCGACGGTTTCAGAACCAGCCACGAAGTCAGCAAAATCGACGGCATCGAGTACGACGAGATTCTTCCGCTCGTCGACATGGAGGACGTCAAGCGCTTTAAGGCTCGCGCGCTCAACCCCGAGCACCCCGTGCAGATGGGCACCGCGCAGAACGGCGACATCTACTTCCAGAACCGCGAAGCCGCCAACAAGTACTACGAAGCCGTCCCCGGCATCGTCAAGGAAATGATGGCGAAAGTCACCAAGCTCACGGGCAGAAAGTACGAGCTCTATCAGTACTACGGCGACCCCGAGGCAAAGGAAATCATCGTCATGATGGGCTCGGGCTGCGAAGCCGCCGAGGAAACAGTCGACTACCTCGCTAAACAGGGCAAGAAAGTGGGCTTACTCAAAGTCAGACTTTATCGTCCGTTCTCCGTCAAGGATTTCGTGGGCGCTATCCCCGCTTCCGTCAAGAAAATCGCAGTCCTCGACCGCACCAAGGAAGCCGGCTCGCTGGGCGAACCGCTTTACCTCGACGTTTGCGCGGCTCTGGCAGAGTCCGGCAGAGGCGACGTCAAGGTTTACGGCGGCAGATACGGCCTCGGCTCGAAAGAATTTAACCCGTCGATGGTGGGCGCGGTTTACGAGAACCTTTGGAGCAAGTCGCCCAAAAACCACTTCACCGTGGGCATCACCGACGACGTCACGAACACTTCTCTCCCCGTCGTACACTTTATCAACGCTTCCCCCGAGGGCACCAGCCGCTGCAAGTTCTACGGACTCGGCTCGGACGGTACCGTGGGCGCGAACAAGAACAGCATCAAGATTATCGGCGACCACACCGATATGTACGCTCAGGGCTACTTCGCCTACGACTCCAAAAAGAGCGGCGGATTGACCATTTCGCACCTGCGCTTCGGCAAGACCCCCATCAAGTCCACTTACCTCATCGACCAGGCGGACTTCGTGGCTTGCCACAACCAATCCTACGTCACCCGTTACGATATGGTTTCCGACCTTAAAGACGGCGGCGTATTCCTCCTCAACACCAACTGGACGGCGGACCAGCTCGACGAAGAGCTGCCGGCTGTCATGAAAAACCAGATTGCCAAAAAGCACATCAAGTTCTACACCCTCGACGCGCTCAAAATTGTCAACGAAATCGGCGCGAGAAAGGGCGTGAACACCGTCTGCCAGGCAGCGTTCTTCAAGCTCGCGAACATTATCCCCTACGAGCAGGCTGCCGACTACATGAAGCAAATGATTAAAAAGGCTTACGGCAAGAAGGGCGACGCGGTAGTCAACATGAACTACGCCTGCGTTGACAACGCTATTTCCGGGCTCGTCGAAGTCAAGTACCCCGAGTCGTGGGCGACCACTACCGAGGGCGCTCCGATGGTTCAGGGCGCGGCAGACCCGTACTTCCAGCACTTCATCAAGCCCATTACGGCGCAAGAAGGCGACAAGCTGCCCGTTTCGGCGTTCACGCCCGACGGACACGTTCCCACCGGCACGACCAAGTTCGAGAAGCGCGGTATCGCAGCCGCTCTCCCCGTTTGGGACGCCGACAACTGCATCCAGTGCGGTCAGTGCTCGCTCGTTTGTCCGCACGCCGCAATCAGACCGATTCTCACCACCAAGGAAGAAACGGCTGCGGCTCCCAAGGGCTATGTGACCAAGCCCGCAACCGGACTTGCCGAATACGACTATCGCATTCAGCTCTCTCCGCTCGATTGCACCGGCTGCGGAAGCTGCGCGAACGTCTGCCCCGCCAAGGTAAAGGCGCTCAAGATGATGCCTTTCGAGCCCGTCGCGAAAGCGGAAGAGGCAAATTGGGATTACTCGCAGTCCGTTCCCGTAAAGGACGTCACCGCGAAGTTCAAGCCCGACTCCGTAAAGGGCAGCCAATTCCTCCAGCCGCTGTTTGAATTCTCGGGCGCGTGCGCAGGCTGCGGCGAAACTCCCTACGTCAAGCTCGTCACTCAGCTGTTCGGCGACCGCATGATTGTCGCCAACGCTACCGGTTGCTCGTCCATCTACGGCGGCTCCGCTCCGACCTGCCCCTACACGGTCAACGCACAGGGTCACGGTCCTGCGTGGGCTAACAGCCTGTTCGAGGACAACGCCGAGTTCGGCTACGGCATGAACCTTGCTTACAAGGCTCGCCGCGGAAAGCTCGAAGCCGATATGCGCGCCGCTATGGACAGCGTAAACGACGCTACCAAAGCCGCGTTTGCCGCATGGTTCGAGGGCAAGGACGACGCTAAGGCGTCCAAAGCCGCTGCCGCTATGGTCAAGGAAGCACTTAAGACCGAAACCGCGGCAGGTCTTGACGACATCCGCGCTAACCTCGACTGCCTCGTCAAACCCTCCGTATGGATTTTCGGCGGCGACGGCTGGGCATACGACATCGGTTACGGCGGACTCGACCATGTGCTCGCTTCGGGCGAGGACGTCAACGTGCTCGTCGTCGATACCGAGGTTTACTCGAACACCGGCGGACAAGCAAGCAAGTCCACTCCTACCGGCTCGGTTGCGAAGTTCGCGGCTGCCGGCAAGCGCACCAAGAAAAAGGACCTCGGCATGATGGCGATGAGCTACGGCTACGTCTACGTCGCGCAGGTCGCTATGGGCGCGGATAAGAATCAGGTCATCAAGGCTCTCGCCGAGGCGGAAGCTTATCACGGTCCGTCGCTCGTCATCGCCTACGCTACCTGCATCAACCACGGTATCGATATGTCCAACGGTCAGCTCGAAACCAAGAAGGCGGTCGAGGCAGGTTATTGGCAGCTCTACCGCTACAACCCGGCTGCTCCCGAGGGAGTCAACCCCTTCACGCTGGATTCCAAAGACCCGACGGGCTCCTATCAGGAATACCTTGCCGGCGAAGTTCGTTACACTTCGCTCAAGAAGGCTAACCCCGAGGTTGCGGAAAAGCTGTTCGCCAAGGCCGAAGCCGACGCAAAGGCAAGACTCGCCACCTACAAGCAAAAGGCCGGTAAGTAAAACCGCACGGGCGGCAAAGCGTTTCACGGCGATAGCCGCGTGAAACCGCCGCGCGAGGCTGTAATAAAGGAACAAACGTCACGGGGAAAGACTGAAATACGTCCTTCCCCGTTGTCGTAAAACCGATGTACGCATCGGTTGGCAATCGGTAAAGTAGCATAAGTGTTACTTCTGCTCGGGGAACAACCGTTCCGAAATCACGAGCAACGACTGCGCCGCAAGGCTGACGGTCGCCGAACGCGCGAGTAAACGCGCACGAAAATACGATTTAACGACAGCGCTGTCCCTTCACGGGAGTTGCGCGCATGTCGCAACGCGTTTTCATCATCGGCGACAAAAAGCCTCAGCGGCGTTTTTCGTTACTCCGAAAAATCTAAAACAAGGAAATCCTACACTTATGGCAAGAAAACGTAAACAAACCGAAGCGGACATCACCCCCAAAGCCGCGATTACCGAAGCGAAAACCGCGAAAACGCCCGAAGCGACGGAAACCGAAGCGGTATCGGGATTGACAGAAACCGAAACGCCCGAAGCGATTGCCGAAACGCAAGCGGAAACCGACGAGAACGCCGAAGTCGGGAGCGACTCCACCGAAACGGAAAACGAGGATACTTCAGCAATACCGCAAGCCGACTCGCCGCTGATAATAACCGAGAGCCGCGACGGCAATCCGTTCGGCATGGAAGTAAAAAAAGACAAGCCGAGCGAAAAGCAAAAGCTTACGGCTAAGCAAATCGCAAAGCGCGTGCTCGAATATATCTTTATCGACGGACTGTCGGGCATGGCGCTGGGACTGTTCGCGACGCTCATTATCGGCACGATAATCGGCAAAATCGGCTCGCTTATCGGCGGCACGTTCGGCGGTTATATCGTGATAATCGGCAAGTTCGCGCAGTTTATGATGGGCGCCGGTATCGCGCTCGGCATGGGCTACAAGCTCAAAAAAGCTCCGCTCGTGTCGATTTCGGCGGCGGTAGTCGGCATGCTCGCCTCGTTCGCAGGTAAAATAGTGGCTGACAACTCGATTTCGGTAGTCTACACCATGGTGGGCGAACCGCTGTGCGCGTTTATCGCCTCGTTTGCAGCCCTCGAGGTGGGCTCGCTCGTGTCGGGCAAGACAAAGGTCGACATCATCGTCACGCCGCTCGTCACCGTGCTCTCGGGCGCGCTCGTCGCTCTTCTTCTCGGTCGTCCCATCGACATAGTAATGGGCGTGCTGCGCGAAGCAATCCGCTATTCGGGGCAGCAACAGCCCTTCCTCATGGGCATACTCGTGGCGGTCCTTATGGGCGTGTTCCTCACGCTGCCGATTTCGTCGGCGGCAATCGGGCTTATTCTCGGGCTGGACGGCATCGTCGCAGGCGCGGCGGTCGTCGGCTGTTGCACGCACATGGTGGGCTATGCCGTGATGAGCTTCCGCGAAAACAAATGGGGCGGCTTGCTCGCTCAGGGCGTGGGCACCAGCATGCTGCAAATGCCCAACCTCGTCCGCAGACCCATTCTGTGGCTGCCGCCGGTAGTCGTCAGCGCGATTCTAGGCCCGATTTCCACCTGCGCGCTCAAAATCACAAGCACCCCCACGGGCTCGGGCATGGGCACGGCAGGGCTCGTCGGCATATTTGAAACCGTCACCTCGCTCACCGAGGGCGGCATGAATATCGGCATAGCTCTCCTCGAAGTCATCGGACTCGACATCCTTGCCCCGGCTGTCCTGTGCTTTGCGATAAGCGAGCTTATGCGCCGTTTCAAGCTCATTCGCCCCGGCGACCTCAAACTCGACTTGTAAAATACCGATTGCTTCTATCTCAATAATGCTCCTAAAAAAATAAACCGCCGAACGCTCTCAACGCCGACGGTTTACGAAAGCCGCAGTCATTTGCTTGACCGCGGCTTTTCTTTCGTTTCTCCTTTTCCACCCCGAAGTGATTTTATGGGTGATTTTTCACCAATAGTATACGCTATATTTTAGTAGAAGTCAAGCGTTTGGGCGAAATTTAACCCCTAAAAACAAAATCGAATAATGTTACACTGTTTGGTGAAAAATAACCCCTAAGCGGGGGAAGCGCGGACGAGGTGGCAAAAATGCGGAACATAAGCGAAGCGGTGACGATAAGGTTAAAGGAGCTGTTGGACGAGCGATGGCTGAGCGTGTACAAGCTCGAGCGCAGGAGCGCGGTTTCGCACGACACGCTCAAGAGCATAATGAAAGGCAAGACGAAAGGCGTGAATCTCAAAACGCTGATTGCGCTCAGCGACGGGCTGTGGATTACGGTGAGCGAGTTTCTGAACTCCGAACTCTTTTCCTACGACAACCTGAATATGGACTGAATTTTCGGCATAACGAAAGCCCCGAAACTACGGATTAACGTAATTTCGGGGCTTCGGGCTATCCGTTCCGACGAATACAAAATAACGAGCAGTATTAAAATTATTGCTTATTCCGCGGCGAGGATTGCGCGGTTATCGAGTCTTACGCCAAAATCAGGCGGTCGTTGACCATGCCTGCGGTTTGCTCGAACTTTTTGAGCAAGTCCTCGACGGTGAGCGCGGATTTTTCCTCGCCCGAAACGTCGTAGACCACTCTGCCCTCGTGCATCATCACGAGGCGGTTGCCGTAGTGAATGGCGTCTTTCATGTTGTGCGTAATCATAATCGTCGTCAGCTTTTCCTCCGACGTTATTTCCTCGGTGAGCGCAAGCACTTTCGCGGCGGTTTTAGGGTCGAGCGCGGCGGTGTGCTCGTCGAGCAGTAGCAAATCGGGGCGATTGAGCGTCGCCATCAGCAGCGTGAGCGACTGCCGCTGTCCGCCCGACAGCAGTCCTACCTTGGACGTCATTCTGTCCTCCAGCCCCAGCCCGAGCCTTTTCAGGTGCTCGCGGTAGAGTTCCTTTTCCGCCTTGGTGATGCCCGGGCGCAGCAGCCGCGACTTTCCCCTGCGGAAGGCGAGCGCAAGGTTCTCCTGAATTTCCATATTGGGCGACGTACCCATCATCGGGTCCTGAAACACCCGTCCCAAAAATTTGGCGCGCTTGTACTCGGGGAGCGCGGTGATGTCGTTGCCGTCAAGCACGATTTTACCCTCGTCGACGGGGAAAACTCCGCAAATCGCGTTGAGCATCGTGGACTTGCCTGCTCCGTTGCCGCCGATGACCGTGACGAAATCGCCGTCGTTGACCGTAATATTCAGTCCATTCAGCGCAACCTTTTCGTTGACCGTGCCGCGATTGAACACTTTTTTAAGTCCCGTAATTTCCAGCATCGGTCAGTCCTCCTTCTTCTCGTCCGCAGGGCTTACGGCAGCTTCGTTCCGCACGTTTTCCGCCGCTTCCTCACTCGTCGTTTCTTCGCCCGTAATCGTCGTTTCTCCGTCCGCGGCGATATTTCCTTCAACCGCTACGGCGGTCACAGCCGACTTTTTGCCGAATTTTTTACCGGTGAACCAGCGTTTTTTCCAATACGGCACGGCGAGGAACACCGCGACAATCAGCGCGGAGAACATCTTTAACAGCTCGGTGTCGAGCCCTATCCAGATGACGAGCTGATACACGAAATAGTACACCACGCCGCCCAGCGCAACGCCTGCGAGCGTGACTGCAAAGTTACGTGAAATTTTGGACACTATCACCTCGCCGATAATCACGGCGGCAAGCCCGATGACAATCGCGCCCCTGCCCATATTGATGTCGGCAAAGCCCTGATACTGCGCGAGCAACGCGCCCGAGAGCGCGACGACGGCGTTGGAAAGCATCAGTCCCAGCACGATATTGAGCGAAGTGTTGATGCCCTGAGCGCGGCTCATGTTCGGATTGTTGCCCGTCGCCCTTATCGAACAGCCGCGTTCGGTGCCGAAGAACCAATACAGCACGCCGATGAGCGCGACGACGAACGCCGCCGCAATCGCGATTGCAAGCCCCGTATTGAGCTGAGAAATTATCACGCCGTAAGTGCGCGAGCTGAGGCTGAGGTTGGATTTGCCCAGAATTTTAAGGTTGACAGACCACAGAAGAAGCTGCGTGAGTATTCCCGACAGTATCGCCGGTATTCCCATAAGCGTGTGGAAAATGCCGGTAATCAGTCCGCAGACCGCGCCGGCAAGCAGCGCGCACAGCATCGCCACCCACACGTTAATGCCGGAAGTCACCATTATCGCGCACACAGCCGCGCCCGTTACCATCGAGCCGTCGACGGTAAGGTCGGCAAAATCCAGCACCTTGTAGGTTATGTACAGCCCTATCGCCATTATGCCCCATATAAGTCCCTGGGCTACGGCTCCGGGCAGAGCGTTCAGAAGTGACATCGTTATTCCGCCTTTTTCTCGATTTTAACGTAATTCTCGGGCACGGTTATTCCCAGAGCCTCGCAGATTTCCGCGTTGTACTTGTACATTGCGCTGTCGTCGTACTGAACGGGCATTTTGGAAATGTCCGCGCCGCGAAGAAGAATCTCCGCCGCCATTTTACCCGTTTTGACGCCCAGCTGATAATAGCTAATCGACAGCGTGGCAATGCCGCAACCGCCGCAAATGCCCTCCTCGCCTGCGATAATCGGCTTCTTTTTGGGTCTGCACACCGCGTCGATGGTCTCTGTGTTCGCCGCGACGGTGTTGTCCGTCGGCACATAAATAGCGTCGCCGTAATCCGCCGCGCCCGTCGCCACCGCGCTTATGTCGTTGGTGTCGGCGAAGGGATATTCCTTGCTCTCCACGCCCTTCGCGCTAAGGTATTCGGCAACCTTTAAAACCTGATACTTCGAGTTCGGCTCGGCACTGCAATATAGAAGCGCGACCTTTTTCGCCGAGGGCACGAGGTCGAGTATCATCTGCGCCTGGCTGTCGAGGTCGCCGAGGTCCGAAGTTCCCGAAACGTTGCCGCCCACGGTGCCGTTAAAGTTATCTATACCCAGCGCAACGCCGTACTCGGTGACGGACGTGCCCAGAATAGGTATATCGGTCACGGCGTTTGCCGCCGCCTGCAAAGCCGCGGTGGCGTTCGCCATGATAAGGTCGTATTTCTTCGCCTTGAAGTTGCCCACAATCGTAGTGCAAGCCGACGTTTCGTTGCTCGCGTTCTGATAGTCGAACTTGACCGTCTTGCCGGCTTTTTCCATTTCCTCGCCGAGAGCATCGCGGAAGCCGTTGGTGGCGTCGTCGAGCGCCGGGTGCGGCACGAGCTGAATTATGCCCACGGTGTAGTCGGTCGTCGAGCACGCGGCAAGCGGCATGGAGCCCAGCGTCATTACCGCGACGAGTAAAAATACAATCAGTTTTTTCATTGTTTTTCTCCTTATTTTTCCTTAGTCTTTTCGTGTTTTTCTTAGCCGCTTACAATCGATACGGCCACTTTGTTTCAATAAAGCATCGGTTTTACGAAAAAGGGCATAATGTCATAGAGCATTATGCCCCGTTCCTTTCCCCGTTTCGGCTTATCTTGCGACGACCGAAGCCATTTCGTACAGCTCGATGTTGAACTTGCGCTTCATCGCCAAGCCCTCGATGATGTCGACGTCGTAAATCTTGTTGTCCTTTATGCCCACGATGCGGTTGCCGATACCGTCGGCGAGGAGCTTGACCGCGTGCACGCCGAACGAAGTGCCGAGGTAACGGTCCTGATTGCTGGGCGAGCCGCCGCGCTGAATGTGCCCGAGCACCGTCGAGCGTATGTGCAAATCGGTGCGCTCGGACAGCGTTTTCATGAGGTCGTCGACGTGTCCGGCGCCCTCGGCGAGCACGATAATGCCGCTGCGCTTTCCGCTTGCGCGGAACTCGGTAAGCTTATTCACGATGTCGTCGGTGGTCATCTTGATTTCGGGCACGATAATGATTTCCGCGCCGCCGCCGATACCTGCGTAGAGCGCGAGGTCGCCGCAGTTTCTGCCCATGACCTCGACGATGGAAATACGCTCGTGCGAGGACATGGTGTCGCGAATCTTATTGATAGCGTCGAGTATCGTGTTGCAGGCAGTGTCGAAGCCCAGCGTATAATCGGTGTAGGCAAGGTCGTTGTCGATAGTGCCGGGAATGCCGATAGTCGGGAAGCCCAGCTCGGACAAAATCTTCGCGCCCATAAACGAGCCGTCGCCGCCGATGACGATAAGCCCCTCTACTCCGTGACGGCGCAGGTTTTCGATGCCCTTAGCCCTGCCCTCAGGTGTCTTGAACTCGGGGCAGCGAGCGGTGCGCAGGATTGTGCCGCCGCGCTGAATGATGTCGGAAACGCTTCTCAGTCCCATTTCCACGAACGCGCCGTCGATAAGTCCGCTGTAACCGCGCTCGACGCCCATGACTTCCATGCCGCACGAAATGCCGTAACGCACCGCCGCGCGAATGGACGCGTTCATGCCGGGCGCGTCGCCGCCGCTCGTTAGTATTGCGATTTTTTTCATAATCATACCTCTTTTGTGCTCCGCTTCTCTCCGAAGCACGACGATTGAATTTTTTTAGCCTGACAGATTTATTTTTTGTTTAATACATTATACCATTACTTTTGCCGTTAGAAAAGCGATTTGACGGCTTTTTTCGGAATTTTTTACCTGTCTCGCCGCGATTTTGGCAAATTGCGACGACAGCCGCGCTTTAATCGCCGTAAAGCGAAGCTTCAGCCGCGCACCTTGACGTTTTTCTCGCCGAGAAGCCCCACGAGCTCGTTGAGCATAATCGGATTCACGGACGTGTGAAGCTCGGTTAGCGGATACAACTTGTTGTCATCCTTGTTCTGAATGAACACTTCGTCGTCGCCGGGGTACGCGAGCAGAATATTTTGCAGCGTGTCCATGATTTCCGGGTCGGTTTCGCGGAACGACAAGTGGAAGTACAGCTTTTTGCCTGCGCCCTTTTTGACGTTATCCCAGGTTTCCATGCGGTCGACGGAAACGGTTATGCTGTCCTCACGGCGGCGCACCTTGCCCGTCACGGTGACGAGCTTGTCCTTGACGAAAATGTTTTTATACTGACCGTACTTGAAGCCGCCCAGCATGAGCTCCACGGTGCCGTAAAGGTCCTCGATTTTGCCTACGCCAAAGTCTTTGCCCGTCTTTTTGGAGGTCTTTTTGCCTGTCTCCACCAGCATGCCGCCGATAGTGACCACGGTGTCGTCGGGTATCGCGTAATTCTTTTCCGCGTCGTCGCCCGAGCCGCCGTCTTCAATGATTTCGGCGAGCGCGGCGGTATTGCACGCGTACTTTTTAAGGTGCTCCTTGTATTGGTCGAGGGGGTGTCCCGTGAGGTACACTCCTGCGACTTCCTTTTCTTTTGCCAGCTTTTCGGACAAGTCATACTCGGCTATGTCGGGGAAATCGAACCTGTTAAACTCGGACTTGGCGTCGTCGAAGAAGGAAATCTGCCCCTTCATCGACTGCTGACGGTCGCGTTGAACGCGGTCGAGAATCTGCTCGTACACGGCAATCAGCTGACTGCGCTTTAAGTTAAAGCAATCGAACGTGCCTGCGTAGATAAGGCTTTCGAGCTGTTTTTTGTTGAGCGTGGAGTTTTCCATGCGCTTGACGAACTCCACGAAGTCTGTGAACTCGCCGTTTCTTTCGCGCTCCTCGACGATGTTGTCGATTGCCGCCATGCCGACGTTCTTGATTGCCGCCATGCCGATACGCACCGCGCCGTCCTCGACGGAAAACTCGCCGTAGGAGCGGTTGATATTGGGCGGCAGCACGGTGAAGCCGCGCTCCTTGAGGTAGCCGAGGTAGTTGGAAATCTCTTCAATCGACGTTATGCGGTTGTTGAGCACCGCGGTGATGAACTCGACGGTATAGTAGCATTTAAGGTAAGCCGTCTGATAGGTAAGGTAGGTGTAAGCCGCGGCGTGGGATTTATTGAACGCGTAGGACGCGAACGAGGACATATCGTCGTAAATCTTGTTGGCGACTTCTGCCGGAACGCCGTTCGCCACCGCGCCCTTGATGTCCACGCGGTCGTTGTGAAGTCCGTTCAGGAACACCTCGCGCTCCTTCTCCATCTTCTCTTTTTTCTTCTTGCTCATCATTCGGCGCACTTCGTCCGCTCGCCCGAGCGAATAGCCGGCTATGTCCTGCACGATACGCATGACCTGCTCCTGATAGACCATGATGCCGAAAGTGACTTTCAGCGTGGGTATCAGAAGCGGATGGTCGTACTGAATACGGTCGGGGTGACGCTTGTTCTCGATGTACACCGGAATCTTATCGATAGGACCGGGTCGGAAAAGCGAAATGCCTGCCATCACTTCTTCCAGCGAAGCGGGCTTGAGGTCGCGCATAAACTTCTTCATGCCCTCGGACTCGAGCTGGAACACCGCGTGCGTGTCGCCGTCGCCGATGAGCTTGTAGGTGTTCTGGTCGTTGTACTCCATGCTACCGTCGTAGAAGTCGACGTTTATTCCGCGGTATTTCTTGATATATTTCAGCGTCTTGCTGATGTCGGTGACGGTGCGCAGCCCCAAAAAGTCCATTTTGAGAAGTCCCAGCTCCTCGCACTCTATCATGTTGAACTGCGTGGTGACGATACCCTCGCTCGACCTCGCCATAGGAATATGGTCGGCAATCGGGTCGCGGCAGATGATTACGCCGGCGGCGTGCATGCCCGTTTGCCGCGGCATGCCCTCGACTTCCATTGCCATGTCGAGAATCCTGCGCACCATCGGGTCGGTGTCGTACATTTCCTTGAGTTCGGGTATGAACGGATTGGGGTCGTCGGGCTTTTTGGGTTTCTCGAAGCCGAGCAGGTGTCCTATGTGGTTGTGTCCCATCATCTTGGGCATCAGCTTGGTTATCTTGTCGACTTCGGAGAACGGCTGATTGAACACGCGCCCAACGTCCTTGACCGCCGCCTTTGCCGCCAGCGTGCCGAACGTGACAATCTGCGAAACGTTGTTCACGCCGTACTTGCCGATGACGTACTCTATCGTGCGCTCTCTGCCGTCCACGCAAAAATCGATGTCGAAGTCGGGGTTAGACACGCGCTCCGGGTTAAGAAATCGCTCGAAGTAAAGGTCGTATTTCAGCGGATTAACCTTGGTTATGCCTATCGCGTAAGCGACTATGCTGCCTGCGCCGCTGCCGCGCCCGGGTCCTACCGGCACGCCGTGAGTTTCCGACCAATTTATAAAATCCCACACGATGAGGAAGTAATCGACAAAGCCCATGCGCTTAACTATGCCCAGCTCGTACTCGGCGCGCTCCATAATCTCGGATGTAATCTCGCCGTATTTTTTCTTCAAGCCCGTCATCGTGAGGTTATACAGGTAGTCGTAGGGCGTGGAACCGTCCTCGGGCACGAACGCCGGCATCAGAGGCTCTTTGGAGAAGAAGTACGGCTCGCACTTTGCCGCCACTTCCAGCGTGTTCGTAAGC
>OIGD01001520.1_pt1 | contig 21269 bp, 23 predicted proteins | sample 1582211 | NCBI WGS metagenome assembly OIGD01 (sample SAMN04414078, study PRJEB24778) | human gut metagenome | material: faecal | host: Homo sapiens
CTTATGTGTCTATTTTTATTTCAAAGTGCGTCACTTAATTTTACCATTTATACAACATACAAAAATATACAAAAATTCGCAATTAATTTTGTTATAATTATTAAATTGAGAGTTACTGCTTTATATATTTTAATAATTTATTTCTCGGGAGAAAACAATTCTTCAAATTCACTCCAATTCAAGATTTTTATATTAGGATAATCTGAAGAAAAATTTTCAATAATGTGTTTGGTTTTATCAGTAGAATTTAAATCTAAAACAATTATATTTTCAACACAATCCTCTTTTCCATATATAATTCTGAAATTCAAAGAGCGAAGAAAACCTTCTATTTTATCTTCTTGATTTTTAACAGCAACAATCATATGTATACCTTCTGTTTTAATTTTGTTACATGAATGTATATAAATTGCATTTTTTACAATTTCTATTATTCCATATAATGCACATACCCATAAAATACAATTTATTATAAAATCTAACATAGTGGCTATCACCTCTAATATATAATATTAAAATAAATAAAATTTGTGAAAAAAGCTAAAAATAAATAAAAAGGTCAGATAAAATCTGACCTTAGGACCTTTTCTATTATTCAGCTACATCCGAATAATATTTTCCACCCATAGAAAAAATTATTGCATCAATTTTTGCATCATAGGTTGCAGAATTTGTAACTTCTACAGCTAATAATGGTATGCTGTCCGTGTGTTTTGGATAAACTACTAAATCTGGACGTACCAAAGCTAACCGCTCTTTTGTTGCAATTAAATTTTTGATGTGTTCAAAAAAGAAAAAACGTACTTTCATAAAAAGCCCTCCTAAATGTGTTTTACACGTTTAATACAAATATTTTAACATAAAATATTTAAGAATACAATATGTAATAACAAGGTAATTTCGTCAAATATTACAAATATTACAATTTTGTAATATTTGATGGAATTACCTTGATGTAATAATAGACTTTTAAGTATAAGTGTGATAAACTGTCATAAATATGCATTGATTTTAAATTAATGCCGTGTATTAACTTGAAATGGAAAAGGAGCTAAAAAATACAGTGGAACTAAAAGGAGAATTAAAGGAAATTATTTTTCAAAATGAAATAAACAGTTATACAATTGCAGTACTTGAAACAGAAACAGAAGAATTAACAGTAGTTGGTTATCTTCCATTTATAACTATTGGAGATTCACTAAAATTAGAGGGGAAATATGTTACACATCAAGAATATGGAAGGCAATTTAAAATAGAAACTTTTGAAAAGATAATGCCAGAGACTTTAGACAGTTTAGAAAGATATTTAGGAAATGGGACAATAAAAGGTGTTGGACCAGCAACTGCAAAAAGAATAGTAGATTATTTTAGAGAAGAAACAATGTATGTGTTAAAATTTGAGCCAAAAAAATTAGCGGAAGTAAAAGGAATAACTACAAATAGAGCTGTTGAAATAGCAACTCAATTTAATGAAAATTGGGAGTTATGGCAAATTGTTGGCTTTTTGGAAAAGTTTGGTATTGGTGTTCAAAATGCAAAAAATGTGTATAAAGCTTTAGGAATAAATGCAATTGAAGAAATTGAAACTAATCCATATGTATTAATTGATGTAGCAAATAATGTTGATTTTAAATTAATAGATAAAATGGCTTTAGAAATGGGAATTGCACAAAATAATGAAAAAAGAATTAGAAGCGGTATTAAATATGCGTTAATAAGAGCAACATATAATGGTCATTGTGCAGTTCTAAAAGAAAACTTATATGAATTTGTTAAAACATTATTAAATGTTGATTTTGATGATATAGAAAATTCAATAATAAATATGAAGGCAAATAAAGAAGTTTATATTGAAAACAGAGAAGAAAAAACATGGGTGTACTTGTATTATTACTATATGGTCGAAGAAAATATAGCCTCTAAATTATTAACTTTAGATAAAGCAAGAAATATAAAAAAAATACCTCATTTAAATAAAGAAATTAAAGAGAGTGAAAAAGAAACTAATATATTTTTATCAGAAAAACAAAAAGAAGCAATAGAAGCGGTTAATAACAATAATGTATGTATTATAACAGGTGGACCAGGTACAGGAAAAACAACAATTATAAAAAGCATTATAGAATTATATAAAAAACATAAGAAAAAAGCAGTGTTATGTGCACCAACAGGAAGAGCTGCTAAAAGAATGACTGAAACAACTGGGCAGGAAGCAAAAACCTTACATCGTTTATTAGAAATAGGAAAAATTGAAGATGAAGGAAATTATGAAAATATAGATTATGATATTGCTCCATTAGATGCAGATGTTGTAATTGTGGATGAAATGTCTATGGTAGATGTATTTTTAATGAATTATTTAGTTAAAGCTTTGTATCAAGGAACTAAATTAATTTTAGTTGGTGATGTTGATCAACTTCCATCTGTTGGACCTGGAAATGTTTTAGAAGATTTAATCAATTCTGAGAAAATAACTACAATTACATTAAACAAAATTTTTAGACAAGCAGCTAAAAGTAAAATTATTTTAAATTCACATAGAATTAATAATGGTAAAACATTTATTAAAAAGGAAGAATTAGAAGATGAAGTAAATGAAGACTTTTTTTACATAAAACAAAACAATCAAGATGCGATTTTAAAAGAAGTTATTTCTTTATGTAGCGGAAGACTTAAAAAAATGGGAAACTACGATTTTTTTAAAAATATACAAGTAATTACTCCAACAAAAAAAGGTTCTTTAGGAACTAAAGATTTAAATAGAGCTTTGCAAGAACAACTAAACCCAGCATCTGAAAGTAAAAAAGAAAAAAATGTTTTGGGGACAATATACAGAGTTGGAGATAAAGTAATGCAAGTAAAAAATAATTATGATATTTTTTGGGAAAGAAATACTCAAAATATATCACATGAAAATGGTAGTGGTGTATTTAATGGGGAATTAGGAATTATTGAAAAAATTGATGATATTGAAAAACAAATGAAAGTGCGTTTTGATGATGATAAAATAGTATGGTATCAATATTCTGAATTAGATCAACTTGAACATGCATATGCTATAACTGTTCATAAGGCACAACGGAAGCGAATTTGATGTAGTAATTATACCTATTTCACCATCTGCACCTATGTTACTTACGCGAAATCTACTATATACAGGAATGACAAGAGCAAAAAAGATGCTAATTATAGTAGGATATGCTAGTGTAATAGAATTTATGGTTGGAAATACAGATTGTAAAAAAAGAAATACAGGATTAGAATTTAAGCTTAGAGAATGGAAAGATAATAGGTTATTTTAAGCTTTTTATAAAAAACAAAAAATTGAGGAGGAAGTTTGAAAATAATAGATAATATATTAAACTTAATATTCCCACCAACTTGTGGATTTTGTGGTGAAGTAAATACAAATTTTCTATGCAATAAATGCAAAAATAAATATCAAGAATTGAAAATTAGCAATATAAATGATTATAGTAATGTTCCAGTTTTTTTCGAGGAACATTACTATGCTTTTAAGTATCAAGATGAAATAAGAAATTTAATAATTAAATACAAATTTGAAGAACACTCATATTTATATAAAACTTTTTCTGTTTTCATATTGCAAGACAAAATTTTTACAGAAAAGTTTATGAATAAATATGATGTTATTATCAGTGTGCCTATTCATAATAAAAGAATGAAAACAAGAGGTTATAATCAAAGTAAATTAATAGCTAAAGAAATAGCTATTAATTGTGGGAAAGAGTATTATGATAATGTTATAATAAAATCTAAAAATATTGCTCCACAAAGCACTCTTGATATGCTAGAAAGAGTAAAAAATATAAAAGAAGCATTTAGTATTGGCAAAAATTCTGAAAAAATATCAGAAAAAAATGTTGCACTATTTGATGATATTTTTACAACAGGTTCTACAGTTAATGAATGTGCTAAAATTTTGAAAGGAATTGGTGCAAATAATGTGGGAGTTTTTACATTGGCAAAAGATTGATGTATTAAAAATCATCAAGTGAAAAATTAAATGCAATTCTGTAAAGCAAATACAATTTGTATGATGTATAAAAAATTTTAAAAAAATTCGACAAAATATTGCAATAAATTTTATTGACTGCTATAATAAAAATTGAACGCTAAATAATTTTTTAGACAAAGAAAACGGAGGACAAAATGGGAGACATAAATGTGTTTACAGGACCAATGAAATGTGGGAAAAGCCATGTTATCTTACAAGAAGCTAAAAGACAATTAATAGCAGGAAAAACTATTCAAATATTTAAACCTGAAATTGATTGTAGATTTTCAGAAGATTATGTTCAAGATAAAAATGGAAATAAATTAAAAGCAGTTAATATAAATAGTATAGATGAAATAGAAAAATATGATGCAGATGTATATATAATAGATGAGTTTCAATTTTTAGATGGTGATGTAAAAGTTATTGAAGAACTTGCACAAAAAGGAAAGAAATTTTTTATAGCAGGATTAAATCTAACATCAGAAAAAAAGCCTTTTGGAAAAATGGGAGATTTGCTTTGTGTATCAGACCATGTAACAACAATGACTTCTATTTGTGAAATCTGTAAAAGAGATAATGCTATATTCAGTTTTTATAAAGGTGATAATAAAGTTGAAGATATCGAGCTAGGAGATTCGGAATATGTACCTGTTTGTAGAGAGTGCTATAATGACATTGTTAATAAATTTAAGAATTAAGTATACTAGTAACTGTACAAGAATAAAAATGAATATAATAAATTAAATAAAAAAGGGGATAGGTGGTAGGAAAATGAAAAAAAGTTTAAAAAAATTTTTAAAAATTGCTACAACATTAATAATTACAATTTGTTTGTGTTTAGCTATTTTTGGAAATAGAAGTAATGCAGATGCGGGCTATCATTCTAGTTATAGTGGAGGAAGTAGCCACTCATCAAGTAGTCATTCATCAAGTAGTCATTCGAGTCACTCAAGTAGCTCAAGCTATAGTAGTAGTTCATCAGATGGAGGAGATGCAATAGTATCAATAATAGTTTTTGTGGTTATTATAGTTGTTGCAATAATAATGAATAAGTCTAAAGGTAATAAAACTACTTTACCAGTTACAAAACTTACAAACAATGCAAATGCTATTAACAAAATTAAACAGATATTACCAGACTTCAATGAAACTGAATTCTTACAAAATGGTTATAAAATGTTCTTAGATATTGAAGATGCATGGATGAATTTTGATATGGAAAAAGTTCATAATATAATGACTGATGAAATGTTTAATATGTATGAATCACAACTTTCTAGTATGGATGTTAAAGGTGAACAAAACATAATGAAAGATTTTGTACTAAAAGGTTCAGCTATAACAGATGCAATTAAACAAAATGATAATATTGAAATTAAGACACAATATATTATTGAATTCTATGATTATATAATTGAAAAATCTTCTGGAAAAGTTCTAAGAGGAACAAGTTCAAGAAAGATTAGAATGCATTATGAATTCACATTTATTATGAGTGATAATAAGGATGCTAAAATAGATACATGTCCAAACTGTGGAGCACATGTGGAAGTAAATTCAGCTGGTACTTGTGAATATTGTGGATCTAAAATTGTAGGAAATAATACAAATTGGGTAATTTCTAAAAAAGTTTGCTTAAGACAGACTAATTTGTAATTTAATTGAAAAATGAAAAAGAGCACGGTCCTCTTTTTCATAAAAACAACATAATTAAATGATAATAAAATTATATGTAAAGAAAATCTGGAAAAGAGGGGGCCGTTCTCTCTTCCAGATTTTTTATAAATACAATACAAAAAATGAGAAAGGTGTAAAAATATGGGTTTTAATAATTTTTTAAATAATTTAAGAAGAGCTGCTGAAGCCATGGAAAAGGCTGTAATAGATGATAATACAAATAATCAAAATCATGAGAATAATACTTATAATAATGCAAATATAAAAAACACAACAAATAACCAAATATCAAAAAATATTTTAGAAAAATTAGTAGCAGAAGATAAAGATTTTGCAGAAGCAAAATTCAGAGCAAAAGTTGATAACATGTTTATTCAAACATATACAGGGGTTATGAAACAAGATTTAAGCAAAGTTGAACATTTTTTATCTAAAGAAATGTTTGAAAAATATAGTAAAAAAGTAGAAAATTTGAAATCTAAAAATCAATTACAAATATATGATGAATTAAATGTTTCTGATACAAATATTATTAATATAGAAGAGTTGAAAGATAGATTTGTAATTAAAGTTAGTTTATTAACTAAATATTTAGATTATATACTAACAAATGATACAAAAAAATATGTTTCAGGGGACAGAGATGTAAGAGTTGAAAAAAGAGTTAGAATAACACTTTCAAAAATAAAAAATGCCAAATCAATGGAAGAAGCAAGAAAATGTGATGGATGTGGAGCAAATATGGATTTAAATAAGACTGGTGTTTGTGAATATTGTGGTACTGTGTTTGAACTTAAAAACTATGATTGGGTTATTGAAAACATACAAGACTAAGTAGCATAACAATAAAACATTTTTCTGAAATAAAAATTTTGCATAATTTTTTCCTAAATTGTAATAATAACAATATAAAAATGAAAACAAGGAGGGAAAAAATGAAAGCAACAGGAGTAGTTAGAAGAATAGATGATTTAGGAAGAGTAGTTATTCCAAAAGAAATAAGAAAAACATTAAGAATTAAAGAAGGCGACCCTTTAGAAATATTTACAGATAAAGAAGGGGAGATAATTCTAAAAAAATATTCTCCAATAGGAGAACTTTCAGAATTTGCTACAGAATATGCTGAAACATTAGCTAAAACAACTGGGCATATTGCATGTATAACAGATAAAGATACAGTAATTGCAGTATCAGGAGGTTCTAAAAAGGAATATTTAGAACAAGGTATAAGTCCAGAATTAGAACAAATAATGGATGAAAAAGAAAATTATACAAGTCAAGAAAATAATAATGTATCAATACCAATTACTAAAAATGAAAATAGTTCAAAGAAAAATAATGCACAAGTAGTGTATCCTATAGTAGCTGATGGAGATGTTATCGGAACTGTTATATTACTTTCTAAAGATGCCAATGTTAAAATGAGTGAAGTTGAACAAAAGGTAGTTCAGTCAGCTGCAAGTTTTTTGGGAACTCAAATGGAATTATAGAAATTTATAAATTTTATGAAAAACCAAAAACCATATTATATGTAAAAAATACATGTAATATGGTTTATATTACTTTATGAAGTTTTACTAAAATAAATATTACAAAAATATTAAATTTATATTACATTTGTAATATTTGTTACAAAATATAATTATTGTGTTATTATTATAATAATAGTTTAAAAGTTACCAAAGAAAAAATAGAAAATTTAAAGGGGCGATAATATATGGAGAAAGAGATTGAGGAGAAGGGATTAACCAAAATAAGCAATGGCATTTTTGCTAAAATAAGAAGATTGTTGATTAATATTTTTAATAAAAAACATATTGAAATTGAAGAGAATAAAGAAAAAATTAGTAATGTCGAAAAAGTCCAAAATATAGATGATAAAAATCACGAATTAGAAAATAAATCAAATGAATTTACTGTAAAAATAAAAGAAAATAAATTTGTTATAGAAAGTGAATTACCTATTAATTTAGAAAAAAACGAATCAAAAGATAAAAAAGAACAAGATGATAATTATGAGCAAAAAGAGGAGATAGAACAAAAATTGAAAAATTATTATGCTAGTATAAAAAAAGCGTTATAAATGTTTAGAAATAATTGTAATTAAAATTTAATAAAATCAGGAAAAAATGGAAAGAATACTTGAAAAGTATTCTTTTTTGTTATAGAATAAAGCTGGTTGTTTTAAATAACCGCATATGATGCAACACGCATCGGAAGGAGGAATTTTATATGTCAATTAAAGTAGGTATTAATGGTTTTGGAAGAATAGGAAATTTAGCGTTCCAAGCAGCATTAAAGAAAAAAGAGGTAGAGGTTGTTGCAATAAATGATCCTTTTATTACAGCAGATTATATGGCATATATGGTGAAATATGATACTGTTCACGGAAAATTTGACGGAGAAGTAAGTTCAAAAGAAAATACTTTGATAGTAAATGGTAGAGAAATTAAGGTTTATAATGAAATGGATCCACATAACATTCCATGGGGAAAAGACGGAGTTGAATATGTTTTAGAATGTTCAGGTGTGTTTACAACTTTAGAAAAAGCGCAAGCACATATAGATGCTGGAGCTAAAAAAGTAGTAATTAGTGCACCATCAAAAGATGCGCCAATGTTTGTTATGGGAGTTAATAATGATAAATATGAAAGTAGTATGAATATAGTTTCAAATGCATCTTGTACAACAAACTGTTTAGCACCTTTAGCAAAAGTGTTAAACGATAATTTTGGAATTAAAGAAGGTCTTATGACTACAGTTCATGCTACAACAGCTACACAAAAAACAGTTGATGGAGCTTCTAAGAAAGATTGGAGAGGTGGTAGAGCTGCTGCAGCTAATATAATACCATCATCAACAGGAGCTGCAAAAGCAGTTGGAAAAGTTATTCCAGAATTAAATGGAAAATTAACAGGTATGTCATTCAGAGTTCCAACTGTAGATGTTTCAGTTGTAGACTTAACATGTAATTTAGAAAAACCAGCAACAATGGAAGAAATATGTGCAGCAATGAAAAAAGCTTCTGAAAATGAATTAAAAGGAATAATGGAATATGTTGAAGATCCAGTTGTTTCATCAGACTTCATAAGTGATCCACATACATCAATATTTGATGCAACAGCAGGTATTTCTTTAACAGATACTTTTGTTAAATTAGTTGCTTGGTATGATAATGAATGGGGATATTCTAACAAGTTAGTTGATTTAGCTATATATATGGCTAGCAAATAAATTTTCAGTTAGGAGAGATTTATATGAATAAAAAAACTGTTAGAGATATCGATTTAAAAGATAAAAAAGTTATTGTTAGATGTGATTTTAATGTACCATTAGATGAAAATGGAAAAATTACAGATAACAGAAGAATAGTGGGTGCTTTAGATACAATAAAGTACCTACTAGAGCAAAATGCTAAAATTATTTTAGTGTCACACTTAGGAAGACCAAAAGGCGAGGTTAAACCAGAATTTTCATTAAAACCAGTAGCAGAAGAATTATCTAGACTATTAGGAAAAGATGTTAAACTTGCTTCAGATATAATTGGAGAAAGTGCAAAAACTTTAACATCAAACATGAAATCTGGAGATATTGTTTTATTAGAAAATATTAGATTTGATGCTAGAGAAGAAAAAAATGATCTAGAGTTTGCCAAACAATTAGCTTCAATGGCTGAAATATATGTAAATGATGCATTTGGAACAGCTCATAGAGCACATAGTTCAACAGCAGGAATTGCACAATATTTACCAGCTGTTTCTGGATTTCTAATGGAAAAAGAATTAAATTTTTTAGGAACAGCACTTGAAAATCCCAAAAGACCTTTTGATGCAATATTAGGTGGAGCAAAAGTTTCAGATAAAATTGCTGTAATTGATAATTTGCTAAATAAAGTTAATTCATTAATTATTGGTGGAGCAATGGCAAATACATTTATAAAAGCAATGGGATATAATGTTGGAAATTCATTATGCGAAACAGATAAAATAGATTTGGCAAATGAATTAATTGAAAAAGCAAAATTAAAAAATATTAAATTAATATTACCTATTGATGCTAAAATAGGTAAAGAATTTAATAAAGATACAGAAAGCAAAATAGTTGATATAAATAATGTTCCAGAAGGATGGAGTATTTTCGATATAGGACCAAAAACAATAGAATTATACAAAAAAGAATTAGAAAATGCTAAAACAATAGTATGGAATGGACCAGTTGGATTATTTGAATTTGACCAATTTGCTATTGGAACAAATTCAGTTGCAGAAATATTAGCTTCATTAGATAATGCTACTACTATTATTGGAGGCGGAGATTCTGCAGCAGCTGTAGAAAAATCAGGATTAGCAGATAAAATGACTCATATTTCTACTGGTGGTGGTGCTTCTTTAGAATTTTTAGAAGGAAAAAAACTACCAGGAGTTGAATGTTTACAAGATAAAGAAAGTGGGGAATAAATCATGCGTAAAAAAGTAATAGCTGGAAATTGGAAAATGAATATGTTACCAAATGAAGCTTTAGCATTTATAGAAACAATAATTCCAATGGTCAAAAATACAGAAAATGAAGTAATATTATGTGTTCCATACACAGATCTGTTTTATAGTTTATTAGCAGCACAAAATACTAATATTAAAATAGGTGCACAAAATATGCATTTTGAAGAAAATGGGGCATATACAGGTGAAGTTTCAGCACAGATGTTGAAATGCATAGGAGTAGAATATGTTATAATAGGACATTCTGAAAGAAGACAATATTTTGCTGAAACAGATGAAACTGTTAACAAAAAAATAAAAACTGCACTAAAACATGAATTAACACCAATAGTTTGCGTTGGAGAAACATTAGAACAAAGAGAAAGTGGTAAAACACAAGAAATTATAACAAATCAAACTAGATTGGCATTAGAAGGATTAAATACAGATGATGTAAAAAAAGTTATAATAGCGTATGAACCTATATGGGCTATAGGAACTGGAAAGACAGCTACATCAGATGATGCAAATAATAGTATTAAGAATATTAGAAATGAAATCGCAAAATTATATGGAAATGATATTGCTGAAGAAATAATTATTCAATATGGTGGAAGTGTAAAATCAAGCAATGCCAAGGAATTATTTAATACATCAGACATTGATGGTGGATTAGTTGGTGGTGCAAGTTTAAAACCAGATGAATTTGCTAAAATAGTAAATTTCCAAAATTAAGTATACTACTATAATTTAGATAGATAAAGGTTAAATAAAAAATAAAGGATGTTAAAAATGAATTTTTTAGACAAATACAAAGTAAATAATGGAAATCCAGTAGATGGAAAATACTATAAAGTATATGATGAACAAAAAAGTTTCTTATATAATATACCAGTAACACAAGAAAAAAACTTGACAAACCAATTTCTAAAAGGAGTTACATGTTTTGTGGTAAATGAACAAGGTCAAATTCTTTTAGAAAAAAGGGCCAACACAGAACTTACGCCTGGAAAAATAGATTTGGTTTCAGGGCATGTAGATATGGAAGAGATAGAAAAACAATCTATTATAAGAGAACTTGGTGAAGAAGTAGGAATTCAAGAGAATGAAGCAGTTAATGCTGAAAAAATTTGTACAATGTCACTTGGTTTTGAAAATAAAGGTAAAATAAGAAATTTTTTTATTACTTTTTATTATGTATTTATAAAAAATTCAAATTTAAAAATTCAGGAACAAGAAGTAAAATCATTACATTGGGTTCCTATGGAACAAGCGTTTAAAATGTTAGAATCAGGAAAAACTAAATTTCCTAAAGCAAGTGAAAATATAAAATATAACGAAATATTTGATACAGTAAGAAATGCGTATAAAAACGTATATTTAAAAAGAAATTCTAATAAAGTAAAGAGGGATATAGTAGAATGATTGTAATATTATCTGGAATAACTGGTGCAGGAAAATCGTACTTAAAAAAGCATATTATTGAAAGATTGCAATTTAAAAATATAGTTATTGTTACAACTCGTGCCAAGAGAATAAATGAAATAGATGGAATAGATAAACATTTTGTTACTGATGAGGAATTTGAAGGTTTAAAGAAATTTGGTAAAATTTCTGTTGATTTTGAATTTTTAGGAAATAAATATGGATATCTTACAGAAGACTTAATATTTGATGAAAATAGTATAACAGAATTACATTATAGTACAATAGATAATTTTAAAAAAATAGCTAAAAATGTTATATCTATTTATATAAAACCACTAAATATTGAATTTGCTAAACAACAATTAAAACTAAGAAAATTACCTTGGAAAGTCGAAAAAGAAAGACTAAAAGAAATTAAAGAACAGGTTTTAGAATTTGAAAAAAATAAAAAATTAAAAGAAAAATTCGATTACATAATATACAATGATTACACAGAAAAATCATTAGAGGAAGCTATTAAATTAATACAAAATTTAATAGATGAACAAAGTCTATGTTTAAAGGAAGGATGAAAAAAATGGAAAATAAACTTACAATGCTAATGATATTAGATGGATTTGGAAACAACAGCAATGAAAAAGGAAATGCCGTAAAAATTGCAAAAACACCTAATATAGACAAACTAATGAAAACATGCCCAACTACACAAATAAATACAAGTGGTTTAGCAGTTGGTCTTCCAGAAGGGCAAATGGGAAATTCAGAAGTAGGACATACAAATATAGGAGCAGGAAGAGTAGTATATCAAGAATTAACAAGAATAACAAAATCAATAGAAGATGGCGATTTCTTCAGTGTTCCGGAATTTGTGAAAGCAATAGAAAACTGTAAACAAAACCATACAAAATTGCATATTATGGGATTAGTTTCAGATGGTGGTGTTCATAGCCATATACGTCATCTTTTTGCATTATTAGAACTTGCAAAAAGAAAAGATTTTGAAGATGTATATGTACATTGTTTCTTAGATGGAAGAGATACACCTCCTGCATCTGCTGAAAATTATATAATGCAATTAGAAGATAAAATGAAAGAAAAAGGAATAGGAAAGATTGCTAGTATTTCAGGAAGATTTTATGCAATGGATAGAGATAAAAGATGGCAAAGAATCCAAAAAGCATATGATGCAATGGTTAATGGAATTGGTGAAAAAGCAACTTCTGCAATCTCTGCTATAGAGAGCTCATATCAAAAAGAAGTTTTTGATGAATTTGTTGAACCAACATTAATATGCAATGGTGAAGAGCCAATTGCAACAATAGGTAAAAAAGATTCTGTAATTTTCTTTAATTTTAGACCAGATAGAGCTAGAGAAATAACTAGAACATTAGTAGATGAAGAATTTAATGAATTTGAAACAAAAAAATTAGACTTATGTTTTGTGTGTATGACACAATATGATGAAACAATTCCAAATGTAAATATAGCATTTAAGCCAACTGCTTTAGTAAATACATTTGGTGAATATATTAGTAAAAAAGGATTAAAACAATTACGTATAGCGGAAACAGAAAAATATGCTCATGTTACATTCTTCTTTAATGGAGGAGAAGAAAAACAATATAAAGGTGAAGATAGAATATTAATACCTTCACCAAAGGTAGAAACATATGACTTAAAACCAGAAATGAGTGCATATGAAGTAACTGAAAAAGTTGTAGAAGCTATCAAATCTGAAAAATATGACTCAATAATATTGAATTATGCAAATCCAGATATGGTAGGGCATACAGGAAATCTTGATGCAGCTGTTAAAGCAATAGAAACTATAGATGAATGTGTTGGAAAAGTAATTGAAGCATTAAAAGAAGTAAATGGAATAGTATTAATTACAGCAGACCATGGTAATTCAGAGCAAATGATTGATTACAAAACAGGTGAACCACATACAGCACATACAACAAATCCAGTACCATTAATGTTATTTGGAATGGAAAATGTTAAACTAAATACAGGATGTTTAGCAGATTTAGCACCAACAATGTTAGATATAATGGGATTAGAAAAGCCACAAGAAATGCTTGGTAATAGTTTATTAGTAAGAGAATAATACCAATCAATATATAAAATTATAAAAATAGCTACAAAAGATTAGTAAAAGCGTGTATATAGCTGATACTAAAATTACAAATATAAATATTAAATAACAAGTAATGAAAGGAGAAATTAAAATGATTTATTCAAAAGAAGTAGAAAATATGTGCCCAGTTGCAAAAGGAGTTGACCATGGGCCAGCTCCAATCCCAGAAGAGGGTAAATGGGTAAAAGCAAAAGATATTAAAGATATATCAGGATTTACACATGGTATAGGTTGGTGTGCCCCACAACAAGGTGCATGCAAATTAACATTAAATGTTAAAGAAGGTATAATACAAGAAGCGTTAGTTGAAACTGTAGGATGTTCAGGAATGACACATTCAGCAGCTATGGCAGGTGAGATATTAGTTGGTAAAACTATATTAGAAGCATTAAACACAGATTTAGTTTGTGATGCTATAAATACTGCTATGAGAGAATTATTCTTACAAATAGTATATGGTAGAACACAATCAGCTTTTTCAGAAGGAGGACTTACAATAGGTGCTGGTTTAGAAGATTTAGGAAAAGGTCATAGAAGTCAAGTGGGTACTATTTATTCAACATTAGAAAAAGGACCAAGATACTTAGAATTAGCAGAAGGTTACATAGTTGAAATAGGTTTAGATAAAGATAATCAAATAATTGGTTATAAATATGTAAACTTAGGAAAAATGATGGATAATATTAAAGCGGGAATTGAACCTATGGAGGCAATTGAAAAAGCTTCTGGAAAATATGGTAGATTTGATGAGGCTGTGAAAAAAATTGATCCTCGTAAGGAGTAGGATGCTGTTTATGTGCGGAGTTTGATGGGAGCCGCTGAGCTTATTGATATTTATTTTTTTTAAATTATAAAAAGTAAGCTTCAGCTTTAACACTTTCTAACTGAAATCTCTTGAGCCTCTTCGTGGCTTAAGGAACACGCATCCTCAAGTTGATTTCGAGTAAGAAAGTGTAAAAGCTTACGTTAACGTTTTATAATTTTAAAAAAATAAATATCAATAAGCTAGCTACTCTACGGTTTGGGGCTTGTAGTTTATATAAAATACTCTTTATTCAGATACAATTTAAAAAAATAGTAAAGAAATATGTAAAAAAATTTAGTTGGAGGTAATGAAAATGGCAGTAACATTTGAGAGTTATGAAAGAAGAATTGATCAAATTAAACCAGTAATGGAAAAGTATGGTATAAAAGATTTTGAAGATGCATTAAATATTTGTAAAGAAAAAGGATTTAATCCTTATGATATAACAAAAGGAATTCAAGCAATTTGTTTTGAAAATGCTTGTTGGGCATATACTTTAGGTGCTGCAATAGCAATAAAAAAAGGATGCACAAAAGCAGCAGATGCAGCAAAAGCAATAGGTGAAGGATTACAAGCTTTTTGTATACCAGGTTCAGTTGCAGATGATAGAAAAGTTGGATTAGGACATGGAAACTTAGCTTCTATGCTATTATCAGAAGAAACAAAATGTTTTGCATTTTTAGCAGGACATGAAAGTTTTGCAGCAGCAGAAGGTGCTATAGGTATAGCAAAATCAGCTAACAAAGTTAGAAAAGAGCCTTTAAGAGTAATATTAAATGGATTAGGAAAAGATGCTGCACAAGTAATTTCAAGAATTAATGGATTTACTTATGTAAAAACAGATTTTGACTTTTTCACAGGAAAAGTAAATGTTGTAGAAGAAATTGCTTATTCAGATGGTGAAAGAAGTAAAGTTAGATGTTATGGTGCAAATGATGTTAGAGAAGGTGTAGCAATAATGTGGTTAGAAGATGTTGATGTTTCTATAACAGGAAATTCAACAAATCCAACAAGATTCCAACATCCAGTTGCAGGTACATATAAAAAAGAAAGATTAGAAGCAGGTAGAAAATATTTTTCTGTTGCTTCAGGTGGTGGAACAGGTAGAACACTACATCCAGACAATATGGCTGCTGGTCCTGCTTCATATGGTATGACAGATACTATGGGAAGAATGCATTCAGATGCACAATTTGCGGGAAGTTCATCAGTTCCAGCCCATGTTGAAATGATGGGATTAATAGGAATGGGTAATAATCCAATGGTTGGATGTACCGTTGCAGTAGCAGTTGCTGTTGAAGAAGCTATGAAATAAAATTATGTAAATTCAAAATGTTGTTAATCTGCTGAAAATGTCAGAAAATTGCAATTTCAGTAGATTAACAAAAAGTTATATATTGGGGTATAGCCAAGTGGTAAGGCAGATGGCTCTGACCCATCGATGCGTAAGTTCGAATCTTACTACCCCAACCAAACAATTATTGGTTATCAGAAAAAATTTTTAATAAACATATATTCATTTAAAAATGTAACATAATAAAATTAATTAAATAAAATATAGTACAAAAGTAAAAAATATATTAATAAATAGATTCCATTTTGTCAAAAGGAGAAAGTTAGATGAATAAAGAAGAAATATTAAAAAAAATATTGATAAAAAATAGAGGCTATAAAGAACAAAGTGATAAAATAGGCAAAATACAGGAAAAAAGTATGTTACGCAAAATTGAAAGAATGCTTGAAAATGCTTCATCTGATAAAAAAATATATGAAGATAGTCCTATTATAAATGAAATCGAAGAAAACAGTGGAGAGTTTTGTTTAGAAGATTTAAAAAATAATTTGGCAAATTACATTACTCCTGAATTTGCTATATATATATTGAAGTGTGCACATAATGATTTGAATTCAGAATTAACAGAAATGTTTAAAAAAGATGTTAAAAGTGCAACTAGATTTGTGCCTTTTGAACTAAGAAATTGGAATGAAGTAAAAGAAGAGTTTAATGTATTAAAACCAATTATGGATGCCATGAAAATCGATGTCACTACTGAACAAGTAAAAGATGAATTTAAGAGAATGAAAATAGTGTATTTTATTAATAATAGAATCTTTTCAAAACACGATATTAAAGAAAGAATTGAGGATATTGAGAGAAATTATGCATTTATGACATTGAAGGATAAAAAAACTAAAAGTGAAATGGCCGAAGTAGTATCAAGTGAAAAATATATGGATGAAATAATTGCACATGTGACTAATAACCAAGAACTTGACATAAAAGAATTATTAAAAGATTCAATAAAATTGGATATTCAAAAGAATCAAATAGGAATTTGCATGTTAGAAACTACTGATGATATGAAACATTTGTATAAGTATTCTGATAAATTATCACAAAAGAAAATAGCATTAAAAAGAAATGCTATTTCAGGAATTAATAGTATTATTCCTAAAACATTATTTGAAATTTTTACATTTAATAATGGTGCTATAATGAAAAATTTAAATAAATATGAATATAATTATTTCGACTTTTCTGAATTTTCAGGGAAAAAATCAAGATTTATTAATGTGGATGACTTGACAGATGAACAACAAAAATTTATAAACAAAAGAGAAAAAAAAGTAAATAATTTTGTGAAAAAAGTAAAGGAAAGTAAGTCTAAAAAATATGATATTCCTGGAGTTATTACTTTCGTTATTTTAGGTAAAGAGGAAAGATATATAAATTCAAAAAATATAAAAAATAAAAAAGAAAAAATAATCCAAATTGAAATTACTAAAAGAGAATTAGCTAATATAGGGCTGTTACCTGAAGAAATAGGATGGGAAACAAAGAAAAAAGCGTTATTACAACCAAATGAATTAGAAACTCTTGTTGAACAAGAAGAAACAAGTAAAAATGTTAAAGAAAACTTATTTGAAAAATTTAAATTTCCCCCAAATAGTTCATATCATAGTGAAAAAACAAATTTAAAAGAAAATATAGATAATAAAGAAGATTATAACAGATAAAATATTTAAACATATAAACACATATAAAATATAAAAAAATATCCCTTGACAGGCAAAATATTGACATGATAGAATAGAGAAAATTTGTTAAAAGGGGGTAAAATTAAATGAAAACATTACTAAAAAATGGAACAGCGCTAGATTATGCATCAAACACGAATGAAGTAATGTACATTTTAATTAGTGACACAAAAATAGAAAAAATAGGAAAAGATTTACGTGTGCAAGCAGATAATATAATTGATTGTACAAATTTATCTATTATGCTAGGTATGATAGATATGCATTGCCATTTAAGAGAACCTGGATTCGAATATAAAGAAACTATTAAACAGGTTCCAAAAGTGCTGTTAAGGGTGGATTTACGAGTATTTGTTCAATATCAAATACAAAACCAACCCCTGATAGTGCTTTTATTTTGCAAAAAATTATAGAGTAATATTAACTATGAAAATAAAAAAGGAGAAAAGTAAAATGAAAAATGCAATAGATATTTTAATAGATAAAATAAGGAAAACAAATAATCCCACAGTAATGGGATTAGATCCAAGATATGATATAATTCCAGATTGTGTGAAAAACAAATATGATAAAACATTACAAGGAGTTAGTGAAGCTATTTTAGAATATAATAAAGCATTAATAGATGCCACATATGACATAATTCCAGCAATAAAGCCACAAATAGCATTTTATGAGATGTTTGGTGTTGAAGGAATAAATGTGTTTAATGAAACATGTAAATATGCAAGAAAAAAGCAAATGGTTGTAATTGCAGATATAAAAAGGGGCGATATTGGTACAACAGCACAAGGTTATTCTAATGCCTTTTTAGGTAAAACACAAGTAGGAGATACAGAAATTGATGTATTTAATGTTGATTTTGTAACAATAAATCCATATATGGGAACAGATTGTGTAAAACCATTTATAGAAGACTGTAAAAAATATAATAAAGGTATATTCATTTTAGTAAAAACTTCAAATAAATCTTCAGGGGAAATACAAGATTTAATTTTACAAAATGGTAAAACTATATATGAAACAGTTGCAGAACTTGTTAATGAATGGGGAAAAGATTTAATAGGAGAATCTGGTTATAGCTCAATTTCTTCAGTAGTTGGGGCAACATATCCACAACAACTAAAAGAACTTCGTAAAATTATGCCAGCTTCATATTTCTTGATTCCAGGATATGGTGCTCAAGGTGGAAAAGCTGGAGATATAGCTTTAGGATTTGATAACAAAGGATTAGGTGGAATTGTAAATGCATCACGTAGTTTAATGTGTGCATATAAATCTGATTTGTGGAAGGAAAAATTTACTGAAGTAGAGTATGCAAAAGCTACTAGAGCTGAAGCTATTAGAATGAAAAATGAATTGAATGAAGCATTGTATAAAAATGATTAATGATTATAAATATCATAGTTATAAAAATAAGACAAGATAGAAAGGTGATATAAAATGGGGATACATAGAAATGTAAAATTAGTTAATAAAAAACTATTAAAAGATGATATATTTAAATTTTCCATAGAGTCTGAAGAAATGTGTAAGTTAGCAAAGCCAGGTCAATTTCTTGAAATTAAGGTTTGCAAAGGAATAGATCCTATTTTAAGAAGACCTATAAGCATTTATAATGTGGATGAAGGAAAAAGTATAATTGAATTTATTTTTCAAGTAAAAGGGATAGGAACAAAAATTTTATCAGAAATAGAAACAGGAAAAACAATCGATATTATTGGACCTCTTGGAAATGGTACATTTAATGTAAAAAAATATAATTCTGTAGCAATTATAGGTGGAGGAATTGGAGTATTTCCATTATATGAACTATCAAAAAAATTATGTAAAAATGGAACTAAAAATATTAATACATATCTTGGATTTAGAAATAAAGACTTTGTTGTTCAAGAAAATGAATTTGCCAAAACAAGTACAAGCCTTACTATTACAACAGATGACGGCTCATATAAGGAGAAAGGTTTTGCAATAAATAAGTTAATAGAAGATGTTGAAAAAGGACATCCAAACAAAGTACCAGAAATCATTTTTGCATGTGGACCATTACCGATGTTAAAGGCAGTTCAAAAACTAGCTATTGAAAAAGGTATTCCATGTCAATTATCATTAGAAGAAAGAATGGCATGTGGGTTAGGTGTGTGTTTGGGATGTGCTGTAAAAATTACAGAAACAGAGGATATTCAATATAAACATGTTTGCAAAGATGGTCCAGTATTTTGGGCTACGGAAGTGGAAATTTAAAAATATAATTAAAAGGAGGTAAATAAAAATTATGAAAACAGAAGTAAATTTAGCAGGAATAAAAATGAAAAATCCTATAACTGTAGCATCAGGAACATTTGGCTACGGTAGAGAATTTGCAGAGTATATAGATTTAAATAAATTAGGTGGAATTGTAACAAAAGGAACATCTTTAAAACCTCGTTCTGGAAATAAAATACCTCGTGTGTGTGAAACTGCATCAGGAATGCTTAATGCAATAGGTCTTCAGAATCCAGGTGTAGAGCACTTTTTAAATGAAGATTTGCCATGGTTAAGAAAGTATGATACAGCAGTAATTGTAAATGTTTGTGGAAATACTGTTGACGAATATGTTGAAATGTGTAGAATTTTGAATAAGGCAGATATAGATGGTGTAGAATTAAACCTTTCATGTCCTAATGTAAAAAAAGGTTGTTTAGCATTTGGTACAACATATGATGGAATAAAACATGTAACAAGTAGAGTAAGAAAAGCGTTAGATAAACCATTAATAGTGAAATTAACACCAAATGTACCAGATATAACAATAACAGCAAAAGCAGCAGAAGATGCAGGAGCGGATGGTATTTCATTAATAAATACTTTATTAGGAATGAAAATAGATATAGATAAGAGAAGACCAGTTCTTGCAAATAATACAGGAGGATTATCAGGCCCAGCAATTAAGCCAGTGGCAGTAAGAATGGTATATCAAGTATCACAAGCTGTAAATATTCCAATTTTAGGGTTAGGTGGAATAGTAACAAGTGAAGATGTTGTAGAATTTATGCTTGCAGGGGCAACAGCTGTATCAATAGGAACAGGTAATTTTATTAGTCCAGAAGTTTCAATTGAGGCTGTAAAAGGATTAGAAAATTATTTGAAAAAGTATAAATTTGATGATGTTACTCAAATAATAGGAAAGGTTCAAATGAACTAGATAAATAAAACATCATCAATAATAATATATATAGTTTTTGTTTCAAAGTGTGATATTATTAAAATTATAAATCGGATATATCTAAATAATTTAAAGAATTTTTAGATATATCTGGATTTATGGTAATATTAGTGGTTTGCAAATCCACATATTTTGTTTTATCCCACTTAAATTTAATAAATATATAAGCACTACCAAAAGCTGCTAAAATGAAAATTAACAAACTAATAAATATTCCTAAAAATATTCTAAGGATAATTTTTTTAATATTCTTTTTGGGTGCATACACAATTAGTTGATTTTCCATAAACTCACTCCTAAAATTAGTAATAACATTAAAAAAATGTATAAAAATAATATATGAAATTTTATTCCACAATGAAATAAATTATACAATGTTTTAGTAATTTTGTAAATATTAAACACAGAAAAATATTGAAAATATAAATTGCAATAATAAGTGTCGCACTTTTTGTAATAAAATTACAAATATATTT